>Ga0310695_10007184_pt1 | contig 17898 bp, 9 predicted proteins | sample RumenRJG_04DNA_FD_203882 | JGI IMG/M metagenome (GOLD analysis project Ga0310695, IMG submission 203882) | Bovine rumen microbial communities from Lethbridge, Alberta, Canada - RJG_04 (v2) (version 2) | ecosystem: Host-associated > Mammals > Digestive system > Stomach > Rumen | place: Canada...
ACGTGGAGCGGAACCTCTTGCCCCGCTATAAGAAGAACAATATCGGCAACCTGGAAGCAGGCAGACAAAACATTAAGGAACTGGAAGTACTGCCCTGCGACATCGACGACGGCTTTTTCCTCAACCAGAAATCCCACTATAGCGAGGCTCTCGAGGAACTTCAAGCAATGGTGGGACTCACGGAGATCAAGCGAAACATCCACGCTCTTTCAGGTCAGATGAAGTTCTTCCAAGAGCGACGACTCTTGGGTCTCCACACGACAACAGGCGCCACATACCACGCCATCCTGACCGGCAATCCCGGAACAGGCAAGACAACTGTGGCGAAACTGCTCGGCAAAATCTATCACTCGCTTGGCCTGCTCTCCAAAGGCGACGTGGTGTATGTGGACAGACGACGCATTATCGGCCGTTACATAGGCGAGACAGAAGAGAACATGAAACTCATTCTGAAGGAGGCGCAAGGCAATGTCCTCTTCGTCGACGAAGCGTATACTTTGTATACTCAGGGCGATGAAAGGGACTTCGGACGACACGCCGTCGAGTGTCTTCTCGATGTGCTTTCGCGAAAAGAACCCGACATGCTTGTCATCTTCGCAGGCTACGAGAAGGAGATGGATGCGTTGCTCTCTATGAATCAAGGGCTTGCGAGCCGTTTCCCCTATCGTTTTCACTTCCCTAACTACACGGCAGAAGAGTTGATGGAAATCGGCGAAAATCTCCTTGCGAAAGATGAATACAAGCTGACCGACGAGGCTCGCGACCTCCTCTTGCAAGCCATTCGAGAGGCCGCAAGCAGTCGCAGCGAAAGCTTCGGCAATGCAAGATGGGTGGAGCAATTCGTCAGGAACGGCATCATCCCAGCCCTCGCCGACCGCGTCAGTTGCTCGCCCCACCCTTTTAGCAAGATCGACTATCAGCTTATTGAAGCAGAAGACGTCCGGATTGCCACAGAGAAGTTCAACCCGAAGAGTGTCGAGCTGAAACGCAGGCCAGCAATCGGTTTCTGTGCCTAAGTGTTCCTCCGGAAAATTTCCCCAGTCACGACTCCAGTCCTATCGCGGAAGGACTGGAGTCTGGACATTGTGAGTTTCTGTTCGGACTGGCATACGACAACTTCTCACAAACGTCGCTTTAACCGTTTTCTTCTATCGCGTCTGATTTTCATACCAGTAAAACTTGCACATTTCATAGAAATGTCGTACCTTTGCCGGGCAATTAAGTATCATCTATAAAACATTAACATTATGACTATTTCTGATTACAACTTTGCCGGTAAAAAGGCAATCGTGCGCGTTGACTTCAACGTGCCCCTGAACGAGAACGGTGAGATTACCGACGACACCCGCATTCGCGGTGCGCTTCCCACCCTGAAGAAGATTATCGCCGACGGTGGCGCAGCCATCATCATGAGCCACATGGGCAAGCCCAAGGGCAAGGTAAATCCCAAGTTGTCACTTGGCCAGATTCGTGCTGCCGTGGAGAAAGCCCTCGGTTGCCCCGTTTCGTTTGCTCCTGATTGCGCAAAAGCTCAAGATGCAGCCAAGGCTCTGAAGATGGGCGAGGCTTTGATGCTTGAAAACCTCCGCTATTATCCCGAGGAAGAAGGCAAGCCTGTAGGCATCGAAAAGGACGATCCAGCTTACGAAGACGCCAAGAAGGCAATGAAGGCAAGCCAGAAAGAATTTGCCAAGACGCTTGCCAGCTATGCCGACTGCTACGTGATGGATGCCTTCGGCACGGCTCATAGAAAGCACGCTTCGACTGCCGTCATCGCCGACTATTTCGATGCAGACAACAAGATGCTCGGTTTCCTGATGGAAAAGGAGGTACAAGCTGTTGACAATGTTCTCTCGAACATCAAGCGTCCCTTCGTAGCCATCATGGGTGGCTCAAAGGTGAGCAGCAAGATTGGCATCATTCAGAACCTGCTCGGCAAGGTAGATAAACTCATCCTTTGTGGCGGTATGACCTACACATTCTCCAAGGCTCACGGTGGCGAGATTGGTGACTCGATTGTCGAACTCGACAAGCTCGACGTTGCTCTCGACGTGGAAAAGACAGCAAAGGAGAACGGTGTGGAACTCGTACTCGGCGTGGACAGCGTTTGCTGCACTGGTTATGACTTCAGCACATTCAGCGTTAAGCCAGGTGCTCAGATTAAGGTATTCCCCAGCAACGCCATTGAGGCAGGTTGGGATGGACTGGATGCAGGTCCAGAAAGTCGCAAGAAGTTTGCCGAAGCCATCAAGGGTGCAAAGACCATTCTCTGGAACGGTCCTGCCGGATGCTTTGAGTGCGATGACTTCTGTGCCGGTTCTCGTGCAGTAGGCGAAGCAGTTGCAAAGGCTACCGCAGAAGGCGCTTTCTCCCTGATCGGCGGTGGTGATAGCGTGGCTTGCGTGCACAAGTTCGGTCTTGAAGACAAGGTCAGCTACATCTCAACCGGTGGTGGTGCTCTGCTCGAGGCCATCGAAGGAAAGGTTCTTCCTGGCGTAGCTGCAATCAAGGGCTAAGATTTGAAACAAATTCTACTGGCATTTATAGCCACAATCATGCTGGCCTCCTGCTCTCAGCGACAGGAGGCCACGCAATTTCAAGCAGACTCGACAGGCATCGATACGACCGTCTTGTGTGTTGCTGTCATGCCTGCCATGAGTTGTTTGCCTGTCTATTATGCCGAGAAGACAGGTCTGGCCGACAGTCTTGGCTTGGAGATGCAGTTACTGCGATACCAAGCTCAAATGGATATCGACACCGCCATCATCAATGGTTACGCAGACATCGCCTTCACGGACCTTATCCGCTGTGCCCGTCTGTCGAAGCAAGTCGATTTGGCTCCCATCGCAAGTTGCGACGAATCACTCTCTCTTATCTCTCTCAAGACGAAGCGTGTGAAGCAGGTCAACCAGATGAAGGAGCAGATGATTGCCGTCAGCCGACTTTCCGCAACAGATTATTGGTGCGATCGCGTGCTGGATAGTACGCGAACGAGTTACGACGACATCTATCGCCCACAAATAAACGATGTGTGGCTTCGCGCAGAGATGCTTCGCCAAGGGCTCATCGATGCAGCCATCATGGGCGAGCCTTTTGCCACTTGGATGACGATGCTTGGACACAAAAGGCTCTTCGAATCACGCGGCAAACAACCTCAACTTTATGCTTGGGCTGCGTCAACTGCCACGAAACTGCAGCAGAAAGCTTTCCTCAACGTATTGAAAGAGGCAACAACTCGCTTAAGCAAGCCAAGCGAGGCAACACTCCTGCGAGACATTCTCAAGCAGGAATATCAGCTGCCACCGGCTTTGGTGGATACCCTCGAACTGCAGCGTGTCAAGCAAGCCACAACAGTTCGGAAGTCAGACATCACTGCTGCCCAAGACTGGCTCAAAAGAAAATATGACAATAAGAAAAGAAGAAAATAAGAAAGACCCCGCATCTTTTTCTTATTCTCTTCATTTCTACATTTCTTATTTACATGATGATAGACGCCAAGACACTTCGCCTCGTCACTCAGAACGGCTTGCAGAACTTTGCAGAAGGACGCGTTCTGGACGGCATCGCAGCACTTCGCACGCTTTTGCCCTACTGCCCTGCGGAGACCATTCTTCATGCCGAAGCGGAGAGTTTGGAAGAGAACTATCACCGAATGCTCTCTTTCCTTCGTGAGGGAGGAAACGACGAAAAGCGCGGCGAGGTGCAAGCAAAGATACAACGTCAAGGCGTTCATCTCCTCGTGCAGGCAAGCAGAGCCATCCGCCTCACTCTTGATAGCGACCTTTATTGCGTCAACAAAAAGACCGTTTCCCTTGACGAAGATGTCCTCGAGACAGACGAAAGGCAAGACAACATCTTTGATATGTTGTGGACGTCGCCTTTATGGTCGGCTCAGGACACCGCCCTTTGGTACGACTTCATCCTGCGTCAAAGGGACATGGTGCAGCAACACTTAATGGGTGCGCTGTTCCTTTCCACTTGGGAACACTATGATGCAGAGAAGATGCAACTGCTTAACTTGCTTGCCGAAAGCGAGTGCCACAGGACTTACATCACGGCTGTCACCTATCTGCTCCTGCTTAGGATACGCCACAAGGAACTTGTTCCCCTGATGCCTCCCTTGCCTGCAAAGCTCCTTTCAAAAGGCAAAAAACTCATCGCGCAGGTCGAATATGAGTTTCTGCTGATGCTCGTCTCCGAGAAGGACATGGAGAAAGAGTTGAAGGAAGCTGAAAGTCTCACGAAAGACCTGCTTTCGGGCAAGCAATCGCTCAGCATCAACTCCTTAAAAGGCGTCATTTCTTTGCGTGGACGCTACTTGAGAAATCGCATTCAGCGCGGTCTCGACATCAATCTGTCCAAGATACCCTTACTCCACAGCTGCGAGTATATGCGTCGTGTCAGCCATTGGTTCCTGCCTTTCGACAAGACACATCCGCTCTTTCAGTCTGTCATGTTCGATGAGAAAGGCGGCGAAAAGCAAACCTTCTCCGCGCTTGTCGACCTCATCATGGATTGCGACGTCGACAAGTTGGCGATGCTCTGGCTCGTATCTCACGATAAAGACTTCTCGAAAGCGCTCAAGCAATTGGACGAGCAGGAACTGCCCGACATCAAGGATGCCGTGATTCCCGAGTACACCTTCCGCTTCATCATGCAGGACCTCTACCGCTTCTTCTGCCACTCTCCCTTGCACACCCAGCTCGTGAACCCCTTCAGAGAAGGAGAGACGCTGCTCGATTTCCCAGAACTTGCCGAGCTTTTCTCCATCGAAGATACCGTCAGTTGTTGCCAGCTGCTCTTCGAACTTGGGCACTATAAGCAGGTCCTGGGCATCCTCGACGACGTCATCCATCGCGAAGGAGCAAGTGCCTCGGCCTTGCTTCTCAAGGGACAAGTGCTGAAAGAGCTAAAGAAATATAATGAAGCCATCAGTTGCGGTCGAAGCGCAGAAATGCTTGAGCCGGAGAATGCCGACATCCTTCGCTTCCTTTTCGAATGCTACGCCTGGCAACATCGCCATGAAGAAGAGCTCGAATACCTGCAGAAACTTGCTGAAGTCATGCCCGACAACAAAGCACTTCCTCGGCTTATTGCAACTGCAATCGACAAGGTTGGCAGAAGAGAGGAAGCCTTGCAGCTCTTCTTCAAACTTGATTACGAAGCCTCGCAGGACGATAAAGACTACGAAACCCTTGTCGCCTCCATCGCCAACACCGCGCTTGCTCTCGACAAACTCGACATTGCAGAACGCTACACGGAAAAGGAACTCGAACTCAGCGACGGCAAAAAATGGGAAGCTCACCTCAGAATGGGACACATCCGTCTGTTGCAAGGTGACTGGAAAAGCGCGCTCGGCTGTTACGACAAGTATATAATCCTCTTCAGCAAAGACTTTGACGGAGACACAGACATCCCGCTAGCCAAACTCGCACAAAGTCAGGAGATGCTCGTCGAAAAAGGCATCAAGAGGGAAGACCTCCTGCTTATTCATGACATTCTCCAAGCCTCTACAGATAACTCTGTAAGCCAAAATCCACCACACACCACGGAGAGTTGAAAAACTCACCACGTTAAGTCAGACAACTTAACACGTTAAAATGACAAACTTAACACGTTAAAATGACAAACTTAACACGTTAAGTTTTCTTCCGCTTCCTTTGATGTTTGGAAGCATCAAGCATTAAAATATCTTAAAAAAAACGCTAAGTTAGGACATATTGAACAATTCTGTATGCCATTTTGAACACAGCAATGTGCTCTATTTCATATTTTTTTTGTACCTTTGCAGCGCAAAAAATATAAAGTATTAAAATCAAGACTACATATTTTATGAGAAAAAGAACTGTTCTAATGCTTCTGGCGCTGGTTAGCGTCAGCACCTTTCTTTGCAGTTGCGGCGGCAATAAGACACAACAACAAATGCCTTCCGCTAACTTTGAGACAATGAAGGTCGCCACTAAGGACGTGACTATGACCACTAAGTACAGCGCTACCATTCGCGGTAGGCAGGATATCGAAGTCTATCCGCAAGTGAGCGGTACCCTTTGGAAACTGTGTGTTACGGAAGGACAGAAGGTCGTGAAAGGTCAAACGCTGTTCATCATCGACCAAGTTCCCTATCAGGCAGCCCTGAATACAGCTATCGCATCACAGGAAGCAGCAAATGCAAGTCTCGCAACAGCCCAGTTGAACTACGACAGCAAAAAGAAGCTTTTCGACGATCAGATTATCAGTGATGTAGAACTTCAAACGGCTCACAACACTTTATTAAGTGCAAAGGCACAGGTTGCTCAAGCCAACGCGCAAGTCGTTAACGCTCGAAACAGCCTCAGCTACACCGTCGTGAAGAGTCCCGCAAACGGCGTGGTCGGCACACTTCCCTATCGTCAGGGTGCTTTGGTAAGTAGCAATATGGCTCAACCGCTCACGACAGTCAGCGACAACACACAGATGTATGTCTATTTCTCCATTAGTGAAGCTCAATTGCTCAACATGACGCGCGAGAGCGGAAGCAAGGAAGCTGCCATTGGCGGAATGCCTGATGTGACGCTGCTCCTCGTCGATGGAAGCGAATATCCGTACAAAGGCAAGGTGGAAAGCGTGAGTGGCGTGGTTGATCGCAGCACCGGAACTGTTCAGGTTCGTGCGGTCTTCGACAATCCCGACAAGCTCCTGCTGAGCGGCAGCACCGGCTATGTTGTGATTCCGACAGTCTTCAAAGACAAAATTGTCATTCCTGCAACAGCTACTGTACAGATGCAAGACAAGTTCAAGGTGTATATCGTGGATAAGGACAACATTGCTCACGAGCAACTTGTCGAGACCGAACCCATCTCTAACGGCAAGGATTATGTGATAAAGGACGGCCTGAAGGTCGGCGACATCATCGTATCGGAAGGTGCAGGTATGCTCAGAGACGGACAGGACATAAAGCCAAATAAAGAAAATTAAGAATTAAAAAGAAGGCTGCGATTAAGCGAGAGCAAGGTTTAAGCTTGCTTGAACTTGCCGAGCAGAGGCAGTCTCGACGAAGTCAAGAATTAAGAATGAGGAAACACAAAAGACAAACTCTTAATTCTTAACTCTTAATTAAGACATAGCAATGAAAGGTAACATCTTCATCAAGCGACCTGTGATGGCCATCTCGATAGCCATCATGATTCTTTTGGTCGGCGCCATATCGTTCACTTCACTGCCTTTGGAGCAGTATCCGGACATCGCTCCGCCAACGGTCAGCGTTTATACTACCTATACGGGTGCAAGTGCGGATGCCGTGATGAACGCCGTCATCCAACCTCTTGAAGAGGCCATCAACGGTGTAGAGAACATGTTGTACATGAGCAGTACGGCCACCAACGCAGGTTCTGCCACCATTAACGTCATCTTCAAGCAAGGCACAGACCCCGACATGGCAGCGGTCAACGTGCAGAACCGCGTTTCGAGGGCGCAAGGCTTGCTGCCCTCCGATGTAACAAGGGTTGGTGTGCTGACCATGAAGCGCCAGACGTCTTTCCTGCAGATTGACGCGCTGTGCAGCGAGGACGGCAAGTACGACGAGGACTTCATCTCGAACTACCTCGACATCAACGTCATTCCGCAAATCAAGCGCGTAGAGGGCGTGGGCGACGTCATGCTGCTTGGCGGCACATACTCGCTGCGCATCTGGATGAAACCGGAGTTGATGGCGCAGTACGACGTCATTCCCACCGACATCACGAATGCTTTGGCAGAGCAGAACCTGGAGTCGCCAGCTGGACAGCTGGGCGAGAAGCCCGTGAACGGCACGCATGGCGACGGCATCGAGAACTACTATCAATACACCCTGAAGTACAAAGGACGTCTGAAGGAAATCTCTGAGTTCGAGGACATCGTGATACGCGCCAATCCGGACGGCACCCTGCTTCGGCTCAAGGACATCGCCGACGTGGAGCTTGGTGCTGTCAGCTACGCCTTCCACGGCGAAGCAAACGGACATCCGGGCGTCACGTTCCTCTGCTTCCAGCTTGCAGGTGCGAATGCGAAAGAGACAAACGACCGCGTCAGCGCCAAACTGGAAGAGTTGAGCAAAGACCTGCCCAAAGGCATGAAGTTCGTCAAGATGATGTCGAGCAACGACTTCCTTTTGGCATCCATCGCGAACGTAGAAGAGACCCTGCTTGTTGCCATCCTCTTGGTGGTGCTCGTGGTATACTTCTTCCTGCAAGACTTCAAGGCGACCCTCATCCCCTCTATATCTATTATAGTATCGCTGGTTGGCACGTTCGCTTGCCTTTCCTTGGCAGGCTTCACGCTCAACCTACTGACGCTCTTTGCCCTCGTGCTTGCCATCGGTACGGTGGTGGACGACGCCATTGTCGTCGTGGAAGCCGTGCAGGCGAAATTCGATGCGGGCTACACAAGTCCGTACGAAGCGACCAAGGACGCTATGAGCGACGTGACGATGGCCGTCATTTCCTGTACCTTCGTCTTCATGGCGGTGTTCATTCCCGTCAGCTTCACTGGCGGCACAGCTGGCATCTTCTATACGCAATTCGGCTTAACGCTGGCCACGGCCGTTGGTCTGTCCTGCGTCAGCGCCCTTGTGCTCTGCCCCGCGCTCTGTGCCATGATGATGCGCCCGGCAAGCGAGGAGCGTCGCAAAGGCTTCTTCGGAGCCATCAACTATCGCACCCGCCTTGCCTACGAAGCGACCTATACAGCCATGATGGAGAAATATGCGAACGTCCTTCGCCGCATGGTTTCGCGTAAAGTAAGGTTCTACGTTTGCTTCGGCGCTCTGGCAGTAGCCGTTGTCGGCATGCTCTTCTTCGCAAGTCACCTGCCTGGCGGACTCGTTCCGAGTGAAGACCAAGGCGTTTGCATGATGAATGTGAGCGCCGTTCCCGGCTCAAATGTGGCCTCGACATACAGCGTGATGAACAAGGCGCAGAAGATTATCGAGGAAGTGCCCGAGGTGAAGGACTACACCAAGGTGGCGGGCTACGGCTTCATGTCGGGTCAAGGCACCAGCTACGGCATGTCGGTTATCCGAATGAAGCCTTGGGGCGAACGCCAATACGGCATCGGTTTCGGCATCGCTACACTGGCACTTCTTGCTTTCATCATAGCCTTGATAGTCTTCATCAGAGGCATCATCAAGCGGAAGCACATTGGCAAGAAGGCTTTGGCACTTGGCATCATTACAGCCTTAGCAGCCCTTGCTCTCCTGAACTACCACCCGCTCGACAATATGATGAGTTCGAGCACGATGGTGGCAAACGCGAAGCTCAACGCCCGTCTGCTGAAGGAGATACCCGAGGCTCAATGCTTCGTCTTCGAGCCTGGCATGATTCCCGGCTACGGCATGGGCTCTATCGAGCTTCAGTTGCAGGACAAGACGGGTATTGCCGACAAGGCGCTCTTCTTCGACTACACCAAGAAGTTCATCGCAGAGCTGAGCGAGCATCCCGAAGTGGGCCGTTGCATCACGACCTACGAGCGCAACTTCCCGCAGTTCCAGGTGGAGGTCGATGCCGCCCAATGTAAGCGTGCAGGCATCTCGCCAGCCGCTGTGCTGAGTGCCTTGGCAAGCTATTGCGGCGGTTCGTACGTCAGCAACATGAACCAGTTCTCGAAGGTTTATCGTGTCATGCTGCAGAGCAATCCGCAAAGCAGAACGACGGAGAGCGACCTCAGCAACATGTTCATCCGCAACAACGGGCAGATGGCTCCCTTGAGCCAGTTCGTAAAACTGACGCCCGTTCTTGGTCCTGAGATTGACAACCGCTTTAACCTGTTCAGCTCTATCTCCGTCAACGTGACAGCCAACACGGGCGTCAGCAACACGGAAGTCATGAAGGTCATCAAGGATGTGCACAAGGAAGTGTTCCCCGAAGGCTACAGCTACGAGTACGGCGGCATGGCTCGCGAGGAGGCAGAAACCCTCGACAGCTACGATACCTACCTCACCTACGCCATCTGCGTCATTCTCATCTTCCTCATCCTGAGCTGCCTCTACGAAAGCTTCCTCATCCCCTTCGCCGTCATCTTCTCTGTGCCTGCAGGCCTGATGGGAACCTATGGCTTTGCTTGGCTATGGAACACAGGCTTCAACTGGACGATAACCATGAACGGGCAGGCCGTTCCGATAGGTCGCATGCTCTTCATGGGACAGATTGAGAACAACATCTACCTGCAGACGGGCGTCATCATGCTGATTGGCTTGCTTGCCAAGACGGCCATCCTGATTACGGAGTTCGCGCTGGAGCGTCGCCGCAAGGGCATGGGCATCGTGGAAGCCGCCTTTGCTGCTGCTGAAGCACGTCTGCGTCCCATCTTGATGACGGTATTGACCATGATATTTGGTATGATACCACTCGTCTTCGCAACAGGCGCAGGTGCCAACGGCAACCGTACCATCGGCATTGGTGTAATTGGCGGTATGACTGTGGGCACACTTGCTATCCTGTTTACAGTGCCTCTCTTCTTCATTATCTTCGAGTTCCTGCAGGAGCGCATTCGTCCCGTCATGCACGAAGAAGCCGACCAACAGTTCCTCAAAGAGCGCGAGCGTTCGCAAAGAGAGAAGCAAGAAGCAGTAAAGGATTAAGGATTAAAGATTAAGGATAAAGGATGAAACTATGAAAAAGTTATTTCCTATAGTATTGGCAGTAACGTTGTTGAGTTCCTGCCAGCTCTACAAGAACTACGAGCGCCCTGCCGACATCATCACCGACGGCATCTACGGCGACATGCAGACCGCTGGCGACAACAGCCTTGGCGACCTCCGCTGGCGCGACATCTTCACCGACCCGAAGCTGCAGGCACTCATCGAAAAAGGTCTGCAGAACAGCGACATGAAGAACGCCGACCTGCGCATCAAGGAAGCCGACTATGCCCTAAAGTGCGCCAAACTGGCATACATCCCAAGCTTCTACTTCAAGCCAAGCGGAACCCTCAGCCAAACATGGGACCCCTGGAACCGTAACGACTACATGGCCAGCAAGACCTACTCCCTGCCCGTCTCCATGAGCTGGCAGGTGGGCAGCATCGGTTCGCTGCGCAACAACAAGAAGAAGGCCGAGGTGACCCGCGAACAGCTCCGCAACGCCAAGCAGGCCATTCAGGCTCAGCTCGTGGCAAGCATCGCTTCGATGTACTACAACCTCTGCATGCTCGACGAGCAGCGACTCCTGACCAAACAAACGGAAGAGAACTGGGGCAAGTATCTCAAGATGCAACAGCAGCTCATGAATGCCGGACAGAGCAACATGGCAGCCGTAGCAAGCATCGAGGCAACCTACTACAGCATACAGACATCGGTCGTATCTATCGACAACAACATTGATGCCTTCGAGAATGCACTTGCCACGTTGCTTGGAGAGACGCAATTCCACATTGACAGGAACTCGTTGGCATCGTTCCAAGCTCCTGCCATTTGCAGCACAGGTTTACCCATAACCATCCTCGACCGCCGTCCTGACGTTCGTGATGCAGAGTACAAACTCGCGACAGCCTTCTACGACAAAAACATCGCCCTGAGCAGCTTCTTCCCACAGCTCAACCTCTCGGCAACAGGCCAATTCACCAACCTTGCAGGTGGTGTAGTCAATCCTGGCGTATTCATCGGCCAAGCCATCGGAACACTTACCCAGCCCCTCTTTGAGAACGGACGCATCCGTGCTCAGTACAAGATATCGCAGGCTGAGATGGAGATTGCCACCAACAACTTCCAGCAGGCAGTTATCAAAGCTGGCAACGAGGTGAATCTGGCAATGGACGACATCTATGTCTCCCGCTTAATGCAGGAACTCATCGACAAGCAAGTGGAATCTCTTTCCAAGGCACTCGATGCCACGCAGAAACTCTATCAGAATACCGGCACGAACTACCTGAATGTCATCACCGCACAGAACTCGCTGCTCTCTGCCCAGATGAGCCAGATTAGCAACCGCATGGATGCCATCACAGCCACCATCAACCTTTATCAGGCACTTGGTGGCGGAGCTGAGTAACAACAGCTCTGAAGCATCCTGTCACAATTTGTGACGACATCACGGAGGGAAAAAGAAGTATTGGAGACAGACAAGCCCCGCAATTGTATATTTGCGGGGCTTGTTTGTTCTTCTGGTCTTTATTTCTTCATCGTCAGATTGAGTGTGCCGCCGTTGGTGACGTCCGAGAACTTGATACTGCCTGCGGTGCTCTTCTTGCCGTTGATGACCTTCGAGGGCTTGACGTAAACGTTCTGCTTCGAGTTGTTCTTAGTGGTGATGACGAACTCGTCGCCCTTGTAGTACTGCTTGTTGAGCTTGATGACGACCTTGTCGAAGATGGGGCTGCCGATAGAGAAAGCTGGTTCTGGCGAGGTGAGTCCATCGACGGCAAACAAGCCGACAGAGGACATAACGTACCACGCGCCCAGCTGTCCCTGGTCTTCATCCTGACCGTAGCCATAGCCGTGAATGCCGTCGGTGCCGTAGAACTCGTCGCAAATGGCACGAACCCACTTCTGGGACAAGTCGGGGCGTCCGCTATGGTTGAAGAGCCACGAGATGTGGAGGCAGGGCTGATTGCCCTGATTGTAGTAGGTGCGGAGTCCTGCGAAGGCGTCAATCTCCTTGCCGCCCGAGAAGATTTGTGGCTGCGAGGCCGTGAAGATGTCGTTCAGGCGCTTGTTGAACTCGTCTTTTCCCACTTTCTTTATGAGCTCCTCGGGTGTGTGGGGCACATAGAAAGTGTATTGCACAGCATTACCTTCCTGGAAGCCTCGCCACACCTGCATGGGGTCGAAGTTTGCGATGAAGTCGCCATTCTTCAGACGCGGATGCATGTAGCCTGTCTTCTCGTCAAAGATGCGCTCCCAGCCCTTTGACATCCATATCAGTTTATCATAGTCTTGCGTCTTGCCGAGACTCTTTCCAAGCATGGCTGTGGCGTAGGCCGAGAAGGAATACTCCAGGGTGTGAGAGCCGGAGAAGTAGAAGTCCTCGCCTCGTTCGCCGAGGTTCTTGTGGGGGGCGTAGCCAAGCTCCACGAAGTCGGCGGTATCGTCCTTGCCGGCACCTTCTGGTCGATGGTTACCGTCCATCTCGTTCTTTAGGCAAGCCTCATAGGCGAGGTCGAGGTCGAAGTCGCGGATGCCGCATTGATAGGCTGCATCAATCATCAAGGGCAACTGGTTCGTGCCTACTCCGGAAACGTATTTCGAGTTGGCCAGACCGTCGGCAAGCCAGCCGCAATCCTTGTATTCCTGAAGCGTCGAAGAGACGAACTCCGAGAGATGCTCCGGGTAAGCGAGTGCCCAAAGTTGTGTCAGGTTCCATTGTCCGCCCCACATCGCGTCGGTATTGAACATGTGATGTTTCGGTGCTCCATGCTCCACAGGCACTTGTCCGATGGTGCCGTCGTGCTTGGGATACGCGCCGTTCACGTCGCTCATCACGCCCCTGCCGAGCAACGCATGGTAGAGGCCTGTGTAGAACTTCTTGAGGTCTTCCTCGTTCTTGCCTTCCACATGGATGCGTCCGAGAGCTTCCCCCCAAATCATCTGCGAGGCGTCACGTGCCTGGTCGAAGCCGACGCTGGTTGCCTCTGCCTTGAGGTTGATGCGGGCATTTTGCACGGAGGTGTAGCTGATGCCAACCTTGACGGTAATCTGCTCACCTTCTTTCGTGTGGAAGTTCAGGTAGGCACCTGCTCCGAGGCCATGCGCGTAGGTCTGGTTCTCGTGGACCTCCTCGCCGTTGAAGGTGCCGTGGGAGTTTGCTTTCTTGTCCACGACAGCCGAGAAATAAATGCGCTGGTCGGCATTCGGCTGGTATTTCTTGATGTATTCCGGGCGTGTGATGACGTATCCCTCGACGGTGCCGTCCTCGTTAATCCACACCTCCGAGTCCTTCACCTTGCCGCTCTCGCCCTGTTGATGACCGATGTCGAAGATGAGATGCGCGGACGAGGACTCGGGGAACGTGAAGCGAAGGTAGGCGACGCGCTGGGTTGCCGTCACCTCGGCATTGATGCCGTAGTCCTTGAGCATGACCTGATAATAGCCTGCTGTAGCATATTCTTCCTCATGACTGAAGGTAGAGCGGTAGCCCTTGGGGCCTGTGCCGTCGGGAAGACCGGGGATGGTGCGCAACTGGCCTGTAGAAGGAGCAACGGTAATGCCGCCCACCTGGAACTCGTGGGTGCAGACGAAACCCTCGATGGACGTGTCGCGATAGTCGTAGCCGGTTGCTTGCCAGCCGTCGGCATTGCCGAGCGAGCCGTTGGTTGACGGGCCGGGCTTGGCCATTCCGAAGGGCATTGAGCCCGGGGCGAAATGGAAAGCGCGGCAATGAGCCGTTCCGATACGGGGCTCTACATACTGGAGGAGGGACTTCGAGGCCTGAGCCATCGAAACTAAAGTGCATGCCAGGAGCGATGCAAGAAAGAGATGTCGTTTCATAAAAAAGTATAAAATGTGTCTGTTCCTGTGCAAAGTTACGAATATTCCTGAGAAAAACAATATCTACGACAAACAAAATCAAAAAAGATGCCATAGAGCGAAAAAAACGCCGCACGCGGAAATTGCCAACGCCGCACGCGGGGATTGCCATCGCCGCACGCGGGGATTAAAACGCCGCCTGCGGGGATAAAATCAAAGACTTGTTCATGTGCCAACAATGAGCACCCCGACTACCCTCTTCTCTTAAGCTTCCTCATCAGGCATTTTGCGCAATCCGAACGATGGACCAGTTGCCAAAGACTCAAGATAGACGCCACGACAAAAGCGATGACGCCAGCCGTGTACTTTTCCTCTACGGAAGGAGAAACCAGATAACAGTACTCAACGGCTACAAGCAAGCAGATAAACTGGCCTATGCAAAAGAGCAAGGTACTTCTGCGGAACACAAAGCCATAACGGAAATGGCAGTAAAGGAAATAAATCACCACGTCGTAAAGGGCTCCGACAGACAGCGCTATGCCTGCTCCAACGAGTCCAAACGCATTATAGCACCACCAGATGAGCAATCCGAAGAACACATCATAGCACACCTCAAGCACCAGGAACACGATACTGTGTCCCTTGGCAAGAACGCTGTATCCCATTGGCAATGCCAGACAACGCAGGAAAGGATAGAAGACTGCAAGCGTAGCCATACCCTCCACGACAATGAATTCTTTCTCGAACAGCAGTTCCAAAACAAAAGGCATGAACACGACAAGCAGGATGAGCAGAGGCGTCAAGATGAGCGCACAGACGTCTATCTGCTGGTTGATGGTCTCGTTCATGCGCAACTTGTCGTTGCTCACAGACGACAGCCTCGGGAAGTAATCCGACTCCAGCGCCAGGAACACCAGACCCGCATAGCCGAACATCAGCGCCCAGCCCGCATTGTAATGTCCCAATTCAGCTTGAGTGTGATGAGCAAGAATGATGGCGACGATAACCATCTGCAAGCAGGAATTGGCAACACCTGCCAACACGTATGGGATGCCGACCTTGATAAGCGGCAGCCCCTCCAGAAATGTCCTGTACGAAAGGGGTTGCACCTTATACGACACTAAGGGAAGCGAGAAGAAGAAGTGCACCAGGGCAGCCAAGAAGCCACAAGCAATAAGACCCAATATGACACCTCGGATGCCAAATATATAATAAAGAGGAATGGTACAGAGCAACGTCCCCAGAGCCAGTATCGTCTCTATGACCGCCACCTTTCGCACTTGCCTGAGGCCTTTCAGGATGGCACATTCACCCTCCGCAATGATGTTGCTCACCGCCACGAGCGATGTAAGCATCACTACCGGCCAGCGATGCCAGTCGTGCTCGAAAAAGAAATAGCTGATTATGGGCGAGAAGAACAGGCAAATGAGCACAGAAAGTATCGCCGACCATAGTACCCAAGTCCGAATGACCATCACTTGATGCGCGATCTGCTCCTCTGTACCGTTCTCAAACAGCGCGCTGGTCTGTCGCGTGGCATTCAGGGGAATGCCCATGTTGCTGGCTTTGCTAAGAAACTCGGAAACAGTATTGTATGCAGTGATCAACCCCATTCCCCAACCTCCGAGGATGTAGGCAGTGAGCTTCACTCGCACCATACTGATAAGCATCTTCAAGCCTTGCACACCACCAAAGATGCTCGTGTACTTCAGCACATGGTCGTATGAGGTGTCGCTCGTCTCGCGATTATGAAGATTCTTCAGATTGTCCATCAACTTTTAAGTCATTCGGGCTGCAAAGATACAAAATAATCTCTAATCCCTAATCTTAAATCCAAAAATTCTTTGTATCTTTGCACGAAATAGTAAATGCTAAACAGCAAATGGCAGCTCTTCAAGACATCATTTCCGTAATCGTTTGCACCTATAACCAGGAAGACACTATCGGCAGGACGCTCGACAGCATCCTAGCTCAGAAATGCCACTTGCCCATCGAAATAGTCATAGGTGAAGACGGCTCTACTGATGGCACACTTGCCGTCTGTCAGCAATACCAAAAACTGCATCCCGACACGATACACATCCTGGCAAACAAGCCCAACAAAGGATTCGTAAGGAACTACTTCGACTGCTTGCGTGCCTGCCAAGGAAAATACATTGCAGATTGTGCCGGCGACGACTTTTGGATAGACGAAAGGAAACTCGAGAAGACGTCCGTCATCTTAGACAATATGCCAGATGTTGGCATTGTGCATACCAACTGGCTCAAGTATGATGAGCAGACAGGACAATACAATTCTCCTGAAGAGCCTCGCTTCTGTCAAGATATCATCGACGGGAAAGAAATGCTTCTCGACATCCTGACCCCCATCGAACGACCTGCCGTTCATCTCTGCACAGCCATTTATCGCAAAGAATGGATACAGCAAGCCATGCAGGAATACCCGCAGTTCTTCAACCCGGACGCCTATCGCTGCGAAGACATTCAAGTCGTCTTCCTTCTCGCAAGAATGGGCAGAGTGGCATATCTTCCCGATCAGACGCTTGCCTATTCCTGTAGCGTCGGAACCGTTTCCAACCCTGAAAGTGAGGAAAAACAGTTCGCTTTTTGGGCAAACACGACACAGCTTTCCTACGATTTGGCAAGCACCTTCAATATTCATAATGAGCGATTTAACCACTTCCTGCAAGCTCGCATCCACAAGCTCCTGATGCACGCTTTCCGTAGCGGCAAACCTTCTTTGAAAACACAGACTTTGCAAATGCAAAAGGACATGTACATCGCCGACAATCGCCATATTCATCTTGCCAAAATTCTGCTGCTTCCAGGCATTTGGCAGGCGATGCGTCTCGCCCGGAACGCCGTTAAATCTCAAAAATAATCACTTAAAGAAGAAAAAACTTTCCCCTTCGCTTGCAGATTAGGGAAAAAGTTGTACCTTTGCACGCCGATTATTATCAAAGGGTATCTAAAGTGCCCTCTCGAAGCGTGTGAATAGTCCGCATCATTGGCCTGAACGGACGGTTCGTGAATCGCTACGACAAAATTGAGAAATAAACAAGGTAGAAACAAAACAAAAGTAAGACAAAGAATGAATACTTTGAGCTACAAGACCATCTCGATGAACAAGAACACCGTGAAGAAGGAATGGGTCGTAGTTGATGCTACTGACCAGGTTCTCGGTCGTCTCTGCACGAAGGTGGCAAAATTGCTGAGAGGCAAGTACAAGGCAGAGTTCACACCCAACGTGGACTGCGGTGACAACGTTGTTATCGTGAACGCCGACAAGATTATCATCACTGGTAAGAAGATGACAGACCGCACTTATCTGTCATACACAGGCTACCCCGGTGGCCAGCGTGCAACAACCCCTGCCGAGATTCTGGCTAAGCCGAACGGCGCAGAGAAGCTGATTCGTCGCACAGTAAAGGGCATGCTGCCCAAAAACAAGCTGGCTGACAAACTCATCACCAACCTCTACATCTATG
>Ga0310695_10007185_pt1 | contig 17897 bp, 11 predicted proteins | sample RumenRJG_04DNA_FD_203882 | JGI IMG/M metagenome (GOLD analysis project Ga0310695, IMG submission 203882) | Bovine rumen microbial communities from Lethbridge, Alberta, Canada - RJG_04 (v2) (version 2) | ecosystem: Host-associated > Mammals > Digestive system > Stomach > Rumen | place: Canada...
CGAGTTCAGAGATCTCGCGAAGCATCGCACGGATCTTGGCCTTCGTGTCGTCAGAGAGGTGGGCATCACTCACGGAATCGAGATACTTCGCAATCTCCAGCTCCATGTTATCGCTGATACCCTCATATTTCTCGATACGTGTGAAGAGCTTGTTGAAATCACCAGCCTTGCTGTCTTTCTTGTTCGACGCACTACTTGAGAGTGTCAGCAGCTCACGCACCATACCAAACATACGCTGCATACGTTCTGAGAACGACTGTATCTCCTTCTGAGCCTCGAGCACTGAGAGTTCCGGGGTCTTCATGAAACCAGCTGTAATGAAGTGCAGGCGGAACTCGTCTTCCTCATCGACCTTCTTAGGTTTGATAACCCAGCATACGAAACGCTCAATCTGGGGGATAAACCAGATAAGGATAAAGGTATTAGCCACGTTGAAGGCTGTGTGGAAGGCAGCAAGCACGAAGCTCAGCTTAGCCGAGTTAGCCAGGAACACGCTGGTCTCAACGGCCTCTTTCTGCATATCCACATCGTAGCCTACCCATCCGCATACCATATCGATGAAGGGACGGAAGACAAACAGGATCCAGATGACACCAAACACGTTGAAGAACATGTGAGCCAAAGCAGCCCGACGAGCCTGCGTGTTAGCCGACATCGCAGCGAGGTTTGAGGTAACAGTGGTACCGATGTTCTCACCCATCACCAATGCGATACCCTGATAAATAGGCAGGGCGCCGCTGGAACAGAGAATCATCGTGATAGCCATCACAGCTGCAGACGACTGTACGCAGAAGGTCATCACACCACCTAAGAACAGGAATACCAAGGTGGTGATGAACGAATCAGGATCAAACGAGGCAAAGAAACTGAGCAAAGCCTCATTCTCACCCAGATGCATCTCCGTTCCCGTCATGCGGAGCGTTCCCAAACCCAACAGCAGGAATGACAGACCAAACAGGAAATCGCCAATATATCTGTACTTCTTCAGATAGATCAGGATGATACCCATGAAGAAGGCAGGATAGACAGCACTGGTGATGTCGAACGACATACCAGCAGACATAATCCATGCCGTCAGCGTGGTTCCGATGTTAGCACCCATGATGACAGAGATGGCCTGAGCCAACGTCAAGAGTCCAGCATTCACAAACGAGACAGTCATCACCGTCGTTGCCGTAGAAGACTGGACAGACGCTGTTACCAGCATACCTGTCAACATACCTGTAAAACGATTGGTAGTCATTGCACCAAGGACGTGTCGCAACTGCGGACCCGCCATTTTCTGCAAGGCTTCACTCATCGACTTCATACCAAACATCAAAAGGGCGAGTGAGCCAAGAAGCTTAAAAATAATCCAAATCGACATAAAGATTTGCTATTAAAATGATAATTCGGCGACAAAGATACAAAAAAAAATAAAAAATACGAATGAAGATGGAAGAAAATTACTATCTTTGCAGAAAATTTACCCTAAAACTAACAAGTAAAGATATGGAAAAAACAATTCAGGTTCGCTGTCAGAACAATGGAACGACTATCGAGGTGCCCATAGGTTCAAACCTTCAGGACATCTATGAGAAATCTGGCTTGGAGATGAAATACGGTCCACTTAGCGCGCACGTAAATAATAAGGTAGAAGGAATGCACTATCGCTTATATTCCCCCAAAGATGTGGAATTTCTCGATATCACCTCCTCGAGTGGCATCCGCGCCTACACCCGCAGTCTGTTCTTCGTTCTCTGCAAGGCAGCACACGCACTTTTCGACCCCTGTAAGGTGGCTATCGACATCCCAGTGTCCAATGGCTATTATGTCAATCTGAATATCGGGCGTCCTGTAACCATCGAGGATGCTGGCGCCATCCGCCGGAAGATGAAAGAAATCATCGATGCCGCCATGCCCATCCATCGCCACGAGACATCCACAAAAGAGGCCATCGAGCTCTTCGACAGTCTGCACAACCGCTCAAAGGTAAAACTGCTGAAGAGTACTGGAAAGCTCTATACCACCTATTACGATATCGACGGTTATGTGGATTACTATTATGGCGCACTGCTCACCAACACCTCACAGCTCTATCTCTTCGGACTGGAGAAATATTATGATGGTTTGTTGCTGCGCCTGCCCTCACGCGAACATCCCGACGAACTTGGCGAGATGACGCATCAGGACAAGATGTTCGGCATCTTCAAGGAGCACCACCAATGGCAGGACATCCTCGGACTGCGGACTGTCGGTGACTTGAACAGCGCCATCTTAGGCGGGTACTCCTCACAACTGATTCAGATCAGCGAGGCCCTACAGGAAAAGAAGATCGGCAGGATTGCCGACGAGATAGCCCAGCGCATCAACCCACCTGCCTCCCTCGGTATGGGCAGCAGCAAGGGTGTGAGACTCGTACTCATCGCTGGTCCGTCATCTTCAGGTAAGACCACCACCTGCAAGCGACTCAGTGTACAGTTGGCTGTCAACGGCATCAAACCCATTGGAATCTCCCTCGATGACTACTTCCTGGATCGCGACAAGACACCTCTCGACGAGAAGGGCGATTACGACTTCGAGCATCTGCATGCCCTAAACCTGCCACTCTTCAACGAACAGCTGAATAAACTCTTCAATGGCGAAGAGGTGGAACTGCCTCGTTACGATTTCCCGACAGGAAAGAGTATGATGAGTGGCAAGAAACTGACACTACACGACGATGAGGTATTGGTGGTAGAAGGCATTCATGCCCTCAATCCGGAACTGACGGCACAGATTCCCAACGAACAGATTTTCCGTATCTATGCTTCGGCGCTGACAACCATCCTGCTCGACAACCACAACTATATCCCCACGACAGACAACCGCCTGTTGCGTCGCATCATCCGCGATCATAAGTATCGTGGCGTATCAGCCTTGGAGACCATCCGCCGCTGGCCTTCTGTACGAGCTGGTGAGAATAAGTGGATCTTCCCCTACCAGGAGAATGCCGACGCCATGTTTAACACAGCGATGCTCTTCGAGCTGGCTGTTATCAAGAGTCAGGCAGAGCCCCTGTTGGAGCAGGTGCCTGAGGATTGTCCTGAGCATGCAGAAGCCTACCGCTTATTGAAATTCCTGAAATACATCAAACCGATTCCAGAGACGCAAATTCCGCCGACGTCACTGCTGCGTGAGTTCCTTGGCGGTTCGTCATTCGAATACTAATCAACATCGCATACTGAATAAATATTGCAAGAGAAATGCATATTTGCATGAATTTACAAGGATTCACAAGCAAATATGCATTTTTTAAGTATTTCTTTTGGTATTTAGGGTAAAAATGAATAATTTTGCACCGATTTTAGAAAATCGCTGCAAGAACAATAGTTAATTATTAAAGAATATGGCTGAAAAATTAGAAGTGAAGGAGCTTGACCAGGTGGTTGTACGCTTCTCAGGTGACTCTGGCGACGGTATGCAGCTCGCCGGAAACATCTTCTCTACGGTCAGTGCCACCGTTGGTAACGGCATCTCTACATTCCCCGACTATCCTGCTGACATCCGCGCCCCGCAAGGCTCGCTCACTGGTGTCTCTGGTTTCCAGGTGCACATCGGCGCCGGAAAGGTCTATACCCCTGGTGACAAATGCGATGTGCTGGTAGCCATGAACGCTGCTGCGCTGAAGACGCAGTACCGTTATGCAAAGCCGGGTGCCACCATTATTATCGATACCGACTCCTTCGGACCCAAGGACTTGGAAAAAGCTCAGTTCCAGACTGAGGACTACCTCGGTGAGATGAATATCGACCCGGATCGCGTCATCCAGTGTCCGCTTACCACGATGGTAAAAGACTGTCTGGCTGATTCCGGCATGGACATGAAGGCCATGATGAAGTGCCGTAACATGTTCGCCCTGGGTCTCGTCTGCTGGCTCTTTGATCGCGACCTGAACCTTGTAGCTAATTTCCTGCGTGAGAAGTTCGCCAAGAAACCTGCCATCGCTGAGGCTAACATCAAGGTGATTCAGGCTGGATACGACTACGGACATAACACCCACTCTTCTACCGTGAACGTTTATCGCGTTGAATCTAAGGAGAAGGTGCCCGGACGCTATATGGATATCACAGGTAACAAGGCGACGGCCTACGGTTTCATCGCCGCTGCAGAGAAGGCAGGACTGAAGCTCTACCTGGGCTCTTATCCTATCACCCCTGCTACTGACGTACTTCATGAGCTCTCCAAGCATAAGTCATGCGGTGTTATTACCGTTCAGTGCGAGGATGAGATTGCTGGCTGTTCATCAGCCCTTGGTGCTTCGTTTGCTGGTGCTTTGGGCGTCACCTCTACCTCTGGTCCTGGTATCTGTCTGAAGTCTGAGGCCATGAACCTCGCTGTGATTATGGAGTTGCCCCTCGTGGTACTCGACGTACAGCGTGGTGGTCCTGCTACAGGTCTTCCCACAAAGTCTGAGCAGACCGATCTCTTGCAGGCACTCTTTGGCCGTAACGGTGAGAGTCCCATGCCAGTGATGGCAGCTACCAGTCCCACCGACTGCTTCGATGCCGCTTACCAGGCTTGTAAGATAGCCCTTGAGCACATGACGCCTGTTGTACTGCTTACCGATGCTTTCGTAGCTAACGGTTCTGGTGCCTTCAAGCTGCCTGAGATGGCAAAGCTTGATCCCATCAACCCACCATACGTTCCTGAAGAGTTGAAGGGTAAGTGGACACCCTATATGCGTGCAGAGAACGGCACCCGCTACTGGGCTGTACCAGGTCGTGAGGGTTTTGCTCATATCCTCGGTGGCCTGGAGAAGGACTCTAACACAGGAGCCATCTCAACGAATCCTGAGAACCACGACCTGATGACGCGTCTGCGCCAGCAGAAGATTGCCAACATCCAGGTGCCTGACCTTGAGGTGGATGGCGATGTGAACGATGCCGATCTGCTGATTGTAGGCTTCGGCTCTACCTATGGACATCTGCGTTCTGCGATGGACGAGTTGCGTGGAAAGGGTTATAAAGTTGCCCAGACCCACTTCAAGTATCTGAACCCGCTGCCAAAGAACACTGCTGCCGTTCTTTCTAAATATAAGAAGGTGGTAGTAGCTGAGCAGAATATGGGTCAGCTCGCTGGTTATCTGCGCATGAAGGTCGATAACTTCGTACCCTTCCAGTTCAATCAGGTGAAAGGACAACCCTTCGTCGTAGAGGAACTCGTCAACGCATTCGAAGAAATCATTAAAAAGTAATTAGCTGCAAAAAAATAAGAATTATGGAATATACAGCACAAGATTTTAAGAAAGGCCAGCCCCGTTGGTGCCCTGGTTGCGGCGACCACTTCTTCCTGGCTTCACTCCATAAGGCTATGGCCGAAATCGGCGTAGCACCCGAGAACGTCGCAGTCATCTCTGGTATCGGCTGTTCTAGCCGACTGCCCCACTATATGGCAACCTACGGCATGAACACCATTCATGGACGTGCCGCAGCCATCGCTACAGGAGCTAAGGTGGCTAATCCCAACCTCACCGTTTGGCAGGTATCTGGCGATGGTGACGGACTGGCTATCGGTGGTAACCACTTCATCCATGCCAACCGTCGTAACATCGACCTCAATATGATCTTGCTCAACAACCGTATTTACGGTCTGACAAAGGGTCAGTACTCGCCCACCTCTCCCCGTGGCTTCGTTTCTAAGTCAAGCCCTTACGGCACGGTTGAGGATCCATTCCGCCCAGCAGAGCTCTGCTTCGGTGCCCGCGGACACTTCTTCGCCCGTTGTGTGGCTACTGACGCCAAAGGAACCGTTGAGGTGCTGAAGGCTGCTTATGAGCACAAGGGTGCCAGTGTCACTGAAGTTCTGCAGAACTGTGTCATCTTCAACGATCACTGTCACGATGTGGTTTATAATAACGAAGGTCGTAAGAAGAACGCCATCTACGTGAAGCATGGCGAGAAACTCGTGTTCGGCGAGAACAATGAGTTCGGACTCGTACAGCAAGGCTTCGGTTTGAAGGTGGTAGAGATCGGCAAGGATGGCTATACACTCGATGACGTACTGGTACACGATGCTCACTGCGAAGACAACACCCTGCAGCTAAAACTCGCCCTGATGGGTAACAACGATGGATTCCCCATCGCCCTCGGTGTGATCCGCGACGTGGATGCTCCTACTTACAACGATGCTGTTTATGCTCAGGTAGAAGAGGTCTCAGCCCAGAAGAAGTATCACAACTTCACTGAGCTGCTCGAGACCAACGACATCTGGGAAGTAAAGTAATCACATAAATCATAAAGTTATGGCAATAATTATTCTCATCGTTGTTATAGTCCTTGCACTTCTTGTAGTAGGCTATATTATCTCTACTCAGCGTGAACTCGTTCATCTGGATGAGCTCTGCAAGAATGCCACAAGTCAGATTGCTGTACAGCTGAATTCCCGTTGGGATGCCATTACTGCTCTTGCCAAGTCAGCTGCCCAGTACGCCAGTCACGAGTCAGAGACACTGATCAACACCATCCGTGAGCGCCGTCAAGGCAACATCACCACTGCTGATCAGATCAACGAGCAGCAAGGAGCCATCTCACAGCTGCTGGGCAGACTGATTGCCATCGGCGAGGCCTACCCCAACCTGAAAGCCGATTCACTTTATAAGGAAGCGATGGATGGTATGCGTGACTATGAAGAGAAGGTACGTATAAGCCGTATGGTATATAACGATACCGCTACAAAGATGAACCGTATGGTTCGCCAATGGCCCTCTTCGATCGTCGCAGGTTTCTTACACTTCACCGAACGTGCTTATCTGGAACTTGACGACGCAAAGAAAGCCTCATATCCCGATCTCGACGAGGCATTCAAGAAATAACAAAATTTATAGACTCATTAGATTATGTTTCATATTTACGAAGGATTCCATCTCGTTGATGCTTACCACAAGGTGCGCCATCAGCGGAAGTACAATCCTGACACCAAACGTGCCATTAAAATCGCCCTTGTGGCTGTCGTCACGCTCCTGCTCTGGAATATGCCCGCAGAGTGGTATGGCATCCAGAACCTGACGGTTATTCAGCAGCGTATCATCGCCATCTTCGCATTCGCTACGCTGATGTGGATTCTCGAGATAGTTTCCTCTTGGGCTACATCAGTGGCCATCATTGTATTGATGCTCTTGTTCTGTTCAGACAGTGGCATCCTACCGATGGTGAACGAGGAGGAAGTTGGTAAGTTGCTCTCCTATAAGGGGGTGATGGCAACATTTGCCGATCCCGTGATCATGCTGTTTATCGGTGGTTTCGTATTAGCTATTGCCGCCACAAAGACAGGTCTTGACGCCCAACTGGCAAAGGTTTTGCTGAGACCCTTCGGCACACGCAGCGAAATGGTGCTGCTGGGTTTCCTGCTCATCACAGGTCTGTTCTCGATGTTTGTATCCAACACGGCTACTGCCGCTATGATGCTCACGTTCCTCACACCTGTGTTCCACCAGCTGCCTCCCGAGGGTAAGGGTCGTATCTCGTTGGCTATGTCCATCCCTGTCGCAGCAAACCTCGGTGGTATGGGTACACCTATCGGTACACCTCCAAACACCATCGCCCTGAAGTATCTGAACGATCCTGAGGGACTTAACCTCGGTCTGGGTTTCGGTCAGTGGATGATGTTCATGTTCCCGCTTGTGATTATCCTGCTGTTCATCAGCTGGCGTATTCTCCTGAAGACATTCCCCTTCACCCAGAAACGTATTGAATTGAAAATTGACGGCGGCATGCAAAAAGGATTCCACTCTTGGGTGGTCATCGTCACCTTCTTTGTTACAGTAGCCCTTTGGTTGCTCGATCGCGTCACAGGCATCAACTCTTACACAGTGGCAATGATTCCATTCATGGTATTCGCCCTGACAGGTGTTATCAACAAACGCGACCTGGAGCAGATCAACTGGAGTGTCATCTGGATGGTGGCTGGCGGATTTGCCCTCGGCTACGGTCTGAACGCCTCAGGCTTGGCAGCCAATGCCGTAGAGAGCATTCCCTTCGGTGAATTCTCCCCATTGCTCATTCTGCTGATGGGCGGTGCTATCTGCTATCTGCTGTCTAACTTCATTTCCAACTCTGCTACAGCAGCCCTGCTGATGCCGATCCTGGCAATCGTCTGCGGCGCCATGGGTGACAAACTCGACCCGATTGGCGGCACACCAACTGTTCTTATCGGTGTGGCCATTGCAGCCTCATCAGCCATGATTCTGCCCATCTCTACCCCACCAAATGCTCTGGCCTTTGCTACAGGTTATGTACAACAGAAGGATATGGCTAAGATGGGTATCCTTATGGGAGTCATCTCGATGATACTTGGTTTCGGTCTCGTCTATCTGATGGGAACACTGAAACTGATTTAATACTTTAATACTTGAAGCTACTGCCGCCTACGAACTCACGCATGATGCTCGTAGGCGGTATATCTTTGTCGCTGATGGGGATGAAGTAGTGGATAAACTTCAACAGGCGATGGGCCTCGGCATACTCCGCACAGTTCTTCGGCACGGAGGAGAGTATCACCTCGGCATGGGTGCGCAGTACGGCAAATTCGATGTTGAGTGCTGAATTGAACATCACATCAGCCGTTTCCTGATATGGGAAAATCCACTGCTCTTCGGCTTCACACACGTTTTTCCACTGACTGATGGTCTCACGGGCTGTATAAGCGCCCTTGTTGTAATCGCGGATGATACGGCGCAACAGACGGTTATCCTGGGTGGGGATCCAGTTATGATCGTCGAGCGAGATGCTGGTAAGTGCAGAGATATAGATCTTGTATTTCAGCGTATCGTCGATACCTGCTGTCAACAAAGGATTCAGGGCGTGGATACCCTCAATAATCAGCACACTGTCGTTTTTAAGCTGGAGCCGTTTGCCGTTATATTCGCGTTTGCCTGTCACGAAGTTGTATTCTGGCACCTCTACCGTCTCACCTTTCATCAGGCGTGACAGATGGTCGCCCAGAAGTTTGTAATCGACAGTCTCGATGTTATCGAAATCGTACTGTCCGTTAGGCAACTTTGGCGTGTCCAAACGGTTCACGAAGTAATCGTCGGTAGAGAATGAGAGGGGACGGAGGCCACAAGCGAGAAGCTGTACTGACAGGCGTTTGCAGAAAGTGGATTTACCAGAACTGGAGGGGCCGGTGATCAACACGAGCTTGATGGGATTCGTCTCACGATGGAAGCGGGCATCAATCTCCTCGGCAATCTTTACGATCTTCTTCTCCTGCAGGGCCTCGCTCACCTGAATCAGTTCTGAGGCATAGCCGCGCAGAATGGCCTTGTTCACATCGCCGGCATTCGAGAGTCGCATGATGATGTCCCAGCGCACCTTCTCAGCAAACACCTCAAACGTACGGGGCTGATCCACCCTTTCTGCCAGCACAAGGGGATTACGTCTATCGGGCACTCTTAACAGAAGTCCGTCCTGATAGCGCTCCAGCCCCCATACCTTCAGATAGCCTGCAGAGGGCACGAGCGGGCCATAGTAGTAATCCACGGTGTCGCCTAAAGTATAATAGTCGGTATAGACCTGTCCGCTGGTTTCCAACAACTTTACCTTGTCGGTAAAACCTCGCTCACGGAACACACGGATGGCCTCCTCCATGGTAGATTCCGTGCGACGGAAAGGCATATCGGCATCGATAATCTCCTGCATGCGGGTGCAGATACGCTTGACATCGGCATCAGTGAGGGTTTCACCTGTACGTTTCTTAAAATTACAATAGTACCCGCGCGCGAGAGGGTGCTCGATGAAAAGCTTACTGCCAGGGAACGTATCGCTCACCGCTTTATAGAGCACAAAGCAAAGTGAACGCACATAAACTCGACGCCCAGAGCCGTCGCTGGCATCGAGAAACTCCACATCACGGTTATTGAAAAGACGGTACTTCAGACCCTGCGAAGCATTGTTTACCTTCGCCGATACAACAGGATAAGCCATGTTCAGCTCGTCGGCATAAGCCTGATAGACCTCTGCCAGCGAGGTTCCCTCAGGAAAGCTTTTGGTAATGCCGTTGTTCTTGCAGCGTATCTGGAGCATAGACTTTTATCGTTTGTCGGCAATCTTACGAAAACTCTGAAGTTTCTCACCGAAGCAGAGGTCACCACAGTCGCCAAATCCAGGTACGATATACTTTTGTGCGTTCATGCCCTCATCGATGGAGGCACACCAGATTGAGGCATTGTCGGGAAGTGCTTCCTTCACCACCTCTATGCCCTCAGGAGCGGCGATGATACAACACACATGAATCTTCTTCGGTTTGCCAGACATGAGCAAGGCCTCAATGGCAGCTGCCATTGAGCCACCCGTAGCCAACATTGGATCAGCGATGATGAGGGTCTTGCCCTTCACGCTGGGAGCAGCGATGTAGTCGGCATGGATGCCCACCTCGGTATGCTCGCGGTTGATATACATACGGAAGGCCGACACATAAGCATTGTCTGCACGATCGAAGATGTTAAGGAATCCCTGGTGGAATGGCAGTCCGGCACGAAGCACGGTACCCAGAACGATATCGTCTTTCGGAAGAGGGATATCCAACGTGCCAAGGGGTGTTGTCACTGTCTTGGGCTTATATTCAAGCTTCTTGGAAACCTCATAAGCCATCAGCTCACCTATGCGTTCCACATTATGACGGAACGTAAGACGGTTTTTCTGGTAACTCTTATCACGGAGTTCTGACATGTACTGGTTGATGATACTGTTCTGTTCTGAGAAATTAAAAACTTCCATTTTTATATCGTTTTAAGTTTGTTTGGGTGCAAAAATAAGAAAAAAAAGGGAAAAAGCCAGCAAATATAGAAAAAAAACACTATCTTTGCACCATAAAACCAAAAACCGATGAAAAGGTCACTGCTTTACCTAACCATCATCACAGCCCTCATCTGTAGTGCATGCACCAGTCACAAACCGAAATACGTGATTGGCGTCTCCCAGTGTTCTGAGGACATCTGGCGCGACTGGCAAAACTCTGAGATGATGCTTGAGAGCACGCTTCACGACGGGGTGGAACTGCGTTTCACAACAGCGCGTGACAACTCTAAGAGACAGATTCTGCAGATTGACAGTCTGGTGGAAAGTGGCATCCAGCTGCTTATCGTAGCACCTAATCAGCTGGCATCTGTGACACCTGCCATCAACCGTGCCTTCGACAAAGGTATCCCTGTGATTGTGTTTGAGCGCAAGACCGACTCTCCCAAATATACAGCTTTCGTCAGTGCAGACAACTACGAGATTGGCCATATCATGGGTAACTACGTAGCCATGCGTCTTCAAGGCAAAGGTCGCGTGATGGAGATTCTCGGGCTTAAAGGTTCCTCCCCCTCAGAAGAACGGCATAAAGGCTTTACTGATGCCTTGAAGAATTCTGGTATCGAGATAGTAGCGACCCTGCAAAGCGACTGGACTGAGGAGAAGGGGTATGAAGCCGTGAAGAACTATACGGGTAACCTCGAAGAGATTGACCTGGTATTTGCCCATAACGATCGCTCGGCCCTCGGTGCACGAAGAGCTTTTATTGCAGCACATGTGGAGAAGCTCCCACTCTTCTGCGGTATCGACGGTCTGCCAGGCAAAGACGGTGGTATCCAGATGGTGCGGAACAGGGTACTTGATGCCTCATACATCTATCCTACCCGTGGTGACCAACTTTTGCAACTGGCCCTTGACATCCTTGACGGCAAGCCCTTCCAGAAGGAAACCATGCTTACCTCAGCTATTGTGACTAGCGAGAACGCTGATGTGCTGATGCTTGAGAGCGACGAGGTGATGCGCCAGTCACAGCGTATGACGCGCCTGAAAAATAAGGCCGATGAGTATATCCAACAACTCGGCACGCAGAAGACCATCTCTATTATGGCTGTCATCCTTATCTTCCTGCTGCTGACTATGATTGTAGGTATCTATTACTACTTCCTGCAACATGCCCGCATCAGCGATGAACGTAATAAGATGGAGCGAGAGAAACTCGATTTCTACACCCAGGTGAGTCACGAACTGCGTACCCCACTGACCCTGATTCAGGGACCGCTCGAAGAACTGACGGAGACAAAGGAAGCCAAGAATGCCAGTTCTGAAACCAAAGCACTCTACCTCATTCTGCGTCGTAACACCAATCTGCTGATAAATCTTATCAACAAGATGCTCGACGTGCAGGCCACAGGCAGTCTGGACGTTCTAACTACAGGAAACCAGGAGACAGTAATGGCACCTACTACAACAAATCTGCCAACAGCCTCACCGAAAGACGATGGTCAATCGAATACCATCCTTATTGTAGATGATAATGCTGATATCCGCACTTTGTTGCGTCACATCCTGCAAGACCGCTATCAGGTGAACGAGGCGGACGATGGTCAACAGGGACTCCATTTAGCCAATGAGATTGTACCCGACCTGATTGTCAGCGACGTGATGATGCCAGTGATGAACGGTTTGGAGTTCTGCCAACGTGTAAAGGACAACTTTGTCACCTCGCTTATCCCCGTCATCCTGCTTACGGCCCGTGCCTTAAGCAAACATCAGGTGGAAGGCTATGAGAGCGGTGCTGATGCCTATATCACGAAACCTTTCTCTTCCGACGTGCTTCTGGCTTGTATCGACAACCTGCTGAAGAATCGTATGCGCCTGAAAGATCTCTTCAGTAGTGATGAAGAGAAAGAGGTTAAGGAGATCCCCCAGCCGGAAGAGCCTATTGTAGAACAGCAGAAGAAGGAAGACAAGTTTATGATTAAGTTCCGCGAATTCATCGAACGGAACATGTCAGACAGCGACTTAGGTGTAGAAAGCATCGGTGCCGAACTTGGTCTCTCACGCGTACAACTTTATAGAAAAGTGAAGGCTCTTACTGGTCAGTCACCGGTAGAGCTGCTACGCACGGCACGTCTTCACAAGGCACGTCGCCTACTTCAAGAGTCAGGCAAGAGCATCTCAGAAGTAGCCTATGAGGTAGGATTTACTGCCCCCAGCTACTTCACGAAATGTTTCAAGGATGAATTTGGCATTAGTCCCTCCGATCTCAATTCTCAAAATCGGGGCGGCACTGCCTGATTACAATGGGAATCTCCTCTGCAGTAGCGCCTTGTTCGGTAATGGTTAGTCTCACCATCGCCCCGTGACTGTTGAGATCACGTCTCGGATCGAAGATGAAATTACCCAGACCATAGAAGATGGGCTTCCCCTGATAGGTTTCCATCGGCTGTCTGGTGTGCGTATGATGGCACACCAGACAGTCGGCTCCCGCATTTATCAGCTGACGAGCCTCATAACGCTGACGGGGCACTACCTCCACATGGTTCTCCCACCCCCAATGCAGACTCACGATGATAAAACACTTGGGATCGGCCTGCTTTAACTTGGCAATACGCTGGCAGAGCGTTTCTATTGTCTGCTGACTCACACAGGGGTGATCTGGCAGACGGGAAAAGTTCTCCAGAGCCAACTGCAACGAGGCGATTAACCACACTCTGCGTGGACTATCAGTTAACAACACTGGCTCATCAGCCTCCTCCTGGTTCTGCCCAGCCCCGACGGGTGTCATACCTGCCTTGATGATGTTCTCCCTAGTGTCCATCAGTCCGATGCGCCCTTGGTCAATACTGTGGTTATTCGCCAGATTCAGGTGAGTCACTCCATGCCTGTTCAAGCTACTCAGCCATTCTGGTTCTGCCCGAAAAACATACTGTTTGAATACAGGGGCATGGACCTTCGTGGCGGGGCACTCCAAATTACCCACCACAGCATCCGAGGTTTGGAATACGGAATCGATCCCCGCCGAGAACAACTGGTCTATACCCTTTTGCTCCACCACCTGACGCACCCCGCGATCGAGCAGGATGTCGCCAGTCAGTGTAATGACAAACGAGCTAACAGCCAGTACTATAGAAGAAACGTTCATTCGTATGGGGCACTTCCTTCAGCGGCACGATAACATCCTTCATCCAGACAGGGCGTCCCTCATCGGGATCGGTCTCCATCTGCTTCTGCCACTCCTCGTCTGTCAATCTCTGCATATTCACCGGACGTTTGGTCTCACGGTATGAGAGCACGGCACCACGCATGAGCCAGAGGTAGCCATCGACCTCTACGATACAATAAATCTCATCAGCCAATCCCACGCCAACATACATCACACTCTTCGCTGGGTTGTTGTCGGCATTGGCAGTATAGACATCGGCAATCAGCGCCACCTTACGATCGGTGCCTTCCACATCATCCCAGCCCATCAGATACATATCCTTGTCACGTACCAGGTCGAGTGAGATGTTCTCAAACGTCGCACCGATATGTTTCAGTTCATCGTAGTCGGCCTCGTCCAATTTCCTGCCTGTCAGCTCACGCTCACTCACACGCAACAGGAATTCTGCCTCTTCTTTGAGACGAGTGGTGGCATTCTCCGCTTTCTCGGTAGTCAAATGATAGCGCTCCAGCACATCGGCTGTCGCTTTCAGCAGGCTAATGGCCTTACGCCAGAACTTCACATTGGGTTCCACATAACCTGTCACTACAGGCTCTGGGGGACCACCTCCGCCACACTCAGCGCCAAAGGGCTGCTTGGCATAGAGGATAGCATCGTGTTTCAGCTCTGCCCATGAAGCCAGTGCCGCATTCAGGTCTTTTTTCTGCCATTCAGTTGTGAGCATAAAGTAAGGATAGCCTTTGCAGGTGTCGTTCACCGTCTTCAAAGCATCCATCCAGCGGGTACTGACGGTCTGTTGCCAGTCGATCTCCTTCATGCGTTCCTTCATCTTACTTAGAGCCGCTACGAAGCCATCCCACTTCTGCGCCTCCTTCAACTCATCAATCAGGATTCGTTCTGCCGACTTCACACCCATAGAAGCCATCACATCGAGGCCCTTGGGCAGGTCACGCTGGGTGGGAGTATTGTCATAATCCACCATCTCAAGCAGCACCTCGCTGTCAGGCATATAACGCTGCGGCAGAAGATTGATCTTATAGGGACTGCTGTATTCGTATTTTGGACGGATGCGCGTCTGCCGTTGTGCCAACGACTCGATCTCCCCACGCAACTGAGCCATTGCCTTCTTGTTCTTCAACAGCTCACTGGCCTTGCGTCCCTTCATCAACTCATACACCTGCATGATGGTGATATTGTCGGGTGCTCCGAAAAGCCATGTCATAGGCTCATACAGCTGTTGGTACAGGTCACGCATCTTTGCGTCTTCAGCCGTCAACTCAGCCAGCACGAGAGCCGTCTGTAACTGCGAAGGGTTATCTGTACCAAAGGGTACTGTCTGCAGCCACATCATCGCCTTGAAGTAGGTCTTCAGTGTATCGTTGCGAGTATAATGTCCACGCGGACGGAACAGCGGATAAGTGAAAGGAATATCGATATATCCGAGGTATTCAGAGTTTGCGAGCATAGACGCATTGACCTTCTCGACTTCGTCGGCAACAGTACCCGCAGCCCCCTTTTCTCCTTTGATCAGGGCACACCCCACATCGAAATAGGTCTTCAACCACAGCTGTTCCGGTGTCGTGCCATTAGTCAACTGCCGTCCCCGTTCACACAACTGCAGCACTACATCGTGCAGTTTTTCCTGCTCAATCTCACGTAACAGACAGTCGAAGTAGAGATGATATAGTTGCAGATAGAGATCGGTGGTCACAAAGTTTGGAAAATTGGAATAGTCGTTGCTCTCATATACCTGGAACAGCTGGTTGTGCTGGGCAGGCACGATAGCGAATCCGTTACGTCCCAGCTTATCTTTCAGGCGGGCATCGAACGTTTCCATCTGCATAGCGTTCACCACATTATCCATGTTAACACGGTGACCGTTGACACGCGACTTGAAGTTCTGCTGCTTCAATTCCTTCTCACGCGCCTGCAACTTGTTTATGAACGCATATTCCGGCTTACTGATCTTGAAGGGCATCTTAGCATCGGCCTTATAGTAGTCATCACGCTCATAGCCCGTCATCAGATCCTCCACCTTGCCCCAGCGTGCCCACATCAGTGAGTCATACCATGAGGTACACTGGAACACGCCACGCAGGAAGGCGTCGCGAAAGGGGAAACCTTCTCGGGCATAGAAGCTGTTACGAAGCACACGCAGCTCCGTCAGACTCAGCTGTGAGATGTCTTGATCCAGGTTCACACGTTTGTTCAACTGCTCCACGTCGATACCGCCCTTGCCGGGCACTATCGCACGTTTCACCTTCTGTGCCATAGCCGTCATGGCCATCAGGCACAACATGACTACAAAAAACTTCTTCATTTTCATCTCTCTTATAGTTTGCGATTCTTTCTATTTATTTTCAAACACCCCCATTGCTTCTAGTTTACTCACGTTTCTCACCAGATAGCGTTCGAATGCCATACCGAAGTCGTCCCAGCGGTATTCCGCCACTGTGTATTGCCCCTTGGCATTGGTCTCCAAACTGCGAACACAACCATCACGATAGTGAAAGTCTTGCAAAATGCCACCTAACTTCGATCCCATCCACATCGGCCTCACCAGTCCCTGGTAGTTCTTAAAGATAAACAGGCGCCTGCCCTTCTCCGGGTAAAAGCGTGTGGCTTTAACCACACCCACCAGAGCCTCTATGGTACCATTGCCATCCACGTCGCCCTCCTCCATCCGATACACTGGGTAGGGCAGTGTCCACTGATGGCTCGTCGAGTCGGTAGTTAGTGTCAACAGGTACAGGCTGTCGGTCTTCTGCACCAATGAGAAGGTCTGCGCCTGACACACCGCAGTCAGCCATCCCCACACGACAAGTACCCCTAATCGCTGCCACCATTGTTTCATCATAGTGCAAAGATACGTAAAAATCTGATGCACTCCAAACAATTTCTCATTTTTCGTTGAATAAAAAAAAGGGTTCGCTGAATAAAATTGGTTCACGAGCCGTTTTGCCTTACCTTTGCACCATCAAATTATCATTAAATAAGCTAAAGCAATATGAAAACAAAAAAACTCCTGATGCTCTTTGCATCTGTAGCTGTCCTGACAGCCTGTTCCTCGGACGATCCGTTCGACAGTGTAAACAATATGGTTCCACCAGCTGTCAATGGTGGTGGCGGAGGTATGGTGAATGGCGGTGGCGGCACTTCCGGCAGTACGGCTGCTACGGGTGAGCTACTGACTTTCGATGTGGCTATCGACAAAACCAGTGCCGAACCCACCAGCACAGTATCTGCCTACTATCCTGAGACTACCGATGATATCAGCACTCAGGCTTTTACCACAAAGGTCACCATCGACATGGCTAATCCCGTAGCTAAGACGGAGAACGGTGTGGAGATTACCGTTAACGAAGGTCATGTCACTGCTAACCATGGTTCTACTGAGGGTGTGTGCTACGTAGTAAGCGGTACTACCACCAACGGATCCCTGACTATCGAAGGCAGCACTGACTTCGAGGTGAACCTGAGCGATGCCAACATCAATAACCCTGCCTCTACCGCCCTCGATCTGGAGAGCAAGATGGCAGCCTATCTCGTACTGTCAGGTACCAACAAACTGACCGACGGCACCACCGAGGATCATAAGGGAGCACTTTATAGCAAGGGTAAGCTACTCATTAGTGGTGATGGTGCACTCGAGGTATATGGTACCTATAACAACGGCATCCACAGCAAGAGCTATGTGGTCATCGACAAGGGCGTGAACCTCTATGTCAACACCACAGTCAACCACGGCATCAAGGCCAGCGACTATGTGGTTATCAATGGTGGCATCATCAATGTGGAGACAGAGGGTGAAGGTGCGAAAGGCATCAACTGCGAGAAGGATATCATCATCAATGGTGGACGCACCAATGTGGTCTGCACTGGTGATGGTGAGTGGGACACGGAAGATCTGGAGACCAAGGCAGCCACTTGTATCAAGTGTGACTCCATCCTCACCATCAAGGGCGGTGAGATCAATGTCA
>Ga0310695_10007186_pt1 | contig 17896 bp, 13 predicted proteins | sample RumenRJG_04DNA_FD_203882 | JGI IMG/M metagenome (GOLD analysis project Ga0310695, IMG submission 203882) | Bovine rumen microbial communities from Lethbridge, Alberta, Canada - RJG_04 (v2) (version 2) | ecosystem: Host-associated > Mammals > Digestive system > Stomach > Rumen | place: Canada...
TCCTGCGGCGTATCCCGACATTGGCGCGCTCCCCTGCGATCACGGCGACGTTTCTCCTGCCGGTCATATCCATTTTGGACGGTCATTCAGTTTGATAGCACTTCGTGGCACGAAATTACCATGCGAACCGATCATAGCAATATCATCTTGCATGATCAATCATTTAGCGGTATCATAAGTGTAACGGATATAACTTGATTATATAATTACCATAAATGAAAGGCATGAAACGCCTATGGAAATCCAGTTTACGCGCTCTGCGCCCTGCTACGACCGCCTCCTGTTTGTCCTCAGTCTGGACAGGAAGCATATGAAAGAGCGCATCTTGATTGGTGTCGCGCAGCAGATTCGATTCCGCTTGGAGGGCAGCGAGGACGCTTCGGTGCTTTACGACGCTACGCGCCCGCTCGGTACGCTGCTCGTCGATTTTGAGCACGACGAGGATGGGACATGGAACCGCCTCGGCCTGATGCCGCTGCACGACGCGCTCCACACCAACCGTTGGAAGCAGCCGGAGCTGGAACGTCGGTCGGGAGACTACCTGCGCGGGCGGTTTCAGAGCGGCGATCCTGTGGCCATGTATCTTGCCGTGCGGATCTGGAACGGGTATCTCTTAGCCCGCGAGCCGCGTGACCGTGACGCTGCCTGTGACCGTTTTATGGCGGAGATGTCCGTCCTGCTGGCAGCACTGCACGGCGAGAGGCCGTTGGAGCTGGACGCCGAAACCGGCAGGCCGAGGACGCTTGATCTGAGCACGCGGTTCTATGGGCACGTTCCCGCCGCCGACACGCAGCTTGATCTGTGGTATCCGGCAGGGAAAAGAGTGACGGAGTGCGTTGCTACCTATGCTTCCTTTTATCCGCTGATTACTTACTATCTGAACCGGCTGAACGATTGGGGTCTGTGTTTCCGTAGGTGCAAGGTCTGTGGGCGCGTCTTTCTGGCGAAAAGCCAGCGATATGAGCTGTGCAGCGACAAGTGCCGCAAGGCGCAGGCTCTACAGAACAAGCGCGACTTCGACGAGCGGGCGCGGGAGAACAACTACGACCTGCTTTATAAGAACGAGTGCCAGAACTGGCGCAACAAGATCAACAAGGCGGCAAAGCTCGACGGTTTTCCGCCTGAACAGCTTGACGCGATGCGGACGGCGTTCGAGACGTTCAAGAAAGGAGCGTTGGAACGGAAGCGGGCGGTCAAGCAAAAAGCAGCCAGCCCGAAGGATTTTTCGGACTGGCTGTACCGGCAAAGCGATGTGATTGTCGGGATGCTGGGGGACTATGCGTAGACGAGATCGGACAGGACGATCTCCTCGGCGCGGTGGCGGATGCTGTTCATCCTCTGAACCCATGCCATTTGGTTGGAGGCTTTGAGCGCCTCGGTGACGCCCTCTGCCTTTGCCATCTGTGCGATCACGCGATCCATCATCTCGGTGGCGCTCTGGTCGATCTCGTCCAGATGGGCATTCAGCCTGCCGGTGAGCACCATCGAGGTATAGGTACCGGGATGATTCTCGCGGAGGTATTCCTGCCTCAGTTGCCCGAATCTGCCGAGAGGTCGATCCGATTCGTCATCCAGAACGAGATCAGGGATGTTGTAGTCGCCGCATTTCGTATAGGTCAGCTCCATCGCAAGCTCCTTTCTGCGCGTCGTGTGGATACGGTCATGCTGTGCCGCCGGTATCACCGCCCCTCGCATAACCGCTTGTCATTCGCCACAAATGAGCCGCCGCTATGCTGTATTTGGCAGATTTCTTATCTACCCTTTACAGCATACAACCGAGCTGACCGACCTCGTTCACAGCCGCCCGAACAGTCGGTACTACGTCGCCGCGTGGGACTACTACCACAACGGAATTTATCAATATTGCCGCTACTGTGTGCTCTCACTGTAGCGAGAACTGAATAACAAAACAGAAGGACGTGCCGAAAGGCGCGTCCTTCCACTTTTGGGAAAGGAACAATATGAATAAGAAACAGAATCGGCGGAGGCTGATCATCATTGCCATTATCGCTTTGCTCGCGCTGCTGCTTGGCGTGGGCATTTATTTTATAACCCACACCCAAACGACCGAGACCGACGATTCCGAAACGCCGCTTGCCGGCCTTGTTTGGGACGCCAACGCCGAGGAAGGCGGGCTGACACAGCGCAGCGAGGAGGAGATCCGCGCCGAGCTCAATGAGAAGGTCGCTCAGGGCATGATCAACATCTCCATGAACACTTCGCCCGTGTTCGAGAACGGAACTGCCGAGGGCAACCTGCTCATCGTCAACAGCGAACGCAACAACTACCCGCAGATCGTCTACATCGTCCGCAAGGACACCGGCGAGGAAATCTACCGCTCCGGCGGTATCCCCGTTGGCAGCAAGATTGAACGCGCGAAGCTCGCCGTCGATCTGCCCGCCGGCACCTATGAGTGCGTGGCCTACTTCAACAACGTCGATCCCGAAACCGGCGCATTCCTCGGTACGGCGGGTGCGGAGATCACCGTCACCGTACAGCATTAACCGCGCAACACGGTGCGGGCGGTTCGCTCTACACCCAAGCCGTTTGCAAATACAACAAATTTCAAATCAAAGGAGAACCAACACATGAAAACCAAAAATCGTATTCTGAGCACCATCCTGTCCCTCTGCCTGATGTGCGGCATGGCCGTTCCGACCTTCGCCGCCGACATCAACACCTCCGGCGGCACGGGCGCAACACCCGTTCAGCTGACTGCCGCAGCGACCACGTTTGACGTGACCGTGCCGACGTCCATCGCTATCACGGTCAACGCGGACGGCACCGTCACCTGCCCCAGCGCCTCTGCTGTCAAGATCCACAACGCAAGCGCCGGCGCGGTCAAGGTGTCCAACATCGCCATGAACAACGGGACATGGACGCTTGCCAGCTACAACGGCGGCAGCCGTGATCTGCTGGCGCAGGAGAAGGTCAACGCAAAGAAACTGGGATTCCAGCTCTCTGTCAGCGGCGATACCGCGGCGACCGCGACGAACGGCAATCAGACGCTGACCCACGACGCGAGCAAGTGGGTCATCAACCCCAACAGCGATCTTGAAATCACGACCGCTGCCATTGCTACCGCAGTCTCCGAGGCGATCAGCGCGGCTGAAAACGCCGCGGAGGTCGTGTTCACCATCGGTTGGAACACCGCAGCGTAAGGAGGATGATCACCATGAAGATGAAGAAAACTCTTTCCCTCATGCTGACGCTTGCGCTTGCCGCAAGTCTCGGCATCCCCGCCTTTGCGACCAACGCGCAGGAGAACACCGAAACCACCATCCCCGTCACGATCAGCGCCGAGGCGACCGCCTTTGACGTGACGGTTCCGACCGATTTCCCGACCACGGTCGATCCCGTTACCGGCGAGACCGTCAACGCCACCGACGCGACAATCGTCAACAATTCCTCCGGCTCGATCTATGTCTCGGAGATCCGCGTGACGAACTATGGTGAGTGGAAGCTGGCGGACTTTGACGCAGACCTTCGCAACGCCGACGTGGACAGCAACCAAATCGGCGTTGCGGTCATGCCGATTGGCGGGCGCAGCGCCGGCACGGGCGGCACGCAGCTCAAAACAGCGGCGGCAAGCGCGACCGCGCAGACGCTGCTCACCAGTGAGAGCGCGACCTCCGGCGAATGGGTCATCGACGCGAAGAACAGCGGCAGCACCGATGAGCTGACCATCAGCTATGACACCAACGCGACGCCAGTTTCCGCGTCCATCACTAACGAGCGCGTCGCGTCCATCGTTGTGACGGTGAGCTGGAACAAGTAAACGCTTAACAAGGGAAAGCGGGAGGAACGGCAGAGCGAGCGTTCCTCCCGCGATTCCCGGCAAGGAGACAGCATGAAAAAAGTATTATCCATAATCATGGCAATCGCGGCGGCGCTGTCCCTGGCGGTGCCCGCCTTTGCCGCCGATACCAAAACCATGACCATCCCCGTTACGCTGACGGTGGTGCATACGGCGCAGAGCATTGACGTGACGCTCCCCGCCGCGCTGCCGGTCAGCGTAGTGGATGGCGAGGTCTACACGGCGGATAACCTTGTCATCCGCAACAATTCCGATACGACCGCCGTGCGCGTGGCAGCTGTCGACGTAACCAGCGGCGCGTACACGGTGGCGTCATACAACAGCTTTCCGGCAACCACATCGGGGCGGATCGCGCTGCGCATCAATGGCTGCGCGACCACAGGCGCGGGAAGCCTTGCCATCAATGCGACCGCGTTCCCGACCATTGGCGCGAGCGACAGTCTGCCCATCCGCTACGATGCAAAGGTGAGCGACAGCGGCGATTTGGCAGGCATCAACGCCGCTAACGCGATTTTCACGCTGAAGGCGGGGTGAGCGATATGGTACGAATCAGAAAGCGAAGCCTCCTCTTTTTGCTGATTGCGACGCTGCTGGCGTTTATGATTGCCCTGCCCGCAAAAGCGGCCACGCCGGTATTCAGCGTGGCGCTGCCGACGAGCCTTCCCGTAACACTTGATGCGGACGGCAATATCAGCGTGTCCGACAGCGCGGCCATCACCAATAACGGCGACGGGGCGGTGGTCGTGAGCGGCATCACGGTGACGCCGCTCAACAACTGGGCGCTTTGCGCGGACAGCGCGGATGTATCAGACGCCGAGATCGGCTCCAAGTGTTTTGCCATGCGCTTCAACGGCGCAGATGCCGCAATAAACGGCAGCGTCGACGTCTCCGCCTTTCCCGCAATCGCGGTGGGCGGAAGCATGGCGCTGACCTACGCCGCAGCGGTGACGCCGCAGATCGACAATGTGAGCCAGACCATCGCAAACGTGGTGTTCACGGTTTCGTGGTCGGGGCATGGCCCGTTGACGGGGATCGCTGTCACGACTGCGCCGACAAAGACGAGCTATGACGACGGCGACGCCTTTGACAGCATAGGCATGGCAGTGAGCGCGACCTATGCTGACGGCACAACGGCGGCTGTCTGCGGCTGGACAGTCACGAACGGCGCGTCGCTGTCGGAGGGGCAGACCAGCGTGACGGTCAGCTACACCGAGGGAGGCGTCACGCAGACGGCGACAACGCCGATCACGGTGGCTGCGGTCGTGCAGGAGCCGGTCTACGCCATCCTGTACAGCAACGGCGAGCTGGTGTTCCAGCGCGGAAACACGCCCGAGAGCGGGCGCATGGTGACCAAAACGTACAGCGGCGTGGAGGACACCGACGATGAACCGCCTTGGTACGCCAAGCGGAGATCCATCAAGACGGTGACATTTGCAACGACGGTCAGGCCGCTCTCCACGAAAAGCTGGTTTGAGGAATGCGAGAACCTGACTGCGATCCGAAACATTGAGCGGTTGGATACCTCCCGCGTCACCAACATGATGTATATGTTCGACACCTGTGAATCGCTGGAGGAGCTGGACGTATCTGGCTTTGATATGTCGAATGTCACCAATGTGCGGTGTATGTTCAGCGATTGCTCGGAGCTGACAACGTTGGATGTTTCGGCTTGGGATGTATCATCAGTAACTGAGTTTAACGGCCTTTTCAGCGGATGCTCTTCGCTTAAAGCCTGTGATGCAGCTCGCTGGAATACAGCAAGCGCAACATCTTTTTCATCCATGTTCTCGGGGTGTTTCAGCCTCACGGCGCTGGATCTGACCGGATGGAATACGTCCGGCGTCACGAATATGGGCGGAACATTCCGAAACTGCAAGGCACTGACATCGTGCGGGGTAGAGACATGGAACACCTCGGCAGTCACCAGTTTCTCGGATATGTTCTGCGGCTGCTCCAAGTTGACGTCGCTGGATCTGAGCGCGTGGGACATTGGGAGAGCGGCGACAATGCAGAATATGTTTTTAAAATGCGAAAGCCTTGTTTCGCTCGACCTGTCCACATGGAACACAGCAAATGTTGCAAATATGTATTCCATGTTTGCAGACTGCACATCCCTGACCACGATTTGGGCATCCGACAGCTTTATCGCGCCGACAAGCTATAACGAAATGATGTTCTGGAACACCTACGCGCTCGTCGGCGGCAACGGGACGAGATGCACGGAGGCAAACCAGTCCTACACCTACGCCCGCATCGACCGTCCCGGCTCACCGGGTTTCTTTACAGAAAAGTAAGCAATTCAACAAAAATGGAGGAACAACATGACAAAACGCATAACAGCCCTTTTTCTCACGCTGGTGACGCTTTTGAGCCTTGTCGCCGTGCCCGCAAACGCCGCCTCTACCTTGGAAGAAGCGATGGCGGAGGTCAACGTGTACGCGAGGAACGACGATCTCGACTGGCTCCGCGTCAACGGCGCTGTGAAAACGCAGCACTATACCTATTATCTCTATCGCTCCGAGCAGACGGGGCAGACCAAGGAGATCCCCGCGTACTGCACCGACCCGCGGCTCTACGGCGTCCCGGCGCTGGTGCCGGAGGGTACATCCATCAAGTACGGCGCGGACGGCACCGTGTCCGATCCCAAGATCATGGGCATCTGCGCCAACGGGTACCCGCACATCGACCTTGCCACGCTGGGCGTCCAGAGCGTTGAGGAAGCCTACTACGCGACCAAGACCGCGCTCTGGTGCTACCTGCTCAGCACCTGGGACATCAACAAGCTCAGCGTCAACCCCAACGCGGATCAGGCGGCGGCACAGCGCGTCCTCAAAGCAACGCAGGATATTTACTATCGCGGGATGCAGTGGGATAAGCTCGTTGAGCCGAAGCTCACCGCCACCCCCGACCGCGACACGGCATACGCCGCGACGGTGGGCGGCGAGAGCGTCTATCAGCAGATCTTCACCGTCACGTCTGAAACATGGAGCATCGAGCCGGTGGTGCTTTCCCTCGCGTCCGGCGTGCCGAGCGGCACGAAGATTCTCGATATGTCCAACAACGAGGCGTCGCGCCTCAACATCGCCGACGCGACACACGGCGACGATGGCTATAGCTGGCAGGTCAAGGTCGTGTACCCTGCTTCGGCTGTAGCGGGCGAGGACGGGACGGTGCAGCTCAACATGAACTCTGTTGTCGTGCAGTATGAGCTGTTCCACGCCAAGTGCCTTGAAACCGACGTTTACGGCAACGCACAGCGGTATGTCCTCGACACCGATCCGCACACGCCCATTGCCGCCAGCGCCATCAGCACCTATTCGAGCGCCGCGCCGTCCTCGAACCCGACGCCGAGCAGCGGTGAGACGGCCATCAAGATCAGGAAGCTCGAAACCGGCACCAACACCCCGCTTGCGGGCGCGGTGTTCGAGGTCAAGTACCCGGACGGCAGCACGGTCGGCTCGTTCTCCACGGGCAGCGACGGCACAATCACCGTGCCCGTAACCGTTACGGGCAACTACACCGTGACTGAAACGGCTTCGGCAAAGAACCACCTGCTGCCCGACGTCCGCACCCAAAGCGTCACCGTGACGCACGGCCATACGGCGACGGTCACGTTCACCAACGCGCCCTATGGCGGTATCCGTGTAGAGAAGGTCAGCGACACGGGTGAAAAGCTCGGCGGCGTCACCGTGCAGATCAAGCACATCGCCACCGGCGCAACCCGGAGCGCCCAGACCAACAGCGCGGGCGTCGCGGAGTTTGGACAGCTCCCCATTGGCGGATACGAGGTGCGCGAGACGGCGGGCATCGAGGGCTGGCAGTTTGACAGCGATACCGTCCAGACCGTCGCCGTCACTACAGGCGAGACCTCGACCGTTACCTTTGTCAACAAGGAACTGCCCGGACTGAGGATCGTCAAGTATGACCGCACCACGCTCCAGACGCTGCCCGACGTCACCTTTGAGATTTTTAAGGACGGCACATCCATCGGGCGCTACACCACGGACGCCATGGGCGAGATCGTGCTGACAAACGCGGCTCCCGGCACTTATCTGGTGAAGGAAATCCAGAGCGTGGACTCCCATATCACCGACACCACGCCGCAGGAAATCGAGCTTCAGGCGGGCGACGGCATTCGTCAGTTGGTGTTCTACAACGACCTCAAGCCCGGTATCCATCTCGTCAAGGTGGACAGCGCCGATCTCTCCAAGCCCATTGCCAACGCCAAGTTCAGCATCCGTGCGGTGGACGGCAGCTATGGCCCGACCGAGTTCACCACCGGCGCGGACGGCACCATCGACCTCTCGCGGCTCCCGACCGGCGCGTATGTCGTGACGGAGCTGTCCTGCCCCGGCTATGTAATCGACGACGCCCAGCGGATTATCCATCTGGACGGCAACGAAAACGCCGAGTTCGTGTTCACCAACAGCATTCGCCCGACCATCCACATCGTCAAGCTGTCCTCGGACGGTACGCCGCTTCCCGGCGTCGCGTTCCGCATCGCCAAGATCGAGGACGGCGCGAGCTACCTTGACAGAACCACCGACGCCAACGGTGAAATTACGATCAGCAACCTTGACCCCGGCGTGTACTCCGTGCGCGAGACGTCCACGACCGCCGATCATGTCCTTGACCTGCGTGAGTTCCATGTGGAGCTGTTCGCGGGCAAGACCAGCACTTTGGTCGTGGAGAACCAGAAGCGCCCCAACCTCATCGTCTACAAGTACGACGCCGACACGGGAGAACCCATCGCGGACACCGTATTCAAGGTCAGCGCGGCGGACGGTCACAGCGTCGACGAGCTCCGCACCGACCGCAACGGTAAGGCAACGCTTGCCAATCTTCTTCCCGGCGTCTACGAAATATCAGAGAAGGCAGTCCCCAACGACTGGCTGCTGGACGCGCCGAGCGAGCTGGTCACGCTGTACGCAAACCGAGATCATACGGCGTATTTCTATGACCACCGCAAGCCCAACATCACCGTCCGCAAGGTATCAAGCGTGACCGGCGACACGCTTCAAGGCGCAAAGTTCCGTGTGGAGTACGCCTCCAACAACACAGACACCGGCGAGCGGAACGACCTCGGCTATCACTACAGCGGCGAGGACGGCACGTTCACGCTGACGCATCAGCGCGACGGCTGGTACAAGATCACAGAGGTCACGCCGCCTACCGGCTACGCGATCTCCGAGGCGGCGCAGGAGTTCTATCTCGCGGCGGGCAAAAACAAAACCATCATCTTTGAGGACGTTCCGCTCTCCGCATTGGTCGTCTATAAGTACGACAGCGTGACCGGCGAGGCGGTCAAAAACGCCGTGTTTCAAGTCAAGTATCTGTCCGGTGCCAGCGGCACAGGCGGTACGGTCATCGGCACCTACCTCACCAGCGCCAATGGCAGCTTTACCGTTACGGGCCTTGAAGCAGGCGCGTATGTGGTGGAGGAGCTGGCGAGCGACAGCGGCCATGTCATCGACACCGCGCCGCAAACGGCGTTTCTGAGCGGAAACAATCAGGACGTCGTGCAGCTCTATTTTGGCAACGCGCCCAAGGGCAGCATCCTCGTTACCAAAAAGGACGCGCTGACGGGCGAGCCGCTCTCCGGCGTGGAGTTTCTCGTCACCGACAGCGCGGGTACGCTGCTCGGCGACGCAAACGGCAGGTTCACCACCGACGCCTCCGGCTCCATCCTCATTGACGGGCTCAACCCCGGACTTACCATCATCGCAAAGGAGTCCCGCGCCAGATCGGGTTATATCCTCGACGATACCCCGCAAGCGGTTCAGGTCAAGAGCGGCAAGACTGTCTCGTTGGAGTTCCTGAACCAGCCGAAAGGCAATCTCATCATTGAGAAGTACGACTCCGTTACCAAGGAGCGGCTCGCGGGCGCGGAGTTTCGCATCACGAACGCCAACGGCGAGCTGATCGCGGACAATGAGGGGCTGACCTCATCCAACGGACTTTATTCCACCAACGCGGAGGGGCAGATCGTGCTGTCGAAGGTCACGCCCGCGACGCTGGTGGTGACCGAGGTGACCGCGCCGGAGAACTATCAGCTCGACCCGACGCCGCAGGCGGTCGTGATCGGCGCGGGCGACACGCAGACCTTGCGATTCTACGACCCGCCGCTCTGCACGCTCACCATTGCCAAACGCGACGCAACTACCAAAACGCCGCTTGCCAAAGCGGAGTTTACCGTCAAATACAGCGACGGAACGTACATCGGCACGGACAACGGGCGCTTCGTGACCGGCGCGGACGGCACGGTGACCGTCAGCGGGCTAAAGCCGAATGCAACTGTGGTCGTCACGGAGGTCAAGGCGCCCACCGGCTATCTCATCTCCGACACGGCAAAATCCGTCATTGTGCGCAGCGGCGCCGCCAACAGCCTCACCTTCGATGACGAACCCGCGACCACGCTTGTAATTCGCAAGTATGTCGAGGGCACGAACTATGAGCCGCTTTCCGGCGTGGCGTTCAAGGTGACGGACGGCAGCGGCGCGGCGGTCGGGCCGGATGACGGGACCTACTACACCGACAAGGCGGGCGAAATTGTGCTGACCGGTCTCGAACCCGGCACAACCATTACGGTGCGTGAGATCAAGACCGTCGAGGGTTTCGTTTTGGACGGAACGCCGCAGGACATTCTCATCAAGGCGGGCGAGGTGCAGACGCTCACGTTCTGGAACGCGAAGCAGGGTACGCTCGTTATCCGCAAGCTCTCCGGCGCGGATAGAAAGACGCCGCTCGCGGACGCTGAGTTCCGGCTCACCTACGCGGACGGCGGCTATGTGGACGACTTGGGCGGCAAGCTGTCCAGCAACGGCATTTACAGGACAGACTGCAACGGCGAGATCCGCATCACCGGCGTAATCGGTACCATCGTCGCCACCGAGACGCGCAGCCCGGACGGGTACACCATCGGCACGGACAGGACGCAGACCGTAGTGGTGCGTACCGGCGAGACGCAGACCTTGACGTTCTACAACGACCCGTATCAGACGGTCGTGGTCCAGAAATACATCGACGGTACCACCAGACCGCTCGCGGGCGTCACGTTCCTGCTGACGGACGGCAACGGCAACCCCATCGGCAACGGCGAGTACACCACCGACGCGAACGGGCGCATCACCCTGACCGCGCCGGTCGGCACGACCATTGTGGCGCGGGAGACCAAGACCGTCTCCGGCTACGTCCTCAACACCACGCCGCAGACCATTACGGTCACGGGTAGCGGCACCGCGCAGACGGTGACGATGCCTTCTGCCGCGCCGTCCTCCGCGGCGGTCGTGAGCAGCGGCGACGGCACGACCGGCAATCAGCTTACGTTCTATGACTCCGCCATCGGCAAGCTGGAACTCATCAAGGTGGACGCCGCGAACCGCTCCAAGCGCCTTGCCAATGCGACCTTTGAGATCCGCAGAATGGATCAGGGCGTGGTCACCACGGTTACCACAGACAGGAACGGCCGCGCCGTAGCCGAGCTGGACGCCGGCAGCTACTATGCGGTGGAGCTTGAAGCACCCACGGGCTATAAGCTCGACAGCGCACCGTCCTACTTCACCATCACAGACGGGAAAACAAGCACCGTCACCGTGACGAATCGCGCCTACAGCGGCATCACTATCCACAAGACCGACGCTACCACCGGCAAGGGTATCTACGGCGTCAGCTTCCTGCTCTATGACGCCCGCAACAATGTTGTCGGGCAGTACGCCAGCGACAGCAAGGGATATGTCTATATCGAGGACATCGACGCGGGCCGCTATCGCATCCGTGAGCTGGAATGTGAGGGCTACGTTGTCGACACGCAGCTCAAGACCGTCGTTGTCAGAAGCGGCGAGGTCACGCTGGTCGAATGGAAGAACACGCCCATCACTGGCCAGATCCAGATCCGCAAATACGCGGCGGAAGACAACGAAGTGACCGGCACGGTGGCAGGCTCGCCGCTGCAGGGCGCTGTGTACGAGATCACGCACGCGCGCTCGAGCAAGGTCGTCGGGCATATCGTGACCGACGCCTACGGCATTGCAGCCTCGGATCCACTGCCGCTCGGCAGGTACTTTGTGGAGGAAGTGACAGCGCCCGCGTACTTCCAGCTCAGCGGCAACAAACTGGAGGCGGAGATCGAGTACGCCGGCCAGATCATCAAGCTCTCGGACTATGACAAGCCCGCAAAGCTCGGAGTGACAATCAAGAAGACCGGCAACAAGGAAGTCCAGCCGGGCACGTCCATGCGCTATGACTTCTCGGACATCGCCAACACCAGCAACGTGGCGCTCAACAACTTCTACTGGCATGAGTGCGCTTTGTTCCTTGACAATCTGCGTAGAAATACGCAATAAAACAAGGCAGATTCAAAAGAATCTGAACTCTATGCTTAATTCGGCAGGGGGAGTACCTGCCTGACCCGGTGTGACGGGTGGCCAAAACTCTGAGACTCCGACGTGCGGGATGCGGTGTCACGCATTCTGTGCGAAGCTCGGTAAAGAGCGGCGGCGCGGTCTGAGACGGCTGCGCGCCGCGGGAGGCTATAAATCGGTCATGCCCAGTATGTCTTGTTGCAACCGACAAAAATCCCGAATGTACGGCTCGTAAAGTAGAGGATGATTATACAGCCATCAGCCCCAGCATGGGGTACTGTCGCCGTCGAAGTTTTCGTGCGCGGAAGACGGCAGAAAACCGTAAAGGTCGAATGTCCTTGGCAGAATATCACACAAGTCAAGGATGGCAGTCGGGCCAGAGGGACGGACTAAAACCGATATGTAAAGCTAAAGCATAGGGAACAAAGGAACCGTGGACGGGCACATCGAAAGATGTAGACGGGATGACACTCCCGCCCGCGCAGGTAGGAAATGACCTGCTTATCCACGGGGCAGCAGCCCGTAGTAGCGATGAAGCCCTTGTAATGGGGGTGGAGCGAAGGGGCATAGTTAATGCAGATTGTATGTGAACAGGAAGTCGAGGAAGCCGAAGGCATACCTGACTGACACCAGAAACACCAGCCCCGAAAAGGAGGCAGTGCGGATGGCACAACAATTCGACTACCCAAAAACCGAAACACAATTACGCGAAATCCAGGACAAACTGTATCAGCATAGTAAAGAAGTCTACGACACTGGGGGACGCCCCGGGTGGAAAGGACTTCTGGAAATCATGTCGGCTGAAGCAACCATTGTCACAGCAATCCACAACATCAAAAGAAACCACGGCAGCGAAACGCCGGGTGTAGATGGGAAAAGAATGCGAAAGGACTATCTGGAGAGGCCCTTTTCTTGGGTCATAACAGATATCCAAAAGGCGTTTCAGCATTATGATGCGCAGAAGATTCGCAGAAAGTACATCGACAAGCCCGGAAAAGCAGAAAAACGCCCGTTGGGAATACCGACAATCCGAGACCGCATCGTGCAGGAATGTATGAGGATTGTGCTGGAACCGATTTTAGAAGCACAGTTCTTTGCTCACTCCTACGGATTCCGCCCTATGCGAGACACGGCGATGGCGATGGAACGCATCAAGCGAATGGTTCATACCACAGGTCAATATTGGATTGTCGAGGGCGATATCAGTAAGTGCTTCGACTGCATAGACCACAGCGTACTCATCAAGCGACTGTACCATGTGGGAATCAGAGACAGGCGCGTTTTGCAAATCGTCAAAGCAATGCTGAAAGCCGGGGTTATGGACGAATGTGCGGTAAACGAGTTTGGAACGCCGCAAGGCGGCATCATCAGTCCGTTACTGGCGAACGTCTATCTGGATATTATGGACGAATGGATAACCAAGCAGTGGGAGAATAAAGAAACAAGACACCAATATGCAAATCCCGGAAACAGGACAAGAGCACTCCAACAAACATCACTGATACCGGGATATTTGGTACGATACGCGGACGATTTCGTCATAATCACAGATACCCGTGCCCATGCCGCACATTGGAAAGCTGCGCTACAGGAATTTCTGCAAAACAGGCTGAAGCTGACACTCTCCGAAAAGAAAACGCTGATAACAGATGTCAGGAAGAAACACATCAAATTTCTCGGCTACGAATTCAAAATGATACCGGGAAACAGCAAACGAGGCTATATCACAAAGACAACGCCAGACAGAGACAGGTTGCAGAGAAAGGTAGATAGTATCGCGGAAAGCATCAAAAACATTCCTCAAAACTATAGCAAGGAGCAGTTTATTGGTGAAATCAACCGCATCAACAGCCAAATCAGAGGAATCATACAATACTATCAATGCTGCACATGGATAAGCGTTGCCATGAAACAACACTCCCGCCGGTTACAGTTAATCGCCAAAAGCCGGTTAAGACAGTACAAAGGGAAGTGGGTTCCGGCAAACCAGACGCAAAACCTTCCGCGCGTCCATCAGCAACATACGCAAAAGATTCCTTCTATAAAGTACCGTGACATCTACATTGGCTTCACAGCCCTTTCCTTTTGCAGATGGGAAAACATATTTCCCAAAAATCCAGCGGAAACGCCGTATACAGAAATCGGAAGAGACCTATACTTTGAACGCTCAAAGAAGAGGCGTATGAACGCACGACTTGACGAGATGTACTCAGAGAGAGTTGGGCAAGCGGTCTGTTACGGCAAATGGGGAAAGCTCAACAACTTTGAGTTTGTTATGAACAGGGCCTATGCGCTGAACCGTGATAAATTCAAATGCAGAGTCTGTGGTGGGTGGCTTATTTCAAGTATGCCTTATGCACACCGAATAGACCCATATCTCCCATTGGATAAGGTCAATCGTGTCAACAATCTGGTTTCGTTACACAAGAAATGCCTTGATGCTATCATCAATCCCAAGCAAGATATCAGTGGATTCGATGCCAAAACGCAACAGAAAATCATCGGTTATAGGGGAAAACTGGTTACTTTACATACACGCAACAATTAATCTGCATTGATGGAGCGCCGTGTGCGATGAAAGTCGCATGCACGGTGCGAAGCGGGGGAAAATCCACCCTGACTGCTGACTCGGGCAGAGTCAGTAAAAGCAGTGGATTACCTATCGCTATCCGCATCCCCACGGATGCGACGAACGCCATGAGCCTCACGACCGGAACGTACAACCAGCGCCTGTACTACCGCGTGATGTTCAAGACCAACCTCAACGACTACCGCGTGCTTGCGACCAATCTCCTGACCTCGAACAATTACTCCATGTCGCTTTCGGCGGATGCGCTCGGGCTCAGCCAGGGCGAGTATGTCACCGACGTGAGGTTCGAGTTCGGTACCGTCGCCAGCGGGTTCAAGTCGATGACGAAGCCGACGCTGCAGGTCATGGTCAAGGGCGACCTCGCCGACGGCTATCAGATTATCAACCGCGCGGATGTCGGCGGCAAGTACCTCAACGAGTGGCAAACCGCGAAAGCGAGCTGGGCGACTGTCGTTCGCCGGTACCAGCCGACAACGCCGCTGCCCAAGACCGGGTATTGATTCCCAACACCACTTCTTCGCCTTTTAACATAAAAGAGGCCGCCCAATTTGGGCGGCCTCCGACCGCAATCATCGGATCTGACGGTTGCGAATCCCCTTGAACATGGAAAGGAGGTTATTGAAGGTAGCGTCCTTCGATTGAAACGAAATAGTGTAGTCGAAGTCATTCCAGATGTCCTCTTGCTTAACAGTAACGACAATAACGTAGTTTCCATCCCACAGCTTATTCTGCGTAAGATCCTCGATGGTTACACGCTTTAAGTCCGAAAAGTCATAGAACTGAATGCACCCGTACGTCATAAAGAATTTCTTTGAGTTGACATCACAGCCCCAGATAATCCCTTCGTGTTCGTACTCATGTGTCGGAGTGATCCCATTTTTGCTCAATTCGTTGTGCAGATTATCTCGCAATATTGGCATCACCTCTTTTGCGATATCGTCGATGTAGGGCTGCATAAGCGGAAAGGTGCCGGATTCCTTGCCAATCTCTCGGCCAATACATATTTCAAGGATGTCCTTGTGACGGAGTATTATGCAGTCCTTGTAGATGTTGACATCAAAGAGACCAGCAAAGTCATATGTCTTTCCGCTCTCGTCGAAGCCAAAAAACTGCTGAGTGTCATCCTTGAAGAAGAAATGAATACCATTGTTCACAATAATGCGAGCGGTGGGACTGATTGCTTCCACATATTTCTGCCTGCGTTCGATAGCCGCGCGCAGTTCCTTTCCCCGAGCGTGTGAGGCGCACATAAGCCAAATGAAAAATGAAACGATTACTGCAAGAATGACCCAAATAGCTTCCATTGTCCTACTCCTCTCTATATTCCGTCGATATCCAGATCGTCCAGATCAACGGTTTTCTCATAGGAATTGTGTTCTTTCTCGTCTTTCCGGAGCTCATTGAACAGCATGAACATCAGAGCTGCTTCGCCACAGTCGGTTATTCCGTCGCCGTTCAGATCGAACAGACTTCCGAACAAACCACCGTCAGGCTTTGATGGATTATCGCGCATCCATGCATCAACCGCCTTCCTTTACAAATTCGCGCCATGCATGACCATGAAAAGGATCATAGGGGAGGTACGTGGCGTGAGCGACGCTTCTCGGATGAACAACCGGAGCAGGCCGAGTAGGAGAAGGCCGAATCGGTTCCTCATGGCACATCTGCATACCTTTTGAACTTAGCCGTTCCAAGTAGCAATTGTAGTTATCTTCCGCACATTTAGCCCATGACATGATGAATTACCTCCCCAAATTATATTTTTTGACACACCGCAATACATTTGCTGATTTGCGACAGACTGTTGCGGCTTGCTGATCGGCGGTCGCTGGTAGTGCTTGGCAAGACGAACATGTACTTGCCGTGGAAACGGAGCTTGGGATGCTTTCTGCTGGGGGTATACGTGAAGCCAAGCCGCTGGAGTGCGGCAATATCCGATTCTTTCTCTGGCAAACCACTCTTAAAAATACGTGTTACTTCGCCGAGAATCTCCTGACCTGTCCCAACAGGCCGGTTGACCGACAGCAACGACTCGGCGATGTCGTAAGCTCTGGAGTCTCGTTGACATCTCTCTCGGACTTGTTCGAGGATACAGATAAGAAAATCTAGGGAACCGCTGAATAAATCGCATATGTTGAGCAAAGCGCTCAGTCCGGGCATTTTTTGAAAGCAAAACTTGCCGCTGAAGGCTAAAAATGCCGTTGTATCTCGTCTTGTTGTGGAAAACTTTCGCGTTTTCCACGAAAAAGGGCGCAATAACCCCTTACCATGCTGCGGCGAGTGTTCGTCCTCGGCTGGCCAACGCGTATAGATTAGCGCTGGCAAAGAGTGCATACAGCCGGTTCTCGTTCTTTGCCAGTCCCTTATATGCTACTTTCCGATAGCCGAACAAGCACTTGACTATGCGGAAAGGATGCTCCACCTTGCAGCGGACGGAAGATTTCGTGTGCTCTATGATGCGGTCCCAATCAACCGAATTGCCGGATACCTTCTGCAAGCTGCTCGGGCGGCGGTTGATACGATAGTCGATGCTGGACAGGTGCGCGTCGGATACGATCTCTTCCCGTTTCTCGATGCCAAGGTAGCCGGAGTCTCCGTAGACGACTTCGTCGTCCTCGCGTATGAGCTTTGATGTAACCTGTATGTCGTGGATGTTTGCCGGCGTGACCTCAATCGTATGCACGAGACCACTGAACGCGTCGACCCCGGTATGGCATTTCATGCCGAAGCGCCATTCATTGCCCTTCTTCGTCTGGTGCATCTCGGGATCGCGCTGCTTTTGAGCATTCTTGGTAGACGGAGGCGCGTTGATGATGGTGGCGTCCACCACAGTCCCACCCTTGAGCATATGCCCCGTTTCCACCATCACGCGGTTGATGGCGTCGAAAAACAGCTTGTTCAGGCCGTGCTGTTCCAGCAGACGACGGAACTTCAGCAGCGTCGTTGCGTCGGGCGCGTCTTCCTCCAGAAAGTTGATTCCGACGAACTTGCGCATGGCGTAACTGTCGTAGATCGCGTCCTCCGTCCCCTCGTCAGACAGGTTGAACCATATTTGCAGCAGATACATCCGCAGCATGAGTTCGATCCCTTTGGGCGGACGGCCGCGCTTTCCGCTGGGATAAAAGGGCA
>Ga0310695_10007187_pt1 | contig 17896 bp, 19 predicted proteins | sample RumenRJG_04DNA_FD_203882 | JGI IMG/M metagenome (GOLD analysis project Ga0310695, IMG submission 203882) | Bovine rumen microbial communities from Lethbridge, Alberta, Canada - RJG_04 (v2) (version 2) | ecosystem: Host-associated > Mammals > Digestive system > Stomach > Rumen | place: Canada...
ATTCCTTTGGGAATCCTGATAATAACCTTGCTGAGGATCCTGATAATAACCTTGCTGAGGATCCTGATAATAACCTTGCTGAGGATCCTGATAATAACCTTGCTGAGGATCCTGATAATAACCTTGCTGGGAATCCTGATAATAACCTTGCTGAGAATTTCTATAGCCACTATTTGAATTTGGAGGCGGAGCCTGGTAATAACCACTATTTCTAGACATATTATTAAAAATTATCTCCTCAACTTCTGAAGGATTGGAAACATTTTCAATGGATATTTGGTTATTATCATAAGCACTGAAGACACTTACAGAACCGACATTAAACAATCTCTCCAGAATATTTTGAGAAGTATTAACATCCTGAATTGTAGAATAAGGCATATAATTCTTACGAGTAAGGATAACGCCTGATTTGACAATGATTTTTGAATCTGTTAAAATATACTCTTTAGCATTCCATCCGATAATTTGCCAAATCATATATAAAATTATAATAAGTATAACCACAAAAAGTGCGATAGAAGTATACCTAGTAATTGGCAATTTAATTTGAGATATTAAATAAACCTGTAAACCACCAATAAACTTTATAATTGGGCCAGTAATACATAAAATGAAAATTAATAAAATCAAAGCTAAAATAGCTTTTTTACAACCTAAAATCAAATTAGGTTTAGCTTGATAAATAACTCTTTCATTACTTTGATTATCCTTTTTTCCAAACATAATAATACTATAAGATTTTAATTTTTAATAAAGTTTTACAAAAAAAGTACATAAAATAAGCCTCAGCTCGCCCATCATTCATCACCAATCAGAGCTCATAGGGTTCATCATTGGCTTATTTTAAAGAGAAACTAACCAAACATTACGCCAGCTTCTTTTTTAAACTCGTCATCATGTTCAGAGTCAGTAACTTTATCGACAGCATCCATAAAATCAGTTACGGATACTTTATCACGTTTTTCACGGATAGCAAACATACCTGCTTCAGTACAAACAGCTTTTAAGTCAGCACCAGATAATCCGTCAGTTAAATCACTTAAAAGATTTATGTCTGCTGCTTCATCTAATGCCATTCTTTTGGTATGAATTTTAAGAATTTCCTTTCTGCCTTCTTCATTAGGAAGTGGAACTTCTATAAATCTATCAAAACGACCTGGTCTTAAAAGTGCAGGGTCTAAAATATCTGGCCTATTTGTTGCACCAATAATACCAATGTCCCCTCTTGATTCAAAACCATCTAATTCTGCAAGCAATTGCATTAAAGTTCTTTGAACTTCCCTATCTCCACTAGTTGAACTTTTAAGCCTTTTAGCTGCAACAGCATCAAGTTCATCAATGAAAATAATGGCAGGAGCTTTTTCTTTAGCTAAGTCAAATACTTCACGTACAAGTCTTGCACCTTCTCCAATGTATTTTTTAACAAATTCGGAAGCTACTATTTTTATAAATGTAGCATTTGTTTCATTTGCTACAGCTTTTGCAAGTAATGTTTTACCTGTTCCCGGAGGACCATATAACAAAATTCCTTTTGGAGGATCAATTCCTATTTTTTCAAACAATTCCGGTTCTTTTAAAGGTAATTCAACAGTTTCTTTTACTTCAATAATTTGCTCATCCAAACCTCCAATTTGGTCATAAGTTACATCAGGTTTTGCTTCAATTTCCATTCCAGAAACATTAGCATCTTTTTCTGATGGCAATACTTCAACAATACCAAATGTTTGTTGATTTAGAGCAACCCTTGAACCAGGGACTAATAATTTTTCATCTAAGAATTTTGAGTAATTAACAAGAAAACTAGGACCAGTACTACTTTTAACAGTCATCCTATTTTCATCTAAAACTTCAGTAATAGTAGCCAAAACTAAAGGTGGAGACCTAAACCTTTCTACTTCAGAACGTAAGGATTTAGCTTCTCTTTCTAATCTAATTTTTTCATTTTCAATTAGAACTTTATCTTTCTCTAATTTCCTAACTTTCCACATTAAGTTACTTTTGGCTTTGGATTTTTCTTCACGAATCACAGTTATTTCATCTTCCAAAGATTCAATTTTTTCAATCAGTTCTTCTTTTGAAGAATTTTCCAAATCATCAAAATCATTCATGTGAATCATCTCCATGTAAATTTCTACAACAAAGTACTTTTAATAACATTTAGTAATTATAAATATTTAAAGTTATTTATTTTATGTCATTGAAACAAAAAATTTAATATGAAAAAAACAAAATTTATTATGAAAGTTAAATAAAAAATTTATATAATAACTTTAAAAATTGATTAATATGGAATGCGAAATTTGTGGTAAACCTGTAAGCGAAACAAATCCTACAAGAGCAAAAATTGAAGGATCAGTTGTGGTTGTATGTAAAGAATGTGCTAAACTTGGAACAATACAAAAAGCACCTCCAAAACCAAAATTCCAAAAAAATAAAAAAGGAAAAAAATCAACACAACCTAAAAGGAATTATAGAAACGATGAACCTACAGAAGAATTAATCGAAAACTACAATACTACTGTTAGGAATGCTAGAGAAGCTAAAAACTGGTCCAGAGAGGATTTAGGGAAAAAAATAAATGAAAGAGTTTCTGTTATTAATAGAATTGAATCTGGAAAAATGACACCGGACAATAAATTAACAAAAAAATTAGAAAAAGCTTTAAACATTACACTGCTTGAAAAAGTCAATGATGTTGATTTGAATCAATTCATTAATAATTCCTCTGGTGAGAGAACACTTGGAAACATAATGAAAATTAAAAGAAAATAAAATAACTATTCACTATAGCTATTTAATTTATTATTTTGAATATATCTTTTTTTACCTTTAACCGAATAATCAATTTTACCAGCATTAAAAGCTCTATAAGAATGATAGCCCTCCATATTATGAGCAATATCCAATTTACCTTTTAATTCATCATATCCTCTATATTCAGGACTGACAACAACAATATGTGCTGGTGGATGAATCTGTTTAATCTTTAGAATACTTAAAGTAGTATCTTCTTTAACAAAAAATGCAGTAGCTACATTGGATTTTGTTTTAAGTTTTGATTTTAAAATCTGTTCTACTAAAGAATCAGCAAATTCTGCACTAATGACTTTTGGTTTTGTTGTTAAAGTTAAATTACCATGCCTTTCCATATCAGAAATAGCATTTAATAATTTTGATTTATTTTCGCCTCTTATTAAAATTAATGCCATGATATCACCTAATAAAAAAAAATAGGTGGTGAAACGTCACCGATTTTGGAACGATTTTAATAATCTGCTTCTGAATATTACTAAAAGAATTAAAACAATACCTACCGCAGTTTGAATACTGCCTAAAATATTCAGTATATCTCCATTAACAGGTAAATCCCAAGGAGGTGCAGACCTATCACCAGGAAGCGCAGTATAATAGACACCAACAGCTTTGGATTCTGGTTTTACATTAATATCTTTAGGTTCAACATGCTCAACACCCATTAAATAACCATTATTAATACCTTTATTAATTGAATTTGCAATAGCTGAACTATCATATCCATATTTTTTAACAGCTGCTTCAACGATTTCAGTGGTGGTTGGAGCAATACCTGCTTTACCACTACCGTAAACAGAAACACTAACTGCATCAGGACTGACTGTAAGCGAATCACCTAAAGCTTCATATGCCTTAATAGTTTTTAATTCATGTCCACATACAGGACATCTCTCATAATTCTCTGCAGATGGATAACCGATACCCCAACCACAATCTTGACAACTCTTTGAATATGGCTCATCCATAGGAAAACCCGTAGAATTCATTTGGTTAGGAGTAAACATATCTTCAGTGGATAAACCGGAAACAAGGTTAACACCACCTCCACCATATTTTTCTCCTGAATCATGAGCAACTTCACCCATAGCTTCAGAAAGAATAGTAGTTGCAGGATATCCGTCCCTAATCATTTTACCAATATTCATAGCAGTTTCTTTACGCACAGTATCTGCTGTACCATAAAGAGGATTTCCATTTGAATTTCTCAAGTGGATAATAGCTCCTTTTTGACCTTGAGGCAATGTTGCTACACCACCACTATATGGAGTTACAGAAATTGATTTATCGGCATCATTTACAGTAATTACATAAGCATCAAATGACCCACCAACTGCAGCACCCATATACGGACCACCAACTACTAAACGAGCCCCATTATAACTACTTGCAATAGAAGCAGCAGAAGCAGCAGATGCATTATTTTTTAAATTAGCAACAGCTTCAACAATAGAATCTAATCTAGAATCAGAACCGCCGGAACCCCCGGATAGAACTGCAAAATGATGGTCTTTAGACATTAAAAATGTTGACTGGAACATGTTTTCTGCAAAAGACATACTTCCTGCAGCGGCACCATTAGGGTCTTTACCACTAGGATCAGTAATAACAATGATATTACAAGTAGCCGCAACACTACTCATACCCAATAATAGTATAACAAAAAAAATGATTGGTATTTTTAATCTTTTCAAACCTTATCCCTCTATCTTGTTTTATTATCTATTTTAACAGACGAAAAGTCTTCAATAACAGTTACTGTAACAATTCCAGTATTCTTATCTACCTGAACATCAGCTGCAGTTATAGGAGTAACTGATGTACCTGGAACTGTTGACTCTTTAGCAAATTCCTGGGCCGATTGTATCGCATCCTTCAGCGAAACTTCCCTTTTAGAAGTTTTTAATATGTCTCCATATATTATACTCCCGTCACGGAAACCCGCTTGCATAACATTTAATCTAATTGTATCTACCGGAACAATATCATTACCTTTTACAATGATTCCGGAAATTGGCACTCCGTCATTAAGTTCGTTAGATGAAGCGAATGCAACATATGTGATTAAACGACCACAAAGAATCAAAATAAACGCTAATAATAAAATTATTAATGTGTCTCTTCTAATCTTTATAAACATGTTTTTATCCTCTTAGATTTATATTCATAAGAATAAAAAAATCTATACAATATTATTTTTAATTAATATTATATTTAAATTTATAGAAAATTTTTGAGTAATGATTCGGCAGGGTCCATACCCTGAGCACCTATTAATAAAATAATATCCTTCTTATCAGAAGCATCATATACCATAGATAAACAGTCCATTAAATTATCAAAATGAGTATATTTAATATTATTCTTATCCAAAACGTTGAAAAATACTTCTCTTTCTTCAGGAGTAACATAATTCAAGTCATTGACAACATCGTTACTTGAAGATAAAAATAAATTAATATCCTCTGTAAAAACTTCAACAAGTGCTTCAACATTCAATTTATTTATTTCAACACCGCGAGAGCCTCTTATAGCGCACACCACATGGAGCTTTTCATCATCACCCAAAAGTTTTATGCTTTCTTTAATTGTATTTCTAATTCCATCGGGATTATGTGCAAAATCATCTATGATTAATGGTTCATCATTTAGTTTTGCAAAACGCCTATTAAGTGCCCTATAGGATTTAACAGCATTTTTTATTTCATTCAAATCAATGCCCAAGCTTATACAAGCCCCAACAGCAGATAAAATATTCTGTACAAAATGATTGCTTGTAAATGGCAGGTCTTCTTTTTCAATAATTAATTCATCATTATAAATAATCCCATTGTCAAAATACAAATCAACAGATTTATCATCCATAGACCAATAAAATGGATTTTTTGCATCTAACTTTCTAACCAAATTATCATCATGATTTAAAATTGTTATTCCCTCACCAATAGCTTGAGGAACAGCTGAAATTTCATCAAAAACTTCATCAATTGAATTTACAAGACCTATATGGTCCATTGCAATATTTGTAATGACTCCGATTTTTGGATTAAGTGCATTCGACATTAAAAATGCGTGATTTTTCATCAGGTTACCTAGCCAGCCCTGCACTTCAGACACTTCAATAACCAGAAAATCTAACTCACCATTAGTATTGATTTCATCAGAAATTAATTTTGAAACCATAGGATCAATCAAGGTATTGAATTCTGACTCGCTATTGGTATTTGTAAATACATGATATCCTGCACTGTTTAAAATATGATATATTAAGTGGGATGTGGTTGATTTACCATTAGTACCTGTAATAACAATATTTTTAGAATTTGGTGAAAAATTGGCTACAGTCCATTTTAAAGCATAAGCATTGGCCAGTTCAATTTTATCCGTTACAATTAATGGAAAATCTAATTCTTTTGCCTTTTCAACAGCACCATCCTTTGGATTTTGAGTAATTAAACATGCAATTTCTTTACCTGCTGCCATTTCAATTCCTTTTCCATTAATCCAATGCCTTATTACAATATCTCCTTTTGTAGAATCATTAATAAAAGTAAATCTGCCAGTAAATTCTTGATTTAAAAAGAAATTATTATTTCCAATAATTTTTCCATTAATAGAATCAGCCAATTCATCAATTTTCATTTTAAATCACCTAAAATAAAAAAATTAGAATAAGTACATTTTGGCAAGAATACCAATTGCACAGAATATGATTGTAGAACCCCAGTATGTTAGAATAATCTTAACCTCAGACATGCCATAATGATTTAAAGTATGATGCAGAGGTTCAACAGGCAATTTAATAATATGAGCCCTGTGAAGTAAACTAACAACAACAGATATGATAGGCACACCTAATGCAACAACACCGAAGTAAGGTAAATCAGTTAATAAAACTGCAGCTGCATAACCAGTACCCAGTACAAAAGATCCAGTATCTCCCATAAATATTGAAGCAGGATATTTATTAAACACTAAAAATCCTAAGCATATTGCTGCTAAAATTAAAAATGGAGGAATAACATTCATTTGTCCAAACAAATAACCATAAATACAACAAGAAATGGAAGCTATGCCCACAATTCCTGCTGCAAGACCATCCATACCATCAATTAGATTAACGGAATTAATACAGCCTATAACTGCAATAATAACAACTGGAATAGCTAAAATACCTAATTGAAAACCGCCCAAAGTTGTAATGGCACCAGTCAAACCTAAGAATAAACCTATTGCAATTTGACAAATGATTTTTTCAAGTTCACCCGGCTCAGTTTTAATTGGAACTTCACCAACTACCTCAACCTTACCTTCTTTTAGAAGCTCATCAACTTCAGATTTTGCTTTAGGAGTAGCTACCCTAACCTCTTCCTGAGGCTGAACATCCAACCTGCCCAAGGTAATTACTTCTTTAGAAATATTAACAACAATTTTTTGTATTTCTTTAATTTTTAAACCGATTAAATCATCCACCATACCTACAATACCTCCGGTAAGCATGATAAATGAAAAAATTAAAATTTCAGTATTCCGATAATAAAGAGAAATAATCAAGGATATTGAAAATAAAAATGCAATACCACCCATGGTGGGTGTTCCACTTTTATGTCTATGTTCACTAACAATAGGACTATCAGCAATCCTTGCTTTAAGCAATATTCTTTTAACATACCATGTAAAGAATATGGTTGCAATTAATGTTATTAAAAAAAGAATTAACATTTCTCCATTATTCATTCGAATCACTATAAAAATATTTTAAACTATTTATATCTATTTACTTAATAGTATATAACTTTTAACTTATGTTAAATCATTAATTAAATTTTCAAGTTCCTTTTTAGATTCAGCACGAATAGTGATTCTTTGATAACCTTCCGGCCCATGAACAACAAAATCATTATTGTCAAATGATTTTACTGGTTCATTTATTTCAGGACCTGTATAATTTCCTATCGGAATTTCAGTAGAATAATAATATTCCATTTTATCTAAAACATCTTTTAAGCTGAAATCTCCACAGGCCATATTGATTAACTCACACAATGAATTAATACCGCAAGTTGCACTGGTTAAATATCTTGTTCCATTTGGCCTTGTATTAACTTCAATGGCATATAACTGATTATCCTTATGTGAATACATAAAATCCATTTCAAATATTCCGTCAGAATCAAGATTACGGGCCACTTTATAAGCAGTGTGTTGAATAAGATTATTATCGACCCCATCAATCAAACAAGGCCCTAACTTAACTTTATTTAGTGGATGGGTTCCTTCAAGAGTAGTTTCACCTTTATATATTGGAGGAAGAGTTATATATTCACCATTGAATCCCAATACTTCAATAGAAATTTCAGACCCCTCAATGAACTTCTCGCATAAAGCCTCGGAAAATTCTTCAAAATATTCTTTCAAATCATCCTGATTTAGAGCAATCCTAATGTCTTTTCCACCCTGACCTTCTCCCTGCTTTAAAACAACTGGAAAATCAAGAGTCAAATCATCCGGACTGTTTAAAATTTGATAATCTGGAGTAGCCACACCAATTTCTTTGTAAAATTGTTTTGTATTGATTTTATTTGAAGTTAACTCAACCGCACGAACATCAGCGGCAATTACCGGAATACCTTGTTCTTCGAGTTCTTCTTTCATTTTAGCCACTTGAATCAGCGGTGGGTCAATTCCAATTAGAGGAACTACTGCATCAACATCCTGGGTAACGGCAATTTGTTTTGGGCCGTCCATTCCCCTAGGCACAATAAATACTTGATCAGGCAAATCCAAGTTAATTGCATCTTCATTGGATTCCGTCAAAATACTTTCTATACCTTTTTTTCTTACATAATAGTCAACATCATCATATAAACGTGAACCAATAAATAAAATCCTCATAAAATCTCTCCAAATAATTCAATAATTTCATTTGCGCTTTTTTCAACATTATCAGTTAACTCACCATTGAAATCCATCAGATCAACATCCAAAGGACCTAACGAATCCTGGTCTATTAATTCCAGAAATTGAGGTTCTATACCAATAAATAATATATTATCTTGATTTAAAAACTTTACAAAATATGACAAGGACATTGAATGGGTGGAAATACCAATATTGACAAAATCCTCCTTATCCACAATTTTATAATCCCCATAATCCAAACCCATTAAACAGGCATCGATTAATATAATGTGTGAAGGATTTTCTTTCCTAATTTTTCCCGTGAAGTTTTCAGGAACTGTTTGGGCATTAATTAGTAAAACATCTTCATTTAAATCCAACAAATTTAACTTAGAAATAATATATGGACCTACACCATCATCATACTTTAGTTCATTTCCAATACCCAAAATAATTAATTTTTCATAATCTTTTAGAAAATTCCTTAATTCATCTTCAAAAGAAATAAGACCACCTTATAATATTTTAGTTTCAATTGTCTCAATACCTTGCCCCATTATATATTTTAATTTTACATTAATTAAATCATTGCATTTAACATTTATTTCATCAATCGGAATTAATAATGGAGGATTGAACATTGGCGTCGGTCCGCAAACAATATTATCATTTAAAATTGTAATTGTTGTTATTTTTATCCCATTAGCAATTTGATTGCGGTTAACTTTAAATTCAAGGTTTTTATTAAAATTTGGGTTAATTTCATCTTTAAAAATAATTTCGGCATAGTTAACCGGTTCGGATAGAATTTCATATGAAGCATTCTCATCCCAGTGTATATAATCCCTTTGCATATTAACCAGTTCGGCAATATTTACAATTGCCTTAGGAATAATTTGACCGTCTTGCTTAAGGAATTTGCGGGCATGATTTAAAACTTGAACTTCCTCTTCATCAATTAAAGCAGTATCCATCATTTCACAGACTATCAAATCTGCTTTTTTATCGAAATTATGCTTTAACACATCATCATTTATTACTTTAATATTATCGAATTTCTCCAAATTTTTTAAAGCGCAAGCATGAGCTTTTGAATCAATTTCTACAGATATTATTTCCATAAATTTATCACTTAAAAAATAAGAAAGTAAACCAGATCCACAGCCCAAATCATAAGCCAAATCTGTTTTTAACGAATATTGATTAATAGCTTCAAAAAAAGCAGACACTCTTTCAGTATCCTTTAACAAATCCAGATGATAATGCGTAGTTTGAAATTTCATGAAAAAAAAATAAAATTAATTAGTGATGATGATGGTCATGTGAATGTCCATCAGGTTCACTAAATTCCTCTCCATTTGCAGTACTGGTTAATTTAACATGCTCTACACCTTTAAGTCTCATTATTTTTTCAGTTAAATCACGTATTTCTGCAATATCTCCATTTACAACTACAATTTCCATACAATATTTATCAGTCATGTGAATATGCATACTGGTGTTAATTTCATTTCTAAATTTATGTTGGATTTCTGCAAGATTTTCCATTACTCCAGTATAATGGTGGTCATAAATAATAGTTATTATCCCGATTCTTTCTCCTTCCATAGAATTCATCCATTGGTAACGGACAATATAGTCTTGAAGTGCATCACGAATACCTTTAGAACGAGACTGATATCCTCTTTGTTTCAATACTTCATCAAAATCGGCCAGTAATTTCTTAGGTAATGACATACTTATTCTCATCATAAAAATAACCTTTTATTCATAATTATTATATTATATTTATATTTTAAAGATATATAAAGATTATGATAAAATTAAAAATTAATAATACTTGAATAATAAAATTTAAATAAAAAATATTATTCAACTAATAAGTAATATTCACCGTCAGATTTATTGATATGCTTTAAAAGTCCCTTATTTTCCAAAGATAGTATAATATGATACATTCTAAAATTAGTTAACTTTAAATCTCCATAAAGCAAGTTGCCTTCCAAAATATATTTTGAAACCAAATTTTTTTCATTGACTAAAGTTTTTATTAATTCAAAAGATTCTTTCTCTTTAATGTTCAATTCCAATTCTTCCAAATCCTTTTTAGAATTTACTGTATTGATTTTTTTATCAGAAACCAATAATTTAATATTAGAATCTTCAAATTTAACCACATTCTTATTTGAAAGAGAATTTAACACCTGAACCAAGTCATATTCATGGAAACTTCCACTGCATAATTCCTTTTTTAAAGCATCCAACGGAATTATTCCATCATATTCCACATCAAATATTTTAATCTGATTGAAAACAACTTCCTCTTTTCTAGTAATAGTAATCATATAAATCAAATCTGTTTATTATTGTACATTCTGAATTTGATACTACTTAAATATATGTTTGGATATAATAGTAAAATATGAAAAGTGAAGATATACTGATTGAGCTAAAGGAAATATTATCAAACGACATCATAACAAAAAATGATGTTATGGCAATTCTAAAAAAATATGCTCGCATAATTTCACCATATGACCTGATGTTAGCAACAGCAAGAATGAGGGAAGATGGAAAATATGTCCAATCACAGTACAGAGAAAAATATCTGGAAATTTATATAAGATACTTTATTATGCGCATGAAAGAAGTAGCGGACAATAAGGAGAATATGGCTGATGAAATAGATGTTGATACATTAGATGAGGCCTATCCATTACTCGTGAAAAGTTTTGATGAGAATAGGATAAGTGATAATCATGATGATAAATTTCCATTAATCTATGTGATAACTTCACTTTACACCACTTTTATTTTAGAAGAACCAATTCATCCTGTGGGAAGTGAATTTCCAGGAAATCTAAAGGTAACTAAAGAAAATAATACATATTATTGTCCGGTTAAAGACAATCAAAAAGAAAATCCTAATGCAATATGCCATTTATGTCTGGCTGAGCAGACACCAAATATTTAATAATAACATGATACTAACAATATAATATGTTAAAACTAAATAAACATCACATATTTATTATTTTTATAATATTGCTTTTAGTTGGAGTAATGGGTTGTGCAGCTGCATACACGGGAACCGGTTTTTCACATGATAAACGCATATCCGATTATGATTCATTATCATTAAATGATATTTTAAGCAAATACAGTGACACCAACTGCAAACCAGAAGCTAAAGGATTATGTACACACGTAGCTGATGGAGATACCATTACCGTGGAAGGTGTTGGGAAAGTTCGTTTAGTTGGAGTCAACACGCCCGAAAAAGGTGTTTTAGGATCAGATGCATCTACATTTTTTACAAAAAAATTATGCTTAAATAGAGAAGTTAGTCTAGACATCGATGATTCTAAGCATACGGACAAATATGGAAGAACATTGGCTGTTGTAATAGTTGATGGAAAGAATTTAAATGAAATGCTTCTAAAAGAAGGACTTGCAGAAATAATGTATATGCCTCCAAGTGAATTTTATCCATATGACTGGGCAGGAGACAACACTCATGTAGCAAGCCAGACATCAGCAAGCAAAAATACATCATCCAGCCCTACAAATGATGCCGGCACATACATAGGAAACACAAATTCACATAAATTTCATCATCCATCATGCAAATACGGTGTAAAAATCTCTGAAAAGAATAAAATAACCTTTTCATCAAGAGACGAAGCAATTAACAAAGGTTATGCGCCATGTAATATTTGCAATCCATGAAAATATTTAAATAATTAAAGTAAAAATAAATAATTATAAAGTATAATGGAGGCACATGAAAATGGTTGATAAAAAATCCCCTGCTGAGGGCTGGCCAGTAATTAGTGGCGATTATATTGTAGGTGATCCTGAAAGTCCAGTTGCAGTAACTACCCTTGCTTCACACATTGAAGCTGATTTAACCGGTGCAGCAATTGCAGGACCATGTAAAACTGAAAACTTAGGTATTGAAAAAGTTGTAGCGAACATCATATCAAATCCAAATATACGATTTTTAATATTAGCTGGTGCGGAAGTTCAAGGACACATTACCGGTCAAAGTTTCAAGGCACTGCATGAAAACGGAGCAGATGCCGACAAGAAAAAGATTATTGGAGCTACCGGTGCAATCCCATTTGTTGAAAATGTTCCTCTTGAAGGAGTTGAAAGATTCCAGCAACAATTGGAGATTGTTGATTTAATTGATACTGAAGATATTGGAACAATACAGTCAAAGATTAACGAATGCGTAGAAAAAGACAGTGGTGCATTTGAAGCTGAACCAATTGTAATGGAAGTTGATGAAGAAAACAAATGTTTAGTAATTGTACCAAACAAAAAAGAGAAAAACAAAGAAGAAACATTATGAATTTATGGATTATACTCAACATAATCCTATCTTATTTTTTTATAACTGTTCAAATAAATGAAAAAGAGAAAAAAGAAAAGAATTAAGCTTTTCTTTGAATTGTAGCTATTGCACTTTGAGCACCTGATTTTACATAACCGCTTTCATCATCAAGCAATTTTTCAAGTGCAGGAATAGCTCTTTCATCATTCAAATTACCTAAAGCCCAAGCTGCTGCTCCCCTAACTCTCCAATCAGGGTCATCCAATACATCAATTAAAGGATCAACTGCATCAGGACCCATACGACTTAAAGAAGTTGAAGCTTCTCTTCTGACTAATTTGTTATTATCACTTAAAGTTAAAATCAATGGTTTGATAGCTTTTTTATCATTTATCGCACCTAAAATGCTTGCAGCATGTAAACGAATATTTTTCTTCCTACTTGATAAAGCGGAAATTAACGGATCAACAGCTTCTTCGCCTTTTAATTCTAATGCTCCAACGGCATCTTCGACGACAAAATCATCTTTATCATTTAACTTTTCAATTAATTCATCTATTTCAGACATCAAAATCCCTCAAATATAACAATTATTAAATAAATATATTTTTATAATTATATGTATAAAAGTATTTTGATAATATGCGAACAAAAAAAGTGAAATAATGTATAATATTGCAATAATAAGTGGAGACGGAATTGGTCTGGAAGTAATGGAGTCTGCAGAATATTTACTGGATAAATTAGATATAAATTTTAATTTTAAGTATGGTGAAGCCGGTTTTGAATGTTTCAATAAAAATGGAACAACATTACCCGAAGAAACAATCAAAATAGCAAAATCTAGCGATGCGACACTATTCGGCGCTTCAACTTCAACTCCCGGCCAGCCAAGTCCTATCATAAATCTAAGAAAAGAACTTGATGTATATGCAAACTTAAGACCTATTAAATCATATCAAGGCATTAAATCCCTAAAAGACAATATTGACTTTATAATAGTACGTGAAAATACAGAAGGATTGTATTGCCAGATAGAATATGAAGACAATGATAAAATAATTGCTGAGAGAATCATTACAAGAAAAGCCAGTGAAAAAATATCTGAAATAGCTTTCAAATTATCAAAAAGAAGGAATAAACAAAATAAAGTGACTTGTGTCCATAAAAGCAATGTATTAAAAAAGACTGATGGGGTTTTTAAAGAGTCCTTCTATAAAGTGGCTGAAAAATATCCTCAAATTACAACAGAAGATTTTTATGTTGATGCAACGGCAATGTATCTGATTACCAATCCTCTGAATTTTGATGTTATTGTATCAAGCAATTTATTTGGAGACATTTTATCTGATGAAAGTGCAGGTTTAGTCGGAGGATTGGGTCTTGCACCATCTGGAAATATTGGGGATGATAATGGATTATTTGAGCCAGTACATGGTTCAGCACCAGATATCGCAGGTAAAAATATTGCAAATCCATGTTCAATGATACTGTCAACAGCCATGATGCTGGACTACATCGGTGAAAAGGAAACTGCATTGAAAATAAATAATGCTGTTGAAAATGTTGTTGCAAAAGGAAAAATATTAACACCGGATTTAGGTGGTAAATCCAAAACAATGGAAATGACAAAAGCCATTGTTAAAGAGATGATTTAAATGTTGAATATTACTACATTTCTTGATGCGAACTCAAAAAGATTAGATAAAAAAGTATTATATAACCCCAGAAGTGGTGAAAAATACTCTTCCGGAGAAATATTATCTATAGTGTCTGAAATCGGACGCCAATTGAAATCCAAAAATATCAATAAGGGGGACCGGGTTGTAATTTATCTGAACAATTCATGCGAATACTTGTTTTCACTTTTTGCAATATGGAGAATTGGTGCTGTTGCAATTCCAACAAATAGGATATTTACAGCTTCAGAATTAGAATATATTATCCATGACTCTCAGGCAAAACTGATGATTAGTGATAATGAAGCTAAAGATTTGGTTGATATTGATATCTATATTCCGGAAAATATAAATGAATATAAAAATTGTGAAGTGTTGGATGCCTGCAATACGAATTGGGATGATTTATGTCAACTTCAATATACTTCAGGTACAACTGGCAAGCCAAAAGGTGCGATGTTAACTCATGGAAATTATTTTACTGCAATACATAATGAATGCGATGTATTAACATTAAAACAGGATGATATATTTTTAGGAATTTATCCTATGGCTCATGTGGGTCTTTCATGGGCAATAGCAGCACTCAGGGCAGCATCATATTATATTCTAATTGAACAGTTTGATTTGGATGAATACTTGAAACTGTGTGAAAAAGAAGAAGTGACTGTCTTAACAGGAATGCCTCCAGTAATCCATTCACTTACAACAATGGATAAAACAGAAGAACTGAAAACCGTCCGTGAAATAATAAGCGGAGGAGGACCTCTTCACAAAAAGATATGGAAGGAATTTCATGAAACTTATGGTATTCCTATCATTAATGCATACGGATTATCTGAAAGTATTGTCATTGGAACAGGAACAGTAATTAGGCCTGAAGATTATCGTGAAGCAGATAGATTTGAAAGTGTAGGCCATCCGGTATGCTTTTCAGAGGTAAAAATCGTTGATGAAATAGACTCAACAAAGACATTAGAAAAATATGAACAAGGCGAAATTGCTTTAAGAGGACCTGCAATTGCAAGGGGATATTGGAAAAGAGAAAAACAAACAATTGAATCATTTTTAGATGATGGATGGTTTTTAACTGGAGATATAGGATATTTGGATGATGATAATCGTTTATTTATTACTGACCGTAAAAAAGACATGATTGTAATGAGCGGTTGGAAAATCTATCCCACAGAAGTTGAAGAAGTATTGATTAAATATCCTAAACTTAAAGAAATAGCAGTCTTCAGTACCGGAGATTGTCATAGGGGAGAAATACCTGTAGCTGCAGTTGTTTGGAATGAAACTCCCGACCATGATGGTTTAATCAAATACGCTCGCAAAAACTTATCACGTTATAAAGTTCCACGCAAAATTTATGATTTGGATGAGCTTCCAAGAGTAAATGGCTGGAAACTGCTTAGAAGGGAACTGAGAGAAATGTTTAAAAATTAATTAAAGTTAGAAATTAATCTAACTTTAAAATTTTTTGTTGTATTACACTTAGTATATATCATTAGATTTTAACCATCCAAATTCTTCAGCCATGACCTGAAGGCAAAAATTATCCAAGTAAAATCATGAAAAAAACTTATTTTTTGGAGTTTAAAAAACATAATACAACATTAAATGGGATGATTTTATACAGATAATAAAACCTTCAATACAATATTAGATTAAAAGATATTTAAATTAGATAGAAATTAATCAAGAAAAAATAAGGTTGATGAAGAAAATTGTCCTCATCAATAAATTATTCTATTCCACAATCATTGTTCCAATACCATCAGTGGTAAACACTTCAAGTAAAAGCGCATGCTTCTTACGTCCATCAATAATATGGCAAGATTTTACACCCTCTTTAATGGCTTTAACACATGTTTCGATTTTTGGAATCATTCCACCAGTAATAACACCATCTTCAATTAAACCAGGAACTTCAGAAACTTTAATTTTTGAAATTAAAGAATCCGGATCTGAAGGATCTCTTAAAACACCAGGAACATCAGTTAAAATAATTAATTTTTCTGCATCAACTGCACCTGAAATTTCACCTGCTACAGTATCAGCATTAAGATTTAAACTAGTTCCATCATCTGCAATACCAATAGGAGATATAACTGGAATATAATTATTTTCAACAAACATATCAAGTAAATCAGTATTTACACAGTCAACTTCCCCAACTAAACCCAAATCAACTTCTTCTTCTATACCTTCAATTTTGCGAGCTCCTTTTTTATGAGCGAAAATTAAACTAGAATCTTTACCGGATACACTAATTGCATTACCATCATGATTAAATAACTGAGAAACAATTTCAGTACTGATTTTTCCAACAAGAACCATTTCAATAATTTCCATTGTTTCGTCATCAGTAACTCTTAAACCTTGAATAAATTCAGGCTCTTTACCTAATTTATCCATTGATCGAGAGATTTCTGGACCTCCACCATGAACAATAAGCGGTCTCATGCCCACATATTTAAGTAAAACAGTATCGCGAGCTGTTGAAGACATTGAATCCTTATCTATCATTGCATGCCCGCCATATTTAATTAAAATTTTTTTATCATGAAACTTTTTAATATATGGTAAAGCCTCAATTAAAACATCAATATCTTTCATTCAATCACCAAATATAGTTTTGAATTTAATTATTTATAAGTATTTCATATAAATGGACTGTAATTTTGTTAGGACTTTTTTTGATTTTCAATCCATCCATTTTTTTGCTACAATATAATCAAATATTCCCCATAATCCCTATAAATTCTTCTAGTATGGGTTTATCCAGAGTATTTCCAAAGTAATTTTCTATTTTATTAATAGTACGTCCTAATTTTTAATAAAAATAGAATTAATTCTCAAAATGAGAATTAATTATGAGAGTATTGAACCTCCCCGCCGTGTAGACGACGGGGATTCGCAAACCAAAAAAATTATAGTATTTTTTTTCTTGGAATTTTTTACTGCATCGTTGTCCCAGCGATTTTTAATCCTTCATTTAAGATATTAATACTTGCATTTATGTCTCTATCGTGTATGGTATTGCATTTTTGACATTTCCATGTTCTTATTCTTATGTTTTGTATTCCTTTTATGTTGGTGTTTTGTTTTTTGCAGTTGCTGCATATTTGTGTTGATGGGAATTTTTTAGGTACTTTAA
>Ga0310695_10007188_pt1 | contig 17894 bp, 18 predicted proteins | sample RumenRJG_04DNA_FD_203882 | JGI IMG/M metagenome (GOLD analysis project Ga0310695, IMG submission 203882) | Bovine rumen microbial communities from Lethbridge, Alberta, Canada - RJG_04 (v2) (version 2) | ecosystem: Host-associated > Mammals > Digestive system > Stomach > Rumen | place: Canada...
GGCACAATACGTTAAGCGCCCGGGTTGAAACATACTGTGTTTTTGATGAAAATAATTTTACCCTTCCCGAAGTAACACGGGACTAATTAGTTTAGGAGGATGAAATGATGAAGAAGCTTATTTTTACTTTTTTTGTTTTGTCAAGTTATTACGCACAAGCTGGTGTCTACTATGCCTCTTATGCGGGAGATACTGATTTTTACGTGATGGATGATAAGAACAAATATATGGAAGAGAGTCTGAAAGATAATTCTTTGGAACCTAGCCAACGGGTTTATGTTGAGGCAAAAATCGGCTATAAAGGACGGGATTTTGAACCCGGTATTGGGGGGCAATCTCAGAAAAAAAAGGATGAGCTGATGGAATTAAGCGGGGCTTTGGGGGTTCAAGTCAAAACAATGCTTGGAAATGTGCGGGCGGAACTTGAAGGTAGCTATAATTCTCATGGGAAAAGGGATGCGGTATTTAAGTTGGATGATGGAACACGGGTTCGGGCGAGTAATATTAAAATGAATACTTATTTTTTGAATGCCTATTATGATTTGTTCCCTTCTTATACTTTTAGCCCTTATATTGGGGGAGGAATCGGGGTCAGTCAATCCCGTATTCGTGTTCAATCAGACAAAGGAACGAACCATTATAATCATGAAACATGGAAGTATAAAATGGCTTGGAATGTAGCCGCCGGTGTCACGACACATTTAGGTCGGGATTTGGATTTAGATGTAGGGTACCGTTATATGGATCCAGGCCGTATTTCATTGACAGATAAAGTTTCTAAAACTCCGATTTCTGTTGAAAATAAAAGTCAGACGGTTTTGGTGGGGCTTAGATACTTGTTCTAAAAAGATTCTTGAAAGGAACAAGAAAAAAAGGTATAATAACTTCTATGAAAACGTCAGAACAATCACAACGGCAACTTCGGGTTTCAGAAAGCATTCGGCGTCTAATAGGACAGATGTTGGTTAAAGAGGATTTGTTTATTTCAGGTTTAAAACCAAGGGCTTTACAAATCACACAAGCTAACATTTCCCCAGATTTGAGTTACGCAAGTGTTTTTGTAAATGGTATCGGGGGAATTGATGTGAATGAACAATTGAAGTTGTTAAATGCACATAAAGGCCTTTTTCGTTACCGCATTGGAAAAGAAATCCGGTTAAGAATTGTGCCAGATTTAATCTTTAAAAAAGATACTTCCTTAGAAGTGGCCGATCACATTGAAGAACTTTTGCAAACACCACATGTTAAGCAAGATTTGTCTTAGTCCTTAGGGGCATCCTCAAATAAAGCATGGGTATAGTGATACAGTACATCAAAGAAACGGGGAAGCCGTACTAGGATTCTGTAATCATATTGACTTAGGATTTGATATTCTTTTTTCCCCGCATGATATGTAATGATTTCTTCAGGGCCATATCCTAATAAAAGTCTGTTTTTAAAAATCGGATTTTTTAAGCCCTTATGGTATGTTTGTAGAATGCCAGGGTGCACAAAAGCGCCATCTTGACGTTCCTTTTCATTTAAGGAAAAAAGATACAATCCATTCCAGGATAATCCATCAACTTCTGTTAAAAAGGCAGCATAATCATTAGGAATTTTAATCCCTTTATTTTTTACAATTTCAAAAGAGGCCTTTTGAACATCAGTCAAAGCCACAGGATTAAAAACAACAGCGGCATCTTTATAAATAGCTTTTAAAACAACATGTATTAATTTCATATTAACGCCCCCGCCCCTGGTTAAACATAGCCGCCATTTGGGAAGTATTACTTTTCCCACCGCTGCCACTTGCATCCCCAGAATAAGGTTTATAAATACGCCCTGTTGGTGTGGGAACATAAAGGTGATGGGGCTTTTTAATTCCTTCATCGGTTATAAGTTGTCTGAAGATATAAGTATTAATATCCCGATAATAAGGGGCAATAGGCATCAAAACAAATTGTTCTGGGATCAATGCACAACCGTATTCTAAAGGATATTTTAAATGGACAGTATAATTTTCTGGTAAACGACCTTTTTTAATCAAAGCGACTTCGGCCTCCGAAAATTCAAAAGCATAAAGTTCTTCTTCCTCTTTCCCTAAATCTTTTAGAAAATCAACGGCCATTTCTCTAAAGCGCTGATGTTTATCCGCATAGGCCCCTTCTATACGCCTAAAAAAAGTTACTTCAAACAATTCCATTCCTGGGAAGGGAATTTTATGAAATTCACGAATCCAATAATCCTGTCCTAGACCATCTTCAAACTTAAAATCTTCCGTCATTATTCATCCTCTATAATAATATCCAAATCTGCTAATTCCTCTTGCATCAAAGCTTTTAATGTTTCTAAATCGGTATCTTCCCGTTGCGCTACAATCCAATACGGAACAAATGGGGAAGGGGGAATGGCTGCTTTCTTTTGCATGACTTTATCTAAGTAATAACGAGGGGCATCTGCTAGGATAGGATGGTTTAAGTGTCCTTGAAACAAAACGTATTGTTTAAGCATATCTAAGCTCATCATATCAGATACTTGGACCACGTTTGAACTTTGATAGGAACGGCTTACGTTTGCCGCAAAGGGGTTATTTTGGTTGGAAATCCCTTCAGTTCGGCTAGAACTTGTTACTTGAATCGTTTTAGTCCCAATCATTTTTGTAAAACGTTCAGCGGTTTGTTCGTTGTTTTGAGAAAGAATGACTTTAGCGGCTGTTGTTGTAATGATTGTTTCCAAATCATCTTTCCCGTATTTACCAGAAATCTGCCCAAGATCCTGCCCAATGAGCAAATAAGAAACTTTCTGTCCCCGCCCTACGGCAGGCCCGTTTTTCACAGCATCCAATTTTGGCATTTGTGGAAACTCGTCAAGCACAAATAAAACAGGAAATGGTCCCGCCTTTTTCCCGCCTGCCCCAACAAAATTTGGAGGGTTCGCGATTAAGAAACTGCTCATCAATTCTACGAAAATCCCAGTAATGACATTTAAGGCTTGGGCATCTACCTGGTTAACGGATAGATAAACCGAAATAGGTTTTTGTTCCCCTGTAATCGGATCCCGCATTCCCCGTAAATCCCGGAAAGTGATATCACTGAATTTTGTTCGGGCCCGCACGGCCGAGTTTTTAAAAATACTGATCCCAGAAAGGGCCGTGGATAAAATAGACCCCCGTTCCTTATCCGGTGTAGCGGATAATTGATTGAGCTCTGTGACGGAACGTCTGGCATAGCCATAGCGGGCTGCTTCACTGATGGCACTTTCCAATAGATCCCGCATGGGGTCTGCCATGGCCGCCATTTGATCCCCTTCATCCATACGGCGTTTAATATCGGCATTGATTTTCATTTGCATTTCCGTCAGCCAGTCCAAAATCATAGCAATACAAGGTTCTTTTCCTTGCCAAACAGAAGGTAGCCCCGCCCATGTACCGATAGGGACGTAAGATTCACGTGTCATAGACCCATTTTTTAATGCCTGTAAAGCAGACCCTGTATCAGGATCGTTCATATCCGCATAGTATGTTTCTAAAACGGCCGCGTCTTCATCATCAAATAAATCGTCCATTAAACGTGAAGTAAAGTAATCATTAGCAAGTGCCCGTTCACATTTACTGGCGATAAAGTTCAAAAAACCAGACATAGCATTTCGCCCAGTTTTCCCCCAGTGAGGATCTTTTTCATTAACTTCTACCAAAATAGCCACCATTGAATCGATGTACATATCTCTGGCGGGACCTGGTGCTGGTAAGCATGAGGCAGAAAGTGGATTCCAACTAGGGAAGAAAATCCCTTTTTCTGGTTCATCATCGGCCCCCCAGTTAATAACGAACACAGGCCCTTGTTGTGCCCGATATCCGGTTGTGGTATAACATAATTCTGGTTTAGGGTCGTTTACAATAATACTCAATCCCGGGGATTCAAAAATGGTGGGAATCACCACCCCAGCGGTTTTACCAGTCCCCGGTGGTGCAACAACTAAGGCCGCTAAGGTTTCCGGCATTTTTAATAACTTGCCTTTAAAACGTCCCAAAACGATGCAGAACCCAGTAAATAATTTCATTTTTTTGACATCAGCATAAGTGGCTAAACGTCCATTCCCAAAAATATTTGGTGTGTATTCAAAGGGATTCTTTTTTAGCCCTATCACTAAAACGATAAAGCCAATAAAAAAGGATAAAAAGGGTAAATATAAAGTCCAATGGGGATTTTTTAACGTTTTTAGGGAATCAAACCAACTATTGAGGACTTGAAAAATGACTTTTGGATGCCAAGCATGTGTCCAAAAGGAAACACTGTAATTCCAAGCTTCAATATCTAACCCTTGACGGATAAAAGCTTGTAAAGGAATTGTAATTAACAGCATTATCCAAGATACAAAAAGAGCCAGTACTACGATAGCTGCCACATAGTACGTATATTTTTTACGTTCGGTGTACATCGCGTCAGAGGCGCCCAACTTTTCCCCCTATAACTTTTTTAAAATTTCTTTTATTATATCTAAATCAGCAGCTTCTGCAACATCTTTTGCTTGCGGGAAAGAAGCTTCTACTGTGGGTAATGTTTCATCCCCCCCAACATCTGTTCGGCAGACAATGACCCCCAGTTCTTCCCACGTTTCTTGCATATCTTCTACGTTAATAATATTTCCCATTTTTTCAATTAAATAAGGAATTACTTTATGAGAAAGTCCTTGATTTTCTAACTGAGCCCTGATTTTTTTAGCAACTTTTAATAGTTTAAAAACAGGGGAAACCCGATGAAAACTTTCTGAAAACCACAAGGGGTCTTCCCCTTCAAAATCTTCTTCATCGGCTAGCCAATCTCCTGGTTCTTCATCCACAAAAGCAACCAAAAGGGTATCTGAAGAAACGGCCGCAAAAGAAATATCCGGATGCACAATGGCTGTGATGGGCTTAAAGCCATGCGCGTGAATAATATCTGGGATATTTTCTTGTGTTCGTTCTCGTTCTGGCATTTTTATTTCAGACAACAGTGTGTCGGCCCGAACATCATTGTTTTGTTGCGGGATATCATCATCTTCAAATAGGAAAGAAGGTCCCCCTTTTGGTGGATCCGGAGCCCGATGTTCTTTGGCAGGAGGTGCCGTTTGAATGTTTTCTTCTTTCAAAAATTCTTCTTTAGCAGAAAAATCTAAATCGATTTCTTCTTTTTTGATGGCAGAAGATGGCATTTTTTGCATTTTCTTTTCGGGACTAGTTACTTTGGGGGTTGCAAGGGCAGGGGGGCGTTCTTTTTGCACACTTTTTTTAGCGGCTAACTTCATTTGTTTTTTTACGACAGTTGATTTTTTGTTGGTAAGTTTTAAAAATTGTTTTTTTATCCATTTAAAAAGAGCCAACCATTTGATTTTTAAGCATAGATACCACCCCCAGAAAAACAGAGGTAATGCGAAAATAAGGGTAAAAATAAAGATCCAATCGGAAACGGCCCGTACCCGCCAACCGTACTTGAATTCATGAAGTAAATAAACCCAAGCTTTGGGACTGTAAAACCGAAAATACCAATTCAAGTAAAAAAAATTGTGCAGCCACCAAAAGAAGATTAGCCCCCAAATAAGTCCAATAATAAAGGTGCGTTTTTTCTGCATACCAAACCCTTTCGGATATATTATACACGTAATGAAAGCTTTTTTCTAGTAAAATATTGAATTTTACCTATAAATCGCTTAAAATACCTCTTATGGTGAAGCGCTTTCAACGAACTCAAGAAGATTTTATTTGTTGTGTCTGTGGAACATTTGTGAAGGGAAATGGGTACACCGATCATTGTCCTAAATGTCTGACAAGTAAGCACGTTGATATTTCTCCAGGAGATAGGGCTAATCCTTGTCAAGGAGTATTAAAACCTATCGGTGTGGAACAAAAAAATGGGAAGATGTATATTTTATATCAATGTCAAACATGTCACAAAACTCATCGTAATCAAGTTGCAGAAAATGATGATTTTGATGCCATTTTAGCCCTTATGCGAAATCAAATGCCCTAAGTATTTAGAAAAATAATACTATATTGTCGCCCTTTGGCACCATTTTCACGGCGAAAACTGTGATAAGTCAAATCTCGGTAAGTGTTAGTGGAACTGGCCCAAATATTTTGGATTCCTGCCCGTTTTAAACGGTAGATGATATAGGCGGTATTGTCAAAAAAGATACCTTCTTCCTTTTGTTCAAAAAAAATGCGTTCTGGTTCGGGATACAGTTGCATCATTTCTTTGCTGACGGGAAAGCTTGGCTTCCCTAGAGCAGGCCCTAAAGCGGCGACCAAATGTTGAGGTTGACTCCCCAATTTTTGAAAAGTAAGGATAGCACTTTCTACAATACCCAAGAGGCCTGGTTTCCATCCTACATGAAAGGCACCAACGGTTTTTTGCAAAGGGTCAGCAATAAGTAAAGGGATACAATCAGCCGTTTTTACCGCTAATTTTAATCCCGGTGTTTGTGTAATAAAACCATCTGCCATGGGGGGATTTTCAGGATCCGGTGCTTTATCAATGACCAGAACAGTTGATCCGTGTACTTGTTTCATCAAGGCTAAATCTTCTGCCCCAGTCAAAGATTCTTCCTTATTTAAAAAATAACCCGTAATTTGGGATAAATCCTTAAAATTTTCTGGTTGTTCCATTTTGTTCCCTTTTTTGCTGACGTAATTGACGATGATGTTCTCGTAAGGATTCGTATCTAAGAGTTACATAATACCCTAAAAGTAGAGCCGCAATAATAAAAGGGATACACCCCATCATCATTGTAATACCCCATTCTTTCATTAAAGCCTTGAAAAAATCTCCCCATTTTTGAACAAAGGATTGAGGACCTAAAAAAATTGCTGCAATTTGTTGTTTAACAGAATGATCTTCGGTTAGCCCCTTTCCCATCATTAACCGCCCTGTTAGATAAAAAACGTAATAAATGGGCACCATTGTAAAAACATTGGTTACCCACGTCCAAGCTAGTCCCAAAGCCAAAGAAAATGGTTTGTTAAAGAATTTTTTCATGATTAACCATGTCATCCAGACTAGGTACATTTGCACCCCAACTAAAGGAGTCATAGCCCATCCTAACCCAATAGCCACCCCTAGAGCTTTATATTCTGGGGGATGTGGTGAACGCCACAAGGGGATAACTAGTTTCTTTTTAAGTAAACGTCCAATATTTTGAATCCAAGTATAACGACGACGAAAGTTAGTCATTTTTTCCCCTTTTTACTAGACGCTTAAATTGGACTTTGGTTGAGGCGTTACGTATCAAATAAAGTCCCCCTATAACCATAGGAATACAAAGAACTTGCCCCATGCTTAATCGTCCTAATACAAATCCAAGATGGGCATCGGGCTCTCTGAAAAATTCTAATCCAAAACGCATTAAACCATAGAGCAAGAAAAACAAACCTGTGAAAAATCCATTTTTTTCTCGGTATTTTGCCGAAAACCACCAGAGGCTGTTTAAAACACAGAACAAAATGAACCCTTCACATAAAGCTTCGTAAATTTGACTGGGATGGCGGGGAAGGGTTTGCCCAGGAAAAATAACTGCCCATGGGACGGATGTCGTAATACGCCCATATAGTTCAGCATTTACAAAATTAGCAAGACGCCCCAAAAATAAACCAATCGGGGCAACACAACATAAAATATCGCCCAAAGCTAGGACTGGAATATGTTTTTTCCTAGCAAATAAAAATGTTGCGATGATAACCCCTATCAGGCCCCCATGAAAAGACATCCCCCCTTGCCAAAGGAATAAAGTTTGCAAAGGAAATTCCAAATAATACTTAAGATTGTAAAATAGAATATACCCTAGGCGCCCTCCAAGGATAATACCTGCGATGGCCCATACCAAGAAATCATCTAGTTTTAAAATTGTAATGACACTTTTGGCCTTTAAGGACATTTTTCTAGCTAACCCCCATGCTAATAGCAGGCCAACGATATAAGCCAAAGCATACCACCGAATAACAATAAAACCCACCTGAAACGCCACAGGATCTATTTGTGGGAAGGGAATACCTTGTGTCATTTTAAACCTCTTTTCATTCATAAATGTAGCGTGAAACCCTGTTAATGTCAAACACCAAAAAACATTTTATAAAAACACTTGACAAGGACAAAAAAAAAGGGCATACTAATCAAGCTTTCTTGTAAAGCCTTTGGACAGGTGGGTGAGTGGTTAAAACCGACAGACTGTAAATCTGTTCCTTCGGGTACGCTAGTTCGAATCTAGCCCTGTCCACCATATGCGGGTGTAGCTTAATGGTAAAGCTCCAGCCTTCCAAGCTGATTACGTGGGTTCGATTCCCATCACCCGCTCCAAAAGGGCGTTTTAAAAGGCATTGTTCTTGGCCTGAAAGGACGTCTTTTTTAATAACTTGTTTTTTTTAACTGATCAGTTGAAGGAATGAAAAATGACTAAAGAAAAATTTGAAAGAACAAAACCGCACTGCAATATTGGGACCATTGGTCACGTTGACCATGGTAAAACAACATTGACAGCGGCTATTACCAAGGTTTTGTCCGAAAAAGGGATGGCACAATTTGAAGATTATGCCAGCATTGATAAGGCCCCTGAAGAACGGGCCCGTGGGATTACCATTAACACAGCCCACGTTGAATATGAAACAGAAAAACGGCACTATGCACACGTTGACTGCCCGGGGCACGCTGACTATGTGAAGAACATGATCACTGGGGCTGCTCAGATGGATGGGGCTATTTTGGTTGTGTCTGCGGCTGATGGTCCGATGCCTCAAACCCGTGAACACATTTTGTTGGCTCGTCAGGTGGGTGTGCCGGCAATTGTTGTTTTCATGAACAAAGTTGATATGGTAGATGACCCAGAATTACTTGAATTGGTGGAAATGGAAATTCGTGAATTATTGTCTTCTTACCAATTCCCAGGGGATGATATTCCTATCATCAAAGGGTCTGCCAAGGTTGCTTTGGAAGGTGGCGATCCAAAAATTGGGCATGATGCTATCATGGCTTTGATGGATGCTGTTGATACCTATATTCCTCAACCAGAACGTCCAATTGACAAACCTTTCTTGATGCCAATTGAAGATGTGTTCTCAATTTCCGGTCGTGGTACAGTTGTGACCGGTCGTGTAGAACGTGGTGTTATCAAAGTTGGTGAAGAAATTGAAATCGTTGGGTTAAGACCAACAACAAAGACAACATGTACGGGTGTTGAAATGTTCCGTAAGCTTCTTGATCAAGGGCAAGCTGGGGATAACATTGGGGTCTTGTTGCGTGGTACAAAACGTGACGAAGTTGAACGTGGTCAAGTTTTGGCTGCCCCAGGCACCATTACACCACACACCAAGTTTGAAACAGAATGCTATATTTTAAGCAAAGATGAAGGTGGACGTCATACGCCGTTCTTCTCGAACTATCGTCCTCAATTCTATTTCCGGACAACCGATGTGACAGGGACAATTGAATTACCTGCCGGTGTGGAAATGGTTATGCCTGGCGATAACGTGAAGATGACCGTTACCTTGATTGTGCCGGTTGCTATGGACGAAGGGCAACGTTTTGCTATTCGTGAAGGTGGCCACACAGTTGGGGCTGGGGTTGTGACAAAGATTATTCAATAATCTGTTTGCAAAATGAAAATACCCTCTCGTTTTACGAGGGGGTATTTTTTTATGCTTCTTTTTTATTCAAAGGAACGTAAATTTAAACGACTTTGAACTTTTTCTAATACAGTAAAAACATCTTCGGGGTTATCAATAAAATCAATAAAATCCACTTTATTTTGTGATAACATGCCATCTTGTAACATGTTAAAAATTAATGTTTTAAAAGGTCCCCAAAAATTACTAAAATTTAAGAAAACCATGGGTTTTTTCTTGATTTCTCCGACTTGAACTAAGGTTGCAAATTCAGCCGCTTCATCTAGGGTTCCCCAGCCCCCAGGTCCCACCAACACAGCATCACATTTTTCAAACATTCTGTATTTGCGATCGGATAGATCAGTGGCTAATTCTATTTCCCCTTTTTTGAAAACGGAAGGATCACTGCACTGTAATTCTAAAAGGTGTTTTGTTGTAATGCCTAGAACTTTCCCATTTTTATTGCGTACCCCTTGAAAAGAACTGCCCATTAACCCATTATCACCAATTCCAAAAATCATTGTAATTTTATTTTTTGCAAGAAGTTCCCCAATTTGGCGCATAGGTTCTTGGTATAAGGGGATAATGTTTTTTGAAGCCCCTGAAAAAACAGCAATTTTTTTATATTTCATCTAAAAGTCTCCTTTAAAATATAGTCTATAAGATCAGTATAATAGCCATCAGAAAAAGCGCAAGAAAAAGTTTTTATTAACTTTTTTTTTATTTTTAATGGTTATACTGGCTTAGAAAAAGGGGTTTCCATGCGTAAACATTTTTTGCTTTTTGTTAGTTGCTTTGTTTTATCGGCACAAGTATGTGCGGCACCGGCGTTATTGGTTGCGGATACCCAAAGTGGTTTTGTGTTAGATGCTAAAAATGCGGATTCTATTCGTTATCCAGCTTCTTTAACAAAAGTGATGACCCTTTATATTACCTTTGAAGCTTTAAGCAGTGGATTATTATCGTTAGATGATCAGTTACCTATTTCAAAGCATGCAGCCGCTCAGCCCAGATCAAAACTTTATTTAAAGCCGGGTCAAACTATTTCAGTACGAGATGCGATTTTGGCCTTGATTATTAAGTCAGCTAATGATGTGGCGGTTGTTTTGGCTGAGGCATTGGCTCCTTCCGAAGAAGCGTTTGCTTTGATTATGACTAGTGTGGCTCAAGATCTTGGGATGCAACATACGGTATTTAAAAATGCTTCCGGTCTTCACCATCCGGAACAGCACACAACGGCTAGAGATTTAGCTATTTTAACGATGGCACTCATTGATCATTATCCAGCGTATTATAAACTTTTTTCAACACAATCTTTTGTGTATAACAATAAAAAGTATGCTAATCATAACCAGTTGTTAAAACAATATGAAGGGGCAGAAGGCCTAAAAACAGGATTTGTGGCGGCATCAGGATATAATATTATTACGACGGCAAAACGGGATAATCGGCGTTTGGTTTCTATTGTTATTGGGGATAAAAGTGTTCAACAACGGAATAAAAAAGCAGTCTGGTTATTAGATAGGGGGTTTGCAAAACTTCAAAAGACATCTGATTTGGATGTGAACATTAAAGAAACCTTGCCTCGGCAAAAAGCTATTATTGCGCATCCGCAAAAGGAATATTACCAATCTATTATGCGCAAAAGTATTGCACAATCCAGAATGGTGGCTGCTGAATTACAGAAAAATAAAGAAGTAAATTTGACAACGCTGATGCCTAAAAAAATTACAGAAGATAAATCCGTGAAAGTTGAACAAGGGGATACAGAATCGTCGTGGTCTATTCAAGTTGGGGCTTTTTCTACCCAAGAAAGTGCAGAAAAAGTTGCTAATGCAGCGTTAGCACTGATAGATGGACAGGGGAAGACAATCCGAACCCCTCAATCTAAAAAGATATTCCGGGCCCGTATTTATGGTTTTTCTTCCAAAGAAGAGGCGGAAGCCGCTTGTCAAACAGTTCAAGAAAATCAAATGGGATGCTTGACGGTTGCCCCATAAAAGAGTATTTCCTTGTTTTTTTCTAATTTAGATGCTAAGTTTCCCTCAGAAAAGGAAATAAAAATGCTTAGTCCTAAAATTTCTGTGATCATTCCTGTTTATAAAGTAGAACAGTATTTGGCAACCTGCTTAGAAAGTGTTTTAGCACAAACATTTGATGATTTTGAAGTTATTTGTGTCAATGATGGATCTCCAGATAACTGTGGTAAAATTTTAGAAGATTATGCCAAAAAAGATAACCGTATTAAAGTGATTACACAGGAAAATAAAGGGTTATCCATGGCACGGAATCAGGGATTAAAAGTAGCTAAAGGGGAGTATATTTTTTTCTTGGATTCTGATGATTGCATGCATCCCGACTTATTAAAAATAACATATATGGCGGCCCAAAAAAACAAAGCAGATCTTGTTTCTTTTCATGCAGTAAAATTAAAAGCAGATGTTCCATTTATCATCAAAAAATTTTGTAAAAAAGAATGTCGGGGAATTTGCACAACACATCCATTGTTTTATCAAAAAAGATGGGGGCGGTATTATCTACACCTAAATGTTTGGACTAAATTGTTTTCTAAGCGTTCCTTGAAAGGATTAAATTTTATTCCGGGGATTACTTATGAAGATTATCCATTTACCTATGCCGTCTTGTTACGCCATCCTAAGACGGTATTTTTACCTATAGCCTTGTATGGTTATCGTTATAATCCTGCCTCTATTTCGCGATCTTCATTTTTACCTAAGCATATTCGGGATTATCAAACGGGGATATTAGATGTCCTGACACGGACAAAAAAGGCCCCGATTTTGGATCAAATATTTATTAAAATACGGGTGTGTCCGTTGTTGTTAAAACAACAATATCGTAAAATTATGAAAAGCCCCAAAACAGAACAAAAAGATCTACTTGTTGCCTTTACAGAGGAGTTAAACGAGATCCAAAAAATGGGATTCCTTACTTTTTGGGGGATGTGGGGGCATTTTTTCACTTATAAACGTTTGTTAAACCAGTGGAAAAAATAGAACAAACGTTTTTAAGGGGTTATCGTGATAGAGAAGGCATACTTTTTTCGTCGTGGTTTTGTGTCTTCGCATAGAATTCTTGTAAACGGCGGGTAATCTTGTCATTTAAAGAACCTTTGGTAAATCCATTTTTAAGACGTGTACCGGCTTTAAGACCCGTTAGGATTTCCATTCCCGCATCAATGGTATCCACCGCATATAAGTGGAATTTCTTGGCATCTACGGCATCTCGGATTGCTTTTTTTAACATGAGATTTTGTATATTAGCGGTTGGAATGATGACCCCTTGTTCCCCCGTTAATCCCATGCGCGCACAAACATCAAAATAGCCTTCAATTTTTTCGTTGACCGCGCCAACGGCTTGAACTTGCCCTAATTGATTAACAGATCCTGTGACAGCTAATCCTTGATTAAGGGGAACATTTGCAATAGCAGAAAGTAAACAATACAATTCAGCACTGGATGCCGAATCTCCGTCTACGGGCAGATATGATTGTTCAAATACTAAGGATGCATCTAGGGCTAATGGGGTTGTCATGGAAAAGCGAGAAGCCAAAAAAGAAGCTAGAATCAAAACCCCTTTTGAATGAATGGGCCCCCCTAGTTCTACTTCTCGTTCTATATCAATCAAATCCCCTTTTCCCATGCGAATTTGACAAGTAATACGATTGGGACGTCCAAAGAAAAATTCCCCTTGACGTTGGACGGCTAAAGCATTTAGTTGCCCAACTTTTTCCCCACGTGTGGTTAAAGACAAAACACCCCGTTCAATCATTTCTAATAGTTCATCTTGAATATAAGAAAAACGGTGTTTCTTGTTTTCTAAAACGGCTTCAATGTGTTCAGCTTGAATCGTTTTTGCTTGATGTGTTTGGGCGTAAAGAGCACTTTCCCGAATAATATCCCGTACCTTTGAAATATGCAAAGTTAAATCATGTTGATTATCAGAAAGTCTGGAGGCGTATTCTGTTAAAGTATTAATGGCCCCAACACTTAAACTGGGTAATTTTTCATTTTTTGTAAACGCAAGTAATTGGCCGGCATACGCTTTTTCAGAAGAGGGGGTTCTTTTCATTTTTGCATTAAAATGAACATACACTTTAAAGAGTTCTGCAAAAGCTTCGTCCAATTGCAACATTTCAAAATAGGTATAAGATTCCCCAATTAAAATGACCTTTACATCCAAGGGTAATGGACGGGGATCTAAAGACATTACATCTATAGAAGCGGTCCCTTCTATATCGGGATTAAACTTAACTTGTTTTTGAAATAAACATTCCTTTAAAATAAGCCAAGCTTTTGGGTTAGCCAAAAGCTCTTTTGCTTCCATAACTAAATATCCCCCATGGGCTTTTAATAAAGCACCGGCTTTGATAAGTGTAAAATCTGTTAAAACAGAACCGGCCTGTTGAATATGTTCTATTTTCCCAATTAAAGCCGAAACATTAATGGTGTTTAGATGAATAACGGGGGCCCCTGGATTTTCAGCATTAACTAAAACATTAACCCGATAGTTATCCCATAATTTTAAGGTCGCCAAAGGTATTTTTTGTTGCATAGGGGATAAATCAAAAACATGGCTTAGGATATCATCTTCAACGGCCTTTAGATAAGCTAAAACTTCTTTTTTTATGGCGTAAGTTTGATAAAGGGAAGCCATTGCATGATTTAAACTTTTTGTGATAATAATGCGATTAAGATTTTCAAAAGCTTTGGCCTGTAAATTTTCAAAATTTGGTAAATTTTTTAAAGTGGTTTCAAGTTCTTTTTGGGCCTTTTGCATCGCCGTTAAAATGGTTTTGCGTGTTTCCAAAGGCAATGCATTGAAAGCAGGGGCTTCTAAGACTTGTCCTTGAAATTTAGGGGCGATAGCAATGCCTTCTGGCATTTTGACAAGGGCGACATGAGGACTTTTAATGTGCGCTTGTAAGCGATCAAAGTACGCTTGTTTTTCTGCACGGGCTTGTTTTTCTAAACTGGAAAGTTGAATTTTATAACTAGCATCTTCAAAAGCATAAGCAAGTTCTTTTTTTAAGGTTTGAATCATGGTCTTCATATGATTCGCAAAAATCAACCCTTCACCAGCTGGGAATGTCAAAACATTCGGACGGCGAGGATTATCAAATGAACAAACATAGCAAATATCATCTGGCGTTTTTTGGGTTGATGCAAAGGCCCTAATGGTTTCAAGAGTTAAGTGTGTGCGGCCTGTCCCCTTTGTCCCAGCACAGTAGATGTTATACCCAAATGCCCGCATATTTAACCCAAAATTTAAGGCTTCTAATGCCGTGTTTTGTCCTAAAATTTGTGCCTTAGGAACACGTGATAATTCCTTAGCGTTAAGGCAAGCTGGATGAAAAAGTTGATTGGGTTTAAGTGTTAGTTTCATGCGATTCTTTCTTTTTAAGTAAACGATCAATGGTTTCAAAAAAAATAGGGATAGAAATAGGTTTAGAAATATACCCATCTACCCCTGCTTTTAAAATACGTTCTTCATCACTTTTCATGGCAAAAGCAGAAACGGCTAAAACAAGTGTTTTAGAAACCGCTGGCGTTTCCCGGATCATCTTGGTAACGTCAATTCCAGACACTTCTGGCATTTGGATATCCATGACGACAAGATCAGGATGAATCTGTTTGACCATATTTAGGGCTTTAGACCCCTTCATGCACTCAAAAACCTCATAATTCTTTGTTTTGAGCAAATCCGTGAACAAACGCATGTTCATTTCATTATCTTCAACGACAAGAATCTTGGTCATAAACTGCCCCTTAACGTTGTGCCGGTAACTTGATTTCGGCAATATACCCCGGACGGATCAATGTTTTGGCATATTGTGCATTGACCATAGCGATAGAATATTTTGAAATTTCTGTTAACCGTACAATTTCATCAAAGAAAGAATCAACCGTTCTATCATACCGCGTATTATTGAAAATATAGAAGATACAAGCTTGCCCTTTTTCAACTTGTCCACATCGTTTTAAAGGAGTTGTAATATCTGGATTTTTGACAACCCCTTGTAATCCTGCATTTTGAGGGGCCGGGGCCGGCGTGTTAAAGAAAACAACGCCGATCAGAATTCCTAAAACAATACAGAAGATAGAAATAGCAAATATTCCTTTCCCACTGATCCCTTTCGGTGGTTCGGCATATTCCCGAAGGGGTTCATTCCCTTCTTGGGGTTGTTGTGGTGTAAAATAAGTTTGCCCTTGCCCAGGTATTTCTTCTTTAGCTTGAACTTGTTCAGGGGATGTTGTTATGTCAGCAGAAACACCTCCAACGTTGGGAGATTGCATCATTTGTTCTGTTGCATTTGCAGATAAAGTAGGGGATTCTGGAATAATATTTGCAAACTGTGGAACTTGCTGTTCAGTTCCTTGTGGAACTGAATTTTCGGTTGATGTCGCGGTTGTTCCCATAGCTTGCCCTTGATTTATCGGGGCAGAAAAAGGATTCGTTTCAAAAGGATTTCCCCCTTGTCCCCCCGGTTGCTGAGGTTGTCCCCCTTGAGTTGGTTGAGTCGGAATAGAACCGAATGTATTAAAATCTGTCATTTATTTTCTCCTTCTTCTTTTGTTAAACGGATTAGCCGTAGCTTAAATGTAATTAAGAGTTCTCCACGAGAAAAGCCAACAATTGTCGCGGGAATCCCCACAATAACTAGTTCTTCATCAATTCCCCCCAAAGCGGTAAACGAACTGATTTCTCCTGCACTGGTATCCAAAGTGATTTGTGTTTCCATATCTCGGGCTGTCTTGATTTTTGATGTCAATAACAAAGATAATGCATTTAATTTTTTGACATCTACGGCGCACCGCCCCACATCAAATCGTGCTTTCCAACCATTGGGAACAACAGCGATCCCTTTACTTAGCAATTCTATAGGATATGTTTGGGCAATGCGATCTGCCCAACTTTCATGTGTTTTAATGTGGCCGGTATTAACCATTTTCCCCACAAGCCCAGAAGCGGTCGCATAAATTTTTCCCATCCCCATTTTTGAAATGACAGTTTGCCAATTAATTCCTTTTTCAGGGGCATCAATAGCATATACATGCACATCCATTAACAGCAAACGTCCTTCTTTCAAAATCGTATCTAGAATGAACTTCGCTTGATGATACTGTTTTTTCGTTAACATAACCGTGATGGTAGAGGTATTCCAATTTGGGGTTATATCCACGATACCTGATCCCCTGAAGGCATCTAAGACAGCTAGCATAACAACAGAATCTTGTGGTAATTGGATATCAAAATATCCGTATTTGGTTAAGGTTAAATTTTGTGTATTTTTGTTATAGCGATAGAAAAATTCCCCAGCATTTGACAGAGAATCTAAAACCTTATCAAGTTCCCCGTAAACATCTTGTGTAGAAAGAGTTGGGTAAGCCTTTTCCGTGGTATAAACTTTAATACCCGCTTCTTTTACCAATAATTGAACAACCTGATCCGCAGATGTTTTTTGTAAGCTTAATCCATTGACACGATAGCGCGGTAAGGGATCATTATGTTCTGTTGCAACCAGTTTAAAATGGTTCGGTTTAATGGACAAACTTGTGGCAATAGCTTTTGTTTCAAAATCTTGCATGGAACAACGAAAGGGGGCTTCCACACTTAAATACTTAGCAGAAGGTAGTGTGGCCACAGGTTTAATTTGCACGGTATCATCAGCCCATACAGGCAAAGTAAATAAGAGAAGTCCTAGTAATTTCCTCATGCAGCATCCCCTGGTTTCATATTTAGAACCATATTTCGTAATCCCTTCTTTTCAGAATTTTGTTCTAATGCCTTATCTGGATTAAGCTCTGCCTCTGATGTGGAAGCTTCAATCTTTGCTTCGGCTTGTTCATAATTTTCTTTTATTGTTTTTGCTTCTTCTTCGGTAAAGGTTTCATTTACAACTTCAAAACCATCTGGGGCAGGGCCAAGGTATTCCTTGACATTACGGGTGTCAATACCCCCTAAGGTGCGTTGCATTTCTTCCCGCGTTAGATCCTCTTTTGTTAAAGGGGCAGGGGAAGTAGATTGAGCGACGGTTTTCGTAAGGAAATCGCATTGTTGTTTTAAATAATTCACAGCCCCTTGTTGTCGTTGTTCCAAGAAAGGATGCAAATTTGTATCAGCGAGAATAACTTGAATATCCGCCAAGGTTTGACGTTGAAGATCGGTCAAAAAGCCTTTAAATGCATATTCATCTAATTCCAAATTCCCCAAAGTATGACAACGGGCAGCCACCCAATCATGAACTTGATTCATAAGATTAATTTGT
>Ga0310695_10007190_pt1 | contig 17890 bp, 12 predicted proteins | sample RumenRJG_04DNA_FD_203882 | JGI IMG/M metagenome (GOLD analysis project Ga0310695, IMG submission 203882) | Bovine rumen microbial communities from Lethbridge, Alberta, Canada - RJG_04 (v2) (version 2) | ecosystem: Host-associated > Mammals > Digestive system > Stomach > Rumen | place: Canada...
GGGAATGTTGGACAGGAGATACCTGAGAGGTTCTGAACTGGAGTATCTTGCCAGTCTTGATGATATCATGGTGATTAATGATGAGGCCCATCATATCCACGAGCTGAAACGTAATGGCGAGATAGAAGAGGTGGAATGGCAGAAAGGCTTGAACGTAATCGCAGATAATAAAGGAGAAAGATTCTTCCAAATAGACTTTTCTGCTACACCATACGATCAACGAGGTTCTGGCAAGAAAGTGCAGAAAGCTTACTTTCCCCATATTGTTGTTGATTTCGACTTGGCCACAGCTATGCGTAAGGGCTTAGTGAAAACTCTATTGTTAGATCGACGTCAGGAATTGACAGAACTGGAGCACTTAGACTATAAGGCCATTCGTGACGAAAGGAACAAAGTGTGCGACCTTAGCGATGGTCAGCGATTGATGCTTCGAGCAGGATTGGCAAAATTGAAGAAACTGGAGGATGAGTTTACTGCTGTTGACGAAAAGAAGAATCCCAAAATGCTCGTTATTTGTGAGGATACTTCTGTTGCTCCCTTTGTAAATCAACTCATGTTGGAAGATGGATTGTCTCAAGACGAAGTCGTAACCATAGACAGTAATGCCAAGGGCGAAGTATCGGAAGAAGAATGGAAGCAGACCAAGGAAAAGCTGTTTAATATCGATAAGTACAAGAAGCCCAAGGTGATTATCTCCGTACTGATGCTGAGAGAGGGTTTCGATGTGAACAATATTTGCGTGATAGTTCCTTTGCGTTCGTCTGAAGCACCCATCTTGTTGGAACAGATAATCGGTAGAGGTTTGCGTCTGATGTGGAGAGAGCCAGAATACCAAAGCATCAAGGAATATGATCGTAAACGGGTATTACAGCTACACACTCAACCTTCGACATATATCGATATGCTCAGCATTATTGAGCATCCTGCCTTTATACAATTCTATGAGGAACTGTTCGCACAAGGTTTGGCAATAGAAGATACTGGTGAAGCGGGCGAAGGTGGCTCAACCGGCGACTTGATAAGAGTTGGGCTTCGTGAAGATTATGAACAGTTTGACTTTGAATGGCCTTTGATTGTGAGAGAGGCAGAGGAAGAATTAGAGGATGTAGAGATAGACATCAATAGCTTGCAACCTTTCATCGCCTTTCCACTGGAGAAACTGCGGCAGTTCTTGGCACAAGACGGTGAAACATTTATTTCGCAGGAAGCAATATCGAAGACCCAGTTTGGACGATATAAGGTTACTGCTAATTTGTTTACTGCTACAAGTTATAATGAGTATTTGCAGAAGTTGCTCAGAACTATCACATTGCGATTTGACAGAGTGACTTCACATCGTGAAATGCCTGTGCCTAATCTGCAAATCAACGAGGCAAGAACTATTGCGGTTGTTGATAGATTTATTCGCACTCGATTGTTTGGCCAGCCATTTAATCCTTTTAATGGAAGTGACTGGAAGATCTTGCTGTCGAAGGATGCCATCGTGACAAAACATATCATAGAAGAGATGGCTCGTGCTATCTTCAAGATGCAGCAGAACATTATGACTACAGATGCTCAAGTTGTTCATACGCGATTCTCGTCTGTCTCAGAGATTAAGATGCGTGAGTCGTTCTCTATTGAAACACATAAGACGATATATGAACGGCAAGGATATCCTTCTCATGGAGGTGGACTTGAAATGGCATTTATAGAGTTCCTTGATAAGGATGGAGAAGTAGAGAGGTTCTTAAAGATAAGTGAGAACATGCATCCCTTTGCTGTCATTTATTACATGCGACAAGATGGACTAATGGCGACCTATCATCCAGACTTCATCGTTGCTACATCACAAAAAGTGTATTTAATAGAAACAAAAGGCAACGATAAACTCTTTGACAAGAATGTGCGACAGAAACAGACTGCTGCTGTAGAGTGGACTCACAAGATAAACGAATTGAGACCAGAAGAGAGAATGAATCGTGAATGGGAATATGTGCTCATTAGTGAGGACAATTTCTACGGATTGTCGCATAATGGTGCGACAATAACCGACATTTGTGAAAGGTGCAAGGTTTCCTTGTCTGCAGTAACAGGGGAATTGTTCATATAACAGGAAAGTATAACTAAAAATTTGGAACTATGAATATCGATTTATCAAGATTTACCAGTTCGGAGCAACTTATAAGAGACACAGGGACAGGTCTGCGTCTCGCCCAACAGCAGAAGAATACTGCGCCCGATAAATCCACTTTAAAAAGAAATGAACAGTCATTGAATTCGTGTTGTAATTATCACTTAATGTATGAGTAATTATAAGAAAAAAGTAATTGTTGATTCTATGTCTATGCAAGAAATCTTGCTCCTTCTTAATGAAGATGTAAAATTCCTACAGCATAAAATTGACGAGAATAAGAAGAAATATAGACGCTTGATTGCAAACTCAACACGTAAGGAGCGAGTATTCTATAATCCCCTAAATTATAAGAGTGCCGCAGGCTTCAATTATGTGATACAATTCTTTAAACGTGCCTATGACGAAAAGGAACAGGATAAATTAGGAGTGCTCTACTACATTTGGTTCTTGAAATGCGAAGACACCAATAGCGGGAAGAAAAGGGGAACCTATGCTGTGACTGTTTCGAGGCTGAGCCTAGGTAATGAATGGATATGGCATTGTACAATATATAAACCTCACTTCATGGATAGGTATAAAGAGCGTTTCCTGAAAGACAACTCAATTCCAAGGTTAGAAGCATTCCATCACTATTATCTCAATAACCTTAAGGTCTCGTCTTCAGGTAGGCCTAGCGTGAAATATCCTAAAGGATACTGGATGGTATGTAATGATGGTCTATGCCTGTGCAATCGTCTTGAGGGATTCACGGTTGAAGTTGCGACATTTGTTGATTATGAAACAGCAGGATTACAGAAGATGCAATTTGCATTAGATGCGCAACAGGCTATGTTGGACATTGGCTTTGAACTAAAACTACCAGAAGAAGACTTTGATGAATTTGAAGAAGAATAATCGAATAATAACAGAAAATCATGAAACAGACTATCAAATTGCCACTATTATCCATCTATTCTCTCATTCAAAACATGGAGAAGATGGCTAATGATCCTGAAACGGCAAAACAGTACGAGGATTTGCTTTCAACAATGGAAGCTCTGAAAGAAACATTCATGCCATTGATTAATGAGTTTAAAGACTGCTTGAATATGCCAGACATTGATGCTACGATTGATACAGATGATATGGATCCTGAAGGTTCAGAGAATAGTGGCATAGATTGGGAACAAAGAAGATATGAACTGACAAAAGCAGCCATGCAAGGCCGAGTATCTGCATTAGAAATGAATTTCAACTATAGCGCAGTCATGTTATCTATAGCAAGAGATTCCATAAAAATGGCAGATACTGTCATAAAAGAACTTGCTAAGAACTGATGTTATGACAGGAGATATGAGACAGCGGGAATAGTCATGTTCCCGCTGATTCTTTTATCCTAGAAGCCGTCATCGCTCCATAGGGATGCAGGGCTGTCTTCAATTCCGTTTTATTTTTTTTGAACATCATTTTTAAATTTGACTTCATAATTTTATTTAATCTACTCATAACTAGTTAGTTAGGTGCTACGATGACATCATATTAACATCATAACGACTTCATATTGACCTCATAATGACTTCATTCACAGTAAAACAACTTGTTTTACCGTTGTTACAGGCATACTTTACTGTGTTAGAAGGCATCTTAACGAAGGTAAAACAAGTTGTTTTACTTTTAAAGGCTATATCTCTTCAACTCAGAGAAACAATCCGTTGTCAGAAGACCGCTGTTCCCGCATGGTGGAAACTGGCATTATTATGCCCAAGGACAATGGGGACAGGTCAGAGTCTCGCTGTAGAAAAGGAAAAAACCTTATTACTAAATCAGGTGTCAGGGTACAACGACTGAAGCACCGTCGCGAATCGTGACAGTGCCCATGTTTTTAACATTTGAAATAAAATCAAAGTTTTTTGGGGGAAAGGCATTAGGTCTCGCAAAAATTTTGTACCTTTGCATACATAAAACAAACTACTATGTCAATAATGAAACAAATACTTGCGATTCTTGTCTTTCTGCTGGGACTCACCACTACGGTGCTGGCACAGCAGCCCTGGGAGCACGGAAGACTGCGGGTGTCGGACAACCAGCGTTTCCTGCAACATGAGGACGGCACACCCTTCTTCTGGCTCGGAGAGACGGCATGGCTGATGCCCCAGCGACTGAACCGCGACGAGGTGCAGTACTATCTGCAGATGTGCCACGATGCGGAATATAATATGGTACAGGTGCAGGTGATGAACGAGGTGCCTTCGTATAATGTCTATGGGCAGAAGTCGTTCAAGGTAGAGGTCGATGGTTCATGGTCAATGGTCGATGAATACTGGGAACACATGGACCATATCGTGCATCAGGCCGAACGTCAGGGCATCTATATCGGCATGGTATGCATCTGGGGCGGTCTTGTCAAGTCAGGGAAGATGGACGTCAGTCAGGCGAAGGCCTACGGAGCGTTCCTGGCTAACCGCTATAAGAACCGCAAGAACATCATCTGGATTATAGGTGGCGACATACAGGGCGACGTCAAGCCTGAGGTGTGGGAGGCGCTCGCTACCAGCATCAAGTCGATAGACAAGAACCATCTGATGACCTTCCATCCCCGTGGTCGTACCACGTCGGCTCATTGGTGGAGCAAGGCCTCGTGGATTGACCTGCATGCCTTCCAGAGTGGGCATCGAAAGTACGGTCAGCGCATGGGTACCGTGAACTATACCATACCCGACAATACGGAGGAGGACAACTGGATGTATGTGGACTCCGTATGGTCGTACCAGCCGCAGAAGCCTGTCATAGACGATGAACCCGTCTATGAGGGGATTCCCAAGGGACTGCATACCACCGATGAGGGCTACTGGCATGCCCAGGATGTGCGTCGCTATGCCTATTGGAGCGTCTTTGCAGGCAGTTGCGGACATACATACGGCAATAACGCCATCATGCAGTTCTATCGCAGGGGACTCCCGCCTGCCTATTTCTGTGAAAAGGAGTGGACGGAGGCTCTCCATGACCCAGGCTTCAATCAGATGAAGTACCTGAAGCGGCTGATGCTCTCGTTGCCCTATTTCGAACGGGTGCCCGACCAGAGCATCATCATAGGAAACGGTTCCCAGTATGATCGACTTATAGCCACTCGCGGCAATGACTATTTGCTGGTTTATAACTACACCAGCCGCGACATGACCATCGACCTGCGCAAGATATCAGGCGAGAAGAAGCGCGTGTGGTGGATGGATGCTGCCACAGGACGGTTTACTTTTCTGGGTGAATTCGACAGTAAGGTGTGCACCTTCCGTCCCCAGAAGACCAAGGATGGCGTTGAGGATGGTGTGCTCATTGCTGTGGATGCCTCAAAAGAATACATAAACTAACTACGATATCAAAAGAAATGAAACAACTGCTTACGATTCTGATCTGTCTGCTGGGACTTAACAGCCTGAACGCGGAGAATTATCCTTACAAGAGTGACTACCTGTGGGTGACCGTGCCCGACCATGCCGACTGGCTCTACAAGACGGGCGAGCAGGCCACGGTTGAGGTACAGTTCTATAAATACGGCATACCGCGTGACGGGGTGGTGGAGTATGCTATTGGCAACGACCTGATGGAGGCCGACACGAAGGGCACCGTCACGCTGAAGAACGGGCGCGCCATCATTAAGGCGGGGACTGCGAAGAAACCCTGTTTCCGCGACATCCGCCTGACCATGAGGCTCGACGGCACCACCTATCAGCACCACGTGAAGATAGGCTTTTCACCTGAGAAGATAGTGCCCTATACCCAGGAGCCGAAGGACTTCTGGCAGTTTTGGCAGGACAACCTGAAGGAGGCGGCTAAGTATCCGCTGAAGTTCACGAAGACACCCTGTCCTGAGTTTACTACCGATAAGACCGACTGCTACTTGGTGCGCCTGGAACTGAACCCTCAGCATCAGATACTCTACGGCCTGCTGATGATGCCGAAAGAATGTTCAATGAAAAAATATCCCGTCGTGCTCTGTCCCCCAGGGGCTGGCGTGAAGACCATTAAGGAGCCAAACTCGCGCGACTACTACCCTGAGAACGGCGTCATCCGCTTCATCACCGAGATTCATGGCATGAACCCGCTGATGCCTGAGAAGTATTTCGAGGACGTGCGCTCGGCTTTTGATGGCAGGGAGAAGGGCTACCTGTATCAGGGCATTGACAGCCGCGACCATTATTACATGAAGCACGTCTATCTGGGATTGGTGCGCAGTATCGACTTTCTCTGCTCGTTGCCTGAATGGGACGGAAAGAACGTCATCACTCAGGGAGGCAGCCAGGGTGGGGCATTGTCGCTCATCGCCACAGCCCTCGATCCCAGGGTGACGCTCTGCGTAGCCAACCATCCCGCTCTCAGCGATATGGCCGCTGCTGCTGAGGAAGGGCGCACTCACGGCTATCCCCACTTCTCGAAGCAAGAGGGTTTCCTCACCTCACAGCATCTGCAGACATTGCCTTATTTCGACGTCTGCTGTTTCGCTCCTTATATCAAGGCCAAGACCTACATGACGTGGGGTTACAACGACAATACCTGTCCGCCCACCACGAGTTATGCCGTCTGGAACCTGCTGAAGTGTGAGAAAGAGAGTCTGGTCACGCCCGTCAACGAGCATTGGACCAGCAATACGACCAACCGTCAGCAACTGGACTGGATACTCAAGAATATCAAATAAGTGGACAGATATAGTCGAATAATCAGATATTTTTCGTACTTTTGCACCTCGTAAACAGACCCATAAAGTAGTATGAAGAAATCTTTTATTCTGATAGCGCTGACGGCAGGCGTTCTGAATGCTGGGGCGCAGGTAAAGACAACGGTGACGGATTTTAACTTGGCAGGGCCCTTTGCCGTGCAGGCTCCTGTAGGTATGGATTCCGTGGATGTGAACGGAAAGAAGTTTGACGAGAATAGCCTGATGGACAACTTGTCGCTCTCTGTCGAGCCAACGACGGTGTTCAGTGGACAGGTGCTTCCCTCGCTGAAGGACAGCAAGAGCGTGGGCATCCTTTCCTTCTTTGTAAACAATAAGGATTACGTGAAGGGCTCTGTCGAGGTAAAAGGGCCGAAGAACTATAAACTCTTCATCGATGGGCAAGAGTATGCTGGCGAACTGAAACTGGCACCAGAGCATCACACTTTCGCCATCCGCTATCTGGCTGAGCCCAGCGATACGGACTCTATTCAGGTGTCTTTTGATACTCAAACCTCCAACCTCAAACCTCAAACCTCAAAGTCCCATCCCTACATGGTGCACGATCTGACGGACGGTAAGCGCGTGCGTGGAATCTCGCTTTCGGCTGATGGTAAATACGTGGTGGTGACTTATCAGACCACGGAACGTGGCGGTAATAGCCGTTGGGATTATGAACTGCGTGAGGTGAAGACGCAGCAATTGTTGCGCTATCTGAATAAGAACGTGACATGGATGCCGCGCTCCGTTGCCTATATTGATGAGGAATGGCAGGGGGATAAACGCGTGCTCTTCAAGGTAGATCCGCTGACGGGACAGCGCTCGCAATGGGCCTACGATATTCCGCATGACAGTTATGATATCAGTCCTACAGAGGACTATCTCGTTTTCTCTGCTGAGGAGGAAGGCCCAAAAGAGGATGATGATGTCTACCAGGTGCTGGAGATGGACGACCGTCAGCCAGACTGGCGCAGCCGCAATTACCTGAAGCGTTATGACCTGAAGACGGGTCTCTGTCAGCGCATTACTTTCGGCAATAAGGGCGAATATCTCTACGACATCTCTCAGGACGGCAAGAAACTCTTGATTGTGTCGTCTTATTCCAGATTGGCCAAGCGTCCTACAGAGGTGCAGGACGTCTATATCATGGATGTCCAGACGCTGAAGATGGATACTGTGCTCCAGTGTGAGGGCTTCCTTGGCGGGTGCTCTTTCTCGCCCGATGCCACCCAACTTCTCTTCACGGGTACGCCTGAGGCTTTCAACCGCATAGGCTGTCAGTTGCCAGAGAACGTGACGCCAAGTATGACGGAGAACGAACTCTTCCTCTTCGACATTGCCAGTAAGAAGGTGACACCGCTGACGAAGGACTTCGATCCCAGTATCGAGCGTGTTGACTGGTCACTGGCCGATGGCAATATCTATTTCACGGCTGAGGATCGCGACTACGTGAATATGTTTGTGCTCAACCCCAAGACTGGCAAGATTGTCAAACTGCCTATCCAGGGCGACTATGCCTATCGCTACGATATGGCCTCCAATGCAACCGTTATCGGTTACCTCTCCTATAAGACGATGGAGCCTGCCTCGGCCTATGTGGCCCAGATTGACTCGAAGAAACAAATGTTCAATGGTCCACGTTCAATGGTCAATGGTCAATGGTCAATGTTCAATGGCAAAGAGGCCCTTGGCGATGCTGAGATTGGTACCTGCGAGGATTGGAACTTTACTAATTCGAAGGGCGATACGGTCTATGGCCGTCTCTACCTGCCCAAGGACTTCGATGCTACGAAGAAATATCCTATGATTGTTTATTACTATGGTGGCTGCTCGCCTGTGAGCCGTTATTTCGAGTCGCCCTACGCCCCTCAGTACTGGAACTCGCTGGGCTATGTGGCCTATATCATCGAACCCAGTGGTGCTACGGGCTTCGGTCAGGAGTGGGCCTCACGCCATGTGAACACGGCTGGCCGTGGTCCTGCTGAGGATATCATCGAGGGTACGAAGAAGATTTGTGAGGAGCATCCCTATATCAACAAGGAGAAAATTGGTTGTATGGGTGCCTCGTATGGTGGTTTCATGACGCAGTACTTGCAGACGCAGACCGACATCTTTGCTGCTGCCGTTTCTCATGCGGGTATTGCCAACCACACCAGTTACTGGGGCGAGGGCTATTGGGGCTATAACTACAGCGAGGTGTCGATGGCCAACAGTTATCCTTGGAGTCATCGTGACCTCTATGTTAACCAGAGTCCGCTGTTCAATGCCGATAAGATTCACACGCCGCTGCTGCTCCTTCATGGCGATGCCGACACCAACGTGCCTCTCATCGAGAGCCTTCAGATGTTCACCGCCCTGAAACTGCTGGGCCGCGAGGTGGCCTTGGTGCAGGTGAAGGACGAGAACCACCATATCCTCGACTACGCGAAGAAGGAGAAATGGCTCGCCACGCAGATGGCTTGGTTCGCTCGCTGGCTCAAGGACGACCCCACATGGTGGGACGCCCTTTATCCGAAGAAGAACCTGTAGGGGGAGGGTTATCCCTTGGATGGCCGTCTGCGTTTCTGCTTTTGGGCCGTTGTCTGTCCACTGATTCCTCCCAGCGTGCTGGCATCTATGGCATCGAGCAGCGAGTGCTGTTTCTGGCGCAGATAGTCGGCTGTGGTGAAGGTGCGCTCTGACATCTGTTTCAGCAGATAGCGGCGCGAGAGCCAGGCCTGCTGAAGGTCTGCATGGTTCTCCGTGAGACGTTTCATGGCCACCTTGTTCTGCGACTTGATGTCAGACACTAACGATAGCGGCTTGGACATGATCTTGTCGAGTGCCTGCTCAAAATAGGCAGCACTTCGTTTTACGCGCTCCAGGAATTCCGTCTCGTGCAACTCCGCTATCGTCATCCGCTGAATCATGGCACACCATTTGGTGGCAATGTCAATGACCTGTTGTTTATAGTCTTCCAGTGCCCGCTTGTGCAACTCGGCAATGTCAGTATGACTATGATAGAAGAACTCGATGATGAGTCGCGCCAGATATTCTTCACGATAGAGGATGTCCTTGAAGTCGAACAGTTCCATCAGCAGGTAGCGGTAGTATTCGTCCTTGAGCGTGGACAGTTGCCCGATGCTTCGCTGTGCCTCTTCTTCCTGATGCGATATATAGTCGTCCACACGTTCATCATTGATGATGGCCTGGGGCGTGATACGTGAAGCCAGCACCATGCCTTCGAGCGACCTGCAGCGGCTCAGGGCGACATACACCTGACCAGGTGCAAACGACAGGCTGGCATCGATGATGGCGCGATCGAAGGTCAGGCCCTGACTCTTGTGGATCGTGATGGCCCATGCCAGTCGCAGGGGCAGTTGTGCGAACTTACCCAGCACCTCGGTCTCTATTTCTTGTGTCTCATTGTTCAGTGTGTAGCGTGCGTTTTCCCATTCCAGCGGCTCCACCTCAATAGCCTCGCTGTCGCCAGGACAGACAACTTCCAGCCGGTTGCTTTCTGCCAGCGTCACATGACCTATGCGTCCGTTATAATAGCGGTGTCTGCCTGATGGGTCGTTCTTCACGAACATGACCTGTGCGCCCTCCTTCAGTATCAGCGTCTCTGCCGTAGGGTACGAGTATTCTGGGAATACTCCCTCTATCCGTGCTTGATAGGTAAATGACTGGCCACGCAGTTTTTTCAGTTCCGACTCGTTGTAGTTGTTGGCCATCTGGTTGTGGGTAGTCAGACGGATGTAGCCATCTTCCGGTTTGGGGATGAATGTCGGCTGGAAGCGACTGTTCAGAAGTGTGAGGTCATTGGCCGTGGGGCATCCCTCGCGGATATGGTTCAGCAGTGAGAGAAATGTTTCGTCCTGTTGGCGATACACCGTTTCCAGTTGGATGGTGACATACTCTATCTGTGCCAGTGCCTTTGAGCCGAAGAAATAGGGCGTGTCGTAATAGGGTGCGAGCATCCGCTCGTCATCGGGTGTCACCACAGGCGTCAGTTGTTGCAGGTCGCCAATCATCAGCAACTGCACACCGCCAAAAGGCTTATAACGGTCGCGGAAACGACGGAGCACGCTGTCGATAGCGTCGAGCAGATCGCTGCGTACCATCGATATCTCGTCGATAATCAGCAGGTCGAGCGAGGCGATAATCTTACGCTTGTCCTTGCTGAAGTCGAACTTACTCTTGATTTTCGCGTTAGGGACGAAAGGGGAGAACGGCAGTTGGAAGAACGAGTGGATGGTCATGCCACCCGCATTAATGGCTGCCACACCTGTTGGTGCCACCACAATGCTGCGTTTGCTACTGTGCTCAACCACCGTTTTCAGGAATGTTGTCTTTCCAGTTCCTGCCTTGCCTGTCAGGAAGATGCTGCGCCCTGTGTGTTCCACAAAGTCCCACGCGTAGCGCAATTCCTTGTTGTTTTCTGTGTTCTCCGTGTTCAGATAAGACTCCATGCTGTTTCCTTTCTGTTATAGAGGTCAAAGGTACAAAAAACATTGAATATAGAATCATGGACAACGACACTTTATGCGATAATTTAAAAATTATTATGAATTACCTGTTATGAATTGTGGATGAAAGTCTGTAACTTTGCAGCCGTGAATACAAGTGAACTGGAAAATAAGCGCATTGCCGTACTGCTGTCGGGAGGTGTCGATAGCAGCGTGGTGGTCTATGAGTTTGCCCGTCTGGGCTTGCATCCTGACTGTTTCTACATTAAGATAGGACCAGAGCAGAACGCCGAATGGGACTGTAGCAGCGAGGAGGACCTGGAAATGGCTACGGCCGTAGCACATAAGTACGGCTGTAAGTTGGAAGTGGTGGACTGCCATCAGGAATACTGGGATCAGGTGACGAAATACACGATGGATAAGGTGAAGGTGGGTCTTACTCCTAATCCTGATGTGATGTGTAACCGTCTGATAAAGTTCGGTGCCTTCCACGAGAAGTGTGGACACGACTACGACCTCATTGCCACAGGCCATTATGCCACAACGGAAGAGGAAATCGTAAATAGTAAATCGTCAAATAGTAAATTAAAATGGCTCTGCACAAGCCCTGACCCCGTGAAGGACCAAACGGACTTCCTGGCGCAGATATACGACTGGCAGTTGCAGAAGGCGATTTTCCCCATTGGCCATTATGTGAAAGATGAGGTGCGACAGATAGCAGAGCAGGAACACTTGGTGAACGCCCGCCGCAAGGACTCACAGGGCATCTGCTTTTTGGGTAAGATCGACTATACGGAATATATCAAGAGGTACTTGGGAGAGATGCCTGGTAGGGTGGTGGAACTGGAGACGGGGCGTATCATTGGTCAGCATCGTGGACACTGGTTCTATACGATTGGTCAGCGCAAGGGCCTGGGCTTTGGCGGCGGTCCTTGGTTCATCGTTAGGAAGGATGTGGAAGAGAATGTCCTCTACGTCTCTCATGGCTACGATCCTGAGACGGCCTATAAGCAGGATTTCCCCATTCACGGCTTCCACAGCATCAATGGCGTGATGCCTGGCGAGCATATCACTTTCAAGATTCGCCATACGCCCGAGTTTCATCCTGCCACACTGGAGCCTGCTGGCAATGGCCGATTCGTCGTTCACTCTGCTGAGCGCATCCATGGCGTGGCACCAGGCCAGTTCTGTGTCATTTATGACAATCGCCACCACCGTTGTTACGGCAGTGGCGAGATAACGGTTTGATTTTTTTTTCGAGATATCGATATATCGTTCTATCGATTATTCGTTCAATCGTTTAATCGAATAATCGTTCAATCGAATAATCGTTCAATCGAATAATCGTTCAATCGAATAATCGTTCAATCGAATAATCGTTCAATCGAATAATCGAATCGATTAATAATCAAAGATCTTAAACTCATACCCCTGTTCCTTGAGCCAGTGAATGCTCTCGGGCAGGGCAGTCTTTAGTTTATCAATAGACTTCAGGGAGTCGTGGAAGGTGATAATGGAACCGTTGCGGGCGTAACGCTTCACGTTGTTCACCACATCATCGGCTGTGAGCCACTTGGAGTAATCGCGTGTCACGAGGTCCCACATCACCACTTTGTATTTTCGCGAGAGCCACACATACTGGGCCAGTCGCATCCATCCGTGTGGTGGGCGCATCAGCCGGCTGTGTATATAGGCGTTGGCCTTTTCTACGTTGTAACTGTACTCCTTGATGGTGTGCCGCAGTCCGCCTATATGGTTATGAGTGTGGTTGCCCACCTGATGGCCCTCGTCTTTGATACGCTGGAACAGTTCGGGATATTTGCGCACATTGTCGCCCACCATGAAAAAGGTAGCCTTGATGCCCTCCTGCTTGAGGGTATCAAGGATGAAAGGGGTAGCCTCAGGGATGGGGCCGTCGTCGAACGTCAGGTAGACTGCGTGTTCGCGACGGTCCATTCTCCACAGGGCTTTCGGGTAGAGCCAGCGAAGATAGATGGCTGGTTGCTCGATAAACATTTTATCTTTTTTACTGAGGTAACGGTCCTCCCTTGCTTAAATAGGTGTCGATGTGTTCACCCAGTTTCTGGTCGTACTGTTCTGCCAGGTTCATGTCGCATGACGAGGCGATGTCGATGAGGTGGCGCATGACATAGAACATGTGGAACTGACTGCTGCTGGTACAACTGGGGAAAAGATAGGGGGGCAGCGAGTTGTAGAAGGTCATCGACTGGTCAGAGTTCTTCCACAGGGCTTCCAGCACCTCCTTGGCCTTCTTCGTGTTCCCCAGTTTAGCATAGCAGCGGGCCATGTCGATGCTGCCGCTCTGGAAGTCGTGCGGTACGTTGTAGGAGGGAATCTCCTTGTCGCATTTCTCCAGCACCTTGGCAGCCTTGTCGTTGTCGCCCTCGTCTATGAGGTTGGTGGCCAACTTGACCATCAGGCGACGGTGGGTGTAGCACATGCGCATGACTGTCTCGTCGAGATAGATGCCAGGCTTGTCGATGCCACCGAACTTATAGCGGTTCATCACGTTGTCGTAGGTCTTCTCGGTGTCGAAGTTAGTCATGTGTGGCAGCGGCTGATCGTCGATGTTCGTGGTGAAGGGCGTGATGCGGTTGGCCAGTCCTTCCTGCACGAAGTTGTCGCCCAGGTTCATGTAGTTCTCCTGTCCCACGGTGTAGGCCACGTAGATGGGGCGCGTCCAGTTGGCATTAGCCAGCAGTTCAAGCATCATCAGTTTGCTCTTGTCGAGGCCTCCCAGACCCTTCAGTGAGATGACCATGCGATCGGGGATGGAGTCACCCTGTATCTTCATGCCGCTCTTTCTGACGGCCTCTTTGTCGATGGTCAGATAGACGGTATCGGTAGGTATGACGTGCAGATCGCTCTCCAATTCATAGTAGTAGTCGTTCTTGATCTCCTCTATCTGGTTGTATGCCAGTTCGATGGCGGCCTTCTGACGCTGTTTCAACTCATCGCTACGGTGGTCACGCACCCAGTATTTGAGCACGTTTTTCAGTTCGTATGGGTCTTCACCGAAGAGTTCCTTCACCTCAGCAGGATACTGCTTCCGTAGCAGTTCGATGGCCGAACGGATGTGACGGTCCACCTTCACATACTCGTTGGTGCCAGAACAGTATTCCAAGCGGCTCCAGTTGATGGGCAGCGAAGGCGAGTCGTAGGCCGGACGTATCATCTGGTCGATGTACCAGTCGGTGTTGAGGTACGACAGGTTGCACACGCGGGCATCTGTACGCACACCCTCAGTATCCTGGTTGTACCAGAGCGGGAAGGTGTCGTTGTCGCCATTGGTGAAGATGATGGGGGCGCCCTCTTGCTGCAGCGTCATCAGATAGTTCTGTCCGAAGTCTGTGCAAGTGTAGCGGCCAGAGCGGTCGTGGTCGTCCCAGGTCTGAGAGCCCATCTGAATGGGTACGAGCAGACAGATGATGCTAACGACGGCAGCCAGAGCGGTGACTGCTGTTCCATTTTTCATTTTGCCCATGACCCTTGACAGCATGTCGATGATGGCAGCAACACCCATGCCACACCAAATAGCGAAGGCATAGAACGAGCCGGCATAGGCGTAGTCACGCTCACGGGGCTGCTCTGGTGTCTGGTTTAGGTAGACTACGATGGCCAGACCTGTCATGAAGAACAGGAAGAAGACCACCCAGAACTGTTGTATGCCCTTGCGGCGGCAGAGGAATACCTGCCACAGAATGCCTATCAGTCCAAGGATGAGCGGCAGACAATAGAACACGTTGTGTCCCTTGTTGTTCTTCAACTCGTCGGGCAGCAGCGACTGGTCGCCCAGACGGGCGTTGTCTATGAAGGGGATGCCAGTGAGCCAGTTGCCATGCTCCACGTCGCCATGACCCTGGATGTCGTTCTGTCGGCCAGCGAAGTTCCAAAGGAAGTAACGCCAGTACATCCAATTGCACTGATATGAGAAGAAGAACCGCAGGTTCTCAAACTGCGTGGGCATGGTCACTGTGTTGCCCTTACGATAGTTAGAGGGCACCTTCTGACCTACTATCTGTCCGTTCTTGCCGCCCCAACTGTTATATTGGGAGATGTGTCGCGAACTGTTTGAGTACATGCGTGGGAAAAACATGTTCTGTGCATAGACAGGCTTGTCCTTGGTGATTTCTTCACCTTTGGCATCAAGGCACGAGTAGCGGTCGGGCTCGTCGGCCGACTTCTTCTCCACACGGTGCCAAATGGGGGCACCCTCGTCCATTTCTACAGAGCCCTCGTTATTAATCTTGTATTCAGAACTATAGGCCTGTCCGTAGAGCAGCGGGCGGTAGCCATACTGGTCGCGGCTCAGGTAGTTGCCCAGCGTGAAGATGTCCTCAGGCGAGTTCTGGTCCATCGGCGGGTTGGCCGATGAACGGATGACAATGATGGCGTAACTTGAATAGCCAATCATCAGCATCAGCATGCAGAGCAGGGTGGTGTTCTTGAAACGGGTGGTGATCAGCGGCTTCTTTCTGCCTGGTAGGAAGAGCAGTGCTGCCAGCACGAGGAGTACCAACAGGCCGATGCCGAAGGCTGCCCAGCCGTAGCCGTAGAAGGGGATGCCTAGCATGCCGAAAGCCAGCAGGAAGGCAATGTTCTGTCTTATCCATCCAAAGGAGTAGTTGTCATCGCTGGCTGTCTGTGTCTCATAGATGGCCCAGATGACCATTGCCACAAGCAGGGCCAGATAGACATACTCACCGAAGTTGAATGGCATGCCCAGCATGTTGACGAAGAAGAGTTCGAACCAGCCGCCCACGGTGATGATGCCTGGCACCACGCCGTAGAGCACGGCGGCCAGCACTACTAACGATGCCATCAGGGCCATGATGGCCCCCAGGAAGTTGGCCTTGGGATAGCGCTTGAAGTAGTAGACCAGCACGATGGCGGGCAGGCACAGCAGGTTCAGCAGGTGCACGCCGATGGAAAGTCCCGTCATATACATAATGAGCACCAGCCAGCGGTCACTATGAGGCTCGTCTGCATGATCTTCCCATTTCAGAATGAGCCAGAATACCACGGCAGTAAAAGCCGACGAGTAGGCATAGACCTCACCCTCCACAGCCGAGAACCAGAAGGTGTCGCTGAAGGTATAGATAAGTGCACCCACAAGGCCAGAGGCCTCAATGGCTATCAGTTTCCATGTGGACAGATCCTCCCATTTGTCGATGAGCAGGCGGCGCGTCAGGTGCGTAATGCTCCAGAACAGGAACAGAATACACGTGGCCGAGAGCAGCGCACTCATCGTGTTCACCATGCGTGCCACCTGTGTGGGGTCGCTGGTTAACTGCGAGAAAAGGTTTGCCGTCAGCATGAAGAACGGGGCACCAGGTGGGTGACCGATTTCCAGTTTATAGCCGGTAGTGATAAACTCAGGACAGTCCCAGAACGAGGCTGTCGGCTCAATGGTCAGACAGTAGACAATAGCGGCAACAAGGAAGGTGAGCCATCCTGCGATATTGTCCACGAGACGAAATTGTTTCATAACTTTACGCTAAAAATTCGAATTTGCCTGCAAAGGTACTAATAAGTGAGAACAATACAAAACAAAAAGCACATTTTTTGTTTTTATTTGACTTTTGCAAGAAGATGTTAGAACAGCCATTCCACACCATAGACCAGCAACAGGTAGCGCAGGAACTTACCGACGGCGATGCTTAGGATGGATACGACGGGGTTGGCCCGCATATAGCCTAGTGTCACGGTGATGGCACTGCCCAAAATAGGCAGGAACGCGAAAAAGCCCATCCAAGCACCACGACCAGCCATGAAGCGCTCGGCACGGTCCATCTTCTCTTTCTTGATGCGCAGGTATTTCTCTATCCACTCCAACTTGCCCAGGCGGCCTACATAGTAATTAAACATCGACCCTAGCACATTGCCGATAGTACCATATACCACTAGCGGCCAAGCATCGAGTTTGGTGAGCAGGCTCAGCATGACGGCCTCGCTAGAGAAGGGAAAGACACTGCCAGCCAGGAAGGCGGCAACGAACATGCCCCAGTAGCCATAGGCTTCTAGAAACTCAATGAAGGCATCCATAGGTTCAGCATGGTGATAAGGAATACCAGCACGGTGATGACGATGAAGACGATATTGGTGGCCCGCGTGTTGGTGTGTGCTACAAAATGGCCTACCAGCGGACTGACGCATATGAAGGTCAGACGGATGAACAGGTCGTAGTATTGAGGCAAAACGATAATGATTAGCATGGCGAACAGGCCCAGATAGGAGAAGAATCCATAGAGCAGTCGGATGCGAATCTTGTCTTCGTAACTGCGAAGCCAGAAATGGATGATGCCCGTCAGCATCAGAGTCAGAGTGATGACAAGGGTGACCAGTTGCGCAATGGTTATACCTCTATAGTCGAAGGGCATACCAATCGACCATAGGCCAGAAAGGTGCTCGGCAAGGGGCGAGAAATCCTGGGAGTAGATGAACCAAAGCGACAGGAACCAGTAAGGTGCTAGAAGGCCGATAACAGAGGCCAGCCATGTGCGCCAGTTGAATGACAGCAACTGGGTAATCATGAGCAACCAGATGAGGGGTACCAGCCATAGGGTCTCCACGTGCATGATGCTGGCTCCGCCCAGAAAGGCGAAGGCATAGAATACA
>Ga0310695_10007192_pt1 | contig 17888 bp, 14 predicted proteins | sample RumenRJG_04DNA_FD_203882 | JGI IMG/M metagenome (GOLD analysis project Ga0310695, IMG submission 203882) | Bovine rumen microbial communities from Lethbridge, Alberta, Canada - RJG_04 (v2) (version 2) | ecosystem: Host-associated > Mammals > Digestive system > Stomach > Rumen | place: Canada...
GCTTAAGCTGCTTCTTGCCGCACTGGAAATCAATCTCCGGTTTAAGGATATTTTCCGGATCTTTTCTGTCCACAAAGTTCAGATCCTGCGGAATGATCTCATTGAACAGAAGTCTTCCCACTGTAGTGCTGACCATGCCGGAAACCTCAGTACCATCCTCAAGGACAGCTTTTCTTCTTACTTTGATCAAGCTGTGGAGGGTGATGATCTTATTCTCGTAGGCAAGAAAGGCCTCGTTTTCGGACTTAAAGCATTTACCCTCGCCCGGCTCCCCTTCTTTCTGCATGGTCAGGTAATAAATACCAAGAACCATATCCTGAGAAGGAACTGCCACAGGCGCTCCGTCGGACGGCTTCAGCAGGTTGTTGGGGGAGAGCAGAAGGAATCTGCACTCAGCCTGGGCCTCCTGGGACAGCGGCAGATGAACTGCCATCTGGTCACCGTCAAAGTCAGCGTTGAAGGCGGTACAAACCAGCGGGTGAAGCTTGATGGCCTTACCTTCCACAAGGATCGGCTCGAAAGCCTGGATTCCAAGTCTGTGGAGTGTGGGGGCACGGTTAAGCATCACCGGATGCTCCTTAATCACGCCCTCGAGGACATCCCATACCTCCGGCTGCATCTTGTCCACCATCTTTTTGGCGGACTTAATATTGTGAGCAAGGCCATTGACCACCAGTTCCTTCATAACGAAAGGTTTGAAAAGCTCGATGGCCATCTCTTTGGGAAGTCCGCACTGATAGATCTTCAGCTCAGGCCCCACAACGATGACGGAACGACCGGAGTAGTCCACACGCTTTCCAAGCAGATTCTGACGGAAACGTCCCTGCTTGCCTCGAAGCATGCTGGACAGTGATTTCAGTTTACGGTTGCCCTGAGCTGTCACGGCATTGCCGCGGCGTCCATTATCGATCAGGGCGTCCACAGCCTCCTGGAGCATACGCTTCTCATTGCGGACGATGATCTCCGGGGACTTCAGTTCCTGCAGCTTCTTCAGGCGGTTATTTCTGTTAATGATTCTTCTATATAAATCATTCAGATCCGATGTGGCAAATCTGCCGCCGTCCAGCTGCACCATGGGGCGAAGGTCCGGAGGGATGACCGGGATTGCATCAAGAATCATCCACTCGGGGCGGTTTCCGGACTGGCGGAATGCTTCCACAACCTCCAGCCTCTTGATATTCCTGGCCTTCTTCTGGCCGCTGGAGGTCTTCATGCTCTCGCGAAGCTCTCTGGCTTCCTCCTCCAGGTTTATATTGGCAAGGAGGTCTTTGATTGCCTCTGCTCCCATACCCACACGGAAGCTGCCGACGCCGTCTTCTGTAGTCTTGTATTCTTCGCAGATGCGGCGATACTCGGCATCAGAGATCACGGTCTTGGCCTCCAGGGTCGTGTTGCCCGGATCAAGTACAACAAAGGAGGCAAAATAAAGAACTTTCTCCAGATCTTTTGGCGACATGTCAAGAATCAATCCCATACGGCTGGGAATACCCTTGAAATACCAGATATGGGATACCGGGGCCGCAAGTTCAATGTGCCCCATACGTTCGCGCCGAACACTGGCCTTTGTGACTTCAACACCGCATTTGTCACAAACTACCCCTTTATATCGGATCTTTTTGTATTTACCGCAATGGCACTCCCAGTCCTTGCTCGGTCCGAAAATGCGCTCGCAGAAAAGGCCGTCTTTCTCCGGCTTTAAAGTACGGTAATTGATTGTCTCCGGTTTTTTTACCTCACCGTGGGACCACTTGCGGATCAGTTCCGGGGAGGCAAGTCCGATTTTAATCGCATCAAAATTAACTGGCTGTTCCACTGGTTGATTGTTCATATCAGACATAGGCTGCTCCTTCCCTTCTCTTTATGATTCCGAATCATCTGCACCTGAAAAAATAGCGCTCATAAGTGCCGCAGTGGGGTCGGCGGGCTGCGACGTACCGCCGTCATTGGAGGAGTAATCTTCTCCATAACCATACTGTCCCAGTTCATTCTCATCCGCATAGCGTCTGCCGGATGAGCCCTCAAGGATGGAAGCAACTTCTTCGTTCACTGTCTCGCTTCCCTCCTGGAACTCAATTTCCGTCATATCCTCTTTGAGGACGCGGACATCCAGAGCCAGAGACTGGAATTCCTTGAGAAGTACCTTGAAAGACTCGGGGATACCCGGCTCAGGAATGTTATTTCCTTTACTGATCGCCTCGTAGGTCTTCACACGGCCAATCACGTCATCAGACTTGACCGTGAGGATCTCCTGCAGTGTATAGGAAGCACCGTATGCCTCCAGGGCCCAAACCTCCATCTCTCCGAAACGCTGGCCGCCGAACTGGGCTTTTCCACCCAGCGGCTGCTGGGTAACCAGGGAGTAAGGGCCGGTGGAACGGGCATGAATCTTGTCATCGACAAGATGGTGAAGCTTCAGATAGTGCATGAAGCCGATGGAAACCGGGGAGTCAAACTCCTCGCCGGTACGCCCGTCCCGAAGCTGTACTTTACCGGTACGGTTGATGGGCACGCCCTTCCACTCTTCTCTGTGGTCCCTGTTGTCCCACAAGAACTTCATAATGTCATCATTCACTTTATCTCCCCAGGCAGCCTCAAACTCTTCCCATGTCTTGTTGGCATAGTCATTGGCCATCTCCAGGGTCTCCATAATATCATTCTCATTGGCTCCATTGAATACCGGCGTGGAGACATTGAAGCCCAGTACCTTGGAAGCCAGGGAAAGATGCAGCTCCAGGACCTGCCCGATATTCATTCGGGAAGGTACTCCCAGAGGATTCAGCACGATATCCAGCGGACGGCCGTTGGGAAGGAATGGCATATCCTCCACAGGAAGAATTCTGGAGACAACACCCTTGTTTCCATGGCGGCCGGCCATTTTATCACCGACAGAAATCTTACGCTTCTGTGCGATATATACACGGACGGACTTATTGACCGAAGCCGGAAGTTCGTCCCCATTTTCTCTTGTAAATACTTTGGTGTCCATAACGACACCGTAAGCTCCGTGAGGAACACGCAGAGAAGTGTCACGGACCTCTCTGGCCTTCTCGCCGAAAATCGCCCGCAGGAGTCTCTCCTCGGCTGTCAGTTCTGTCTCTCCCTTGGGAGTGACTTTACCCACCAGGATATCCCCCGCATGCACTTCCGCACCGATGCGGATGATACCATTCTCATCGAGATCTTTGAGTACATCTTCGGACAGGCCTGCCAGGTCGCGGGTAATCTCTTCCTGGCCCAGTTTGGTGTCCCTGGCCTCAATCTCATATTCCTCGATATGAACAGAGGTGTAAACATCCTTCTGAACAAGCTTCTCACTGAGCAGAACCGCATCCTCGTAATTGTAACCCTCCCAGGTCATGAAACCGATCAGCGGGTTCTTGCCAAGAGCCATCTCTCCGCCGCAGGTGGATGCGCCGTCGGCGATGACATCACCGGCCTCCACATGGTCACCCTTGCTGACGATGGGCCTCTGGTTCATACAGTTGCCCTGATTGCTCCTGGAGAACTTGATGACATGGTAGGTATCACGGATGCCATCCTCATCCCTGCGGATGATGATCTCCTTGCTGGTGGAGTACTCTACAGTTCCGGAATGGTGGGCAATGATACATACGCCCGAATCCCGTGCTGCCTTGGACTCCATGCCGGTTCCGATCACAGGAACTTCTGTCTTCAGAAGAGGCACAGCCTGACGCTGCATGTTGGATCCCATGAGGGCACGGTTGGCATCATCATTTTCCAGGAAAGGAATCATAGATGTAGCCACGGAAAATACCATCTTCGGGGATACGTCCATCAGGTCAATACGGGACTTGGGGAACTCAGAGGTCTCCTCCCGGTGGCGTCCTGATACATTATTCTTGATAAAATGTCCCTCGGCATCCAGCTCCTCATTGGCCTGTGCTACAGTGTAATCATCTTCCTCATCAGCGGTGAGATAAACAACCTCATCCGTAACCACGGGATTATCGGGATCTGACTTATCCACTTTGCGGTAAGGAGCCTCCACAAAACCGTACTCATTGATTCTGGCATAGGTGGCCAGAGAGTTGATCAGACCGATGTTTGGTCCTTCAGGGGTCTCGATGGGACACATTCTTCCGTAGTGGGAATAGTGAACATCACGGACCTCAAATCCTGCCCGGTCTCTTGTCAGACCACCGGGACCCAGGGCGGACAATCTTCTTTTGTGGGTCAGCTCTGAGAGAGGATTGTGCTGGTCCATAAACTGAGACAACTGGGAACTTCCGAAGAACTCCTTCACTGCGGCTGTCACAGGCTTGATGTTAATGAGGGTCTGGGGCGTAACAGTCTCCAGGTCCTGGGTCGTCATACGCTCTCTAACGCCTCTTTCCAGTCTGGACAGACCAATCCTGTACTGGTTCTGGAGCAGTTCCCCCACCGCACGGATACGGCGGTTGCCCAGATGGTCAATATCATCGTCATTGCCGATGCCGTATTCCAGATGAATATTATAATTGATGGAGGCCAGGATATCTTCTTTGGTGATGTGCTTGGGAATCAGTTCACTGATCTCTCTTTTCACTGCCTCAATGATATCCTCTGTGGTATCATTCTCCTCCAGAATCCTCTGAAGAACAGGGTAGTATACCAGCTCTGTCACGCCGATCTCCCGGGGATTCTCAATATCCACAAAGTTCTTTATGTCTACCATCATACTGGAAAGGACCTTCACGGAGTGATTCTCCACATCCAGGAAAACGAAAGGTACTGCCGCGTTCTGAATCCTGTCGGCGTCCTCCCTGCTCGGGCGGTGGCCGGCCTCAAAAAGGATCTCTCCCGTCGTCGGATCCACCACGTCCTCTGCAAGAGTGTGTCCGGCAATACGGTTTCTGAGCATCAGCTTCTTATTAAATTTGTAGCGTCCCACCTTGGCAAGATCATAGCGTCTTGCATCGAAGAACATACTGTTGATGAGCGTCTCTGCACCGTCGTCGGAGAACTTGTCTCCCGGCCGGATCTTCTCATAGAGTCTTTTAAGACCATCCATATAGCTGGTGGCCGTATCTTTTTCAAGGGTCTTTAAAATCTTCGGCTCCTCGCCGAAAAGTTCCTTTATCTCCGCGTTGGTTCCGAATCCAAGGGCTCTGACAAGTACCGTCACCGGCACCTTTCTCTTACGGTCAACCTTAATGTAAAATACATCAGAGGAATCTGTCTCATACTCCAGCCAGGCACCGCGGTTGGGAATCACGGTACAGGAGAAGAGTTTTTTACCAATCTTATCATGGGCAATCTTATAGTAGATTCCAGGCGAGCGGACGAGCTGGCTGACGATAACTCTCTCCGCACCATTGATGACAAATGTTCCTGTCTGTGTCATCAGAGGCAGGTCACCCATAAAGATATCATGCTGCTTTACATCTTCCGTCTCATTATTATGGAGACGGACTTTAACTTTTAAAGGAGCTGCATAAGTAGCGTCGCGTTCCTTACATTCTTCGATCGAGTACTTTGTATCCTCACGGCAAAGCTTGTAATCGATAAATTCCAGGCTGAGCTGGTCATTGTAATCTGTGATTGGAGAAATATCCCTGAAAACCTCTTTGAGACCTTCTTCGAGAAACCACTGATAGGAATCTCTCTGAACCTCAATCAGATTCGGCATCTCAAGGACGTCTTTCTTCCTTGCATAGCTCATCCTGATATTCTTACTTCCCGGAACTTTTGAAGGACGCAGTCTATTTTTTTCCATCGATGTTATTCACCCCTTGAATTCTCTTTTGTGGAATCAACCGGTTACTGTACAATGGGCATATAAATCCATTGTGAATCAATTTACTATGTTACCAAAAAAATAACACCATGTCAACTTAAAAATGTGTCAACATGGCGTATTTCTAATGAAGTTATTTTCAGGGATTCGGAGACTTTAATGACAGTTTATTCTGAATATTCTTATTCCTTCACAGTGGTGAATTTCTTCCAGGGAATCTGCACCGCCGCCCCGTGGTTTATGATATCATCCACATGCATCAGCAGCGGATAGTCATCCAGAGATACCCGTCCTCTCTGAGCCAGCTTTCTTACTGCGCGGGCTGTCCTCGTGGCAATGACGATAGACTCGAGAGTCACTCCGGAGAGTTCTTCCATGGCCTCATCAAAAGAAAGTCCTCTGCCCAGTAAAGTTCCGATCTTTCTGGTCCTGCCGCCGAATACGGTGACAAAGAGATCTCCTGCACCGTGAATAATGTTTTCAGGGCCGCCGCCAATCAAGTCCAGAAGCTGCATCATCTCTTTCACGCCCTGACCGAAAAGAGCTGCCTGGGAATTATAATGTACAGCACCAATCTTTCCATCTCTCTTCTCAGCCAGTCCTACAGCGAGGGTGACACCGAGAGCATACGCATTCTTCATAGCGACAGCACACTCAACGCCCACCACATCGGTGCTGAGACTGATGTGATAATAATCCGTCTCCAGGAGAGAGCGGATGTACTTGAGCGTCTCCATGTCATCTCCACAGAAAGCCACATGACTGTCATCGTGGTCTGCCAGCTCATAGCTGGTGCAGGGACCACCGATCGCATTGAGCTTCAGATGCTTTCCTTCGGGCTGTCTCTGGGCAAAAATATGGGGATAGGGAACCAGGGTGCCGTCCTCCAGGTCCACCATACCCTTGGTCACTGTCAAAAGCGGAACTTCCTCCGGAAGCACAGGCAGAATCTCATCGCAGAACCAGTCCAGTCCGAAACTGCTCACGCCGCCAAGGATCAGGTCTGCTCCGTCAAGTGCCTCTTCCAGCTCTTCAATCTGATAATAACGAATGCCTTCATGGAGTGTCCTCTTTAAAGTAATATGGTAATTATCCTTCCTGAGTCCGTCAATGATCTCTCTGTCCAGGGGGGATCCCACCAGCCGGACTTCATGACCATTCTCAAATGCCGGGAATGTGATTGCTGAATTCATCTGACCTGCACAAACAAAGGTAATAACGCTCATTTTTATCTCCTTTCCAATTGCTCATCGCTCCTTACAGCCTCATTTAAACACAGTCTTACTGGTATGTCAAATGCTGTGTTCCGCATAAACAGGGGATATTTTAATGATTTTTATTAATCATACTTCAACGATTAATTCCTTCTTTTTCCCTGCTTTGATCTTCCATGATGCACAGCATTGTTCTCCGCAGAAAAACAGCTTTTGAACAGGCGTTTTTTATCCGTATCCCTTGCGGGCAGCGTTAATCAATACTATAATATTAATAATCAAAAATCAATTTGATCAATGAACCCTTATTAATCAAAATAATTCAAATCTCAAGAATAAGGAGCAGTTCCATGGGAAAAAGAAATAAGGTTACCACCAGAGATATCGCCGAATACACTGGTCTTTCCCAATCCACCGTATCCATGGTCCTCAGCGGGCGCCCCAATGTATCATTCACCCCGGAGACCGTCCAGCGAGTCAAAGACGCCGCCCGGAAGCTTGGCTATAAAAAACAGGAAAAAAGAAAAGTTCCCGACGGTCTCGTCCTCAAGGATACCCTTGTTGTCATAGGACCGCATTTGTCAAACGGATACCATTCATCCATCATCCATTCCATCACTGAGCATGCACCCCGCTATGGCTATTGTGTTCTGACAGTCACGACTTTCAGACAGGAAGCACGGGAAGAAGCAGTTTTGAGGCTTTTAGAGCAGTCCCTTCCGGCAGGAATCATTCTCCTCTACCCTCCTTCAAGAAAAGCAGATCTCAACCGGCTTGCCCGGCAGATTCCTGTGGTCTCCATCGGAGAAAAACCCTCTGGCAGCCCCTATGATTCTGTTGAACTTGACAGTCGTAAAACCGGTTGTATGATGGGGGATTACCTCCTTTCCCTGGGTCACAGAAAACTGGCCTACCTCTGTGCTCCGGTGAGTAAAGGGGAACTGAGCCGCCGCAATCGTTTTGAAGGTGTCCGGGACAGTCTTCGCAACGCCGGTCTCTCCTCTGATCAGGTCATCCTTCTGTCTCCCTCTGCCTCCTCTTTTTCAAAATATACCATCGATGAGGCAGAGTACAGAAACGGCTATGATATGGCATGTCTTCTTCTGAGGGAACATCCCGACTGTACCGCCCTGATCGGGCACAATGACATGACTGCCATGGGCGCCATGGCTGCCCTGGCGGATCACAGAAAAAAAATACCTGCTGATTACTCTGTCTGCGGCTTCGACAATATCACCCTGGCCGGCATGCCGCAGATTTCCCTCACCACCATAGAGCACTCTTCTTCTGCCAAGGGAAGAGAAGCGGTGGAGATCATCTACAGGAAAGGCAGAGCCAAAGAAAAAAATGACAAAAATTCCTACATCATGAGAATGGAATATGAACCAAAACTGATTGTCCGCAGCAGCAGCGGCAGGGCGAGAATTCTATAAAAGCAAACAAAATGAGGGCTGCCGCTTTAAAGCGGCAGCCCCTGTAAAAATTCATATCTGTGCAGATACAAGGTTCAATTATTTGATAGTAACCTTTGCTCCTACATCCTCTAACTGCTTCTTGATAGCCTCTGCCTCTTCCTTGGAAACAGCTTCTTTTACCATCTTCGGAGCGCCGTCTACGAGAGCCTTTGCTTCCTTTAAGCCGAGACCTGTAATACCACGAACCTCTTTGATAACCTTAACCTTCTGTCCGCCGATCTCTGTTAACTCAACGTCGAACTCTGTCTTCTCTTCTACTTCCTCAACCGGGCCAGCTGCTACAACAACACCTGCTGCTGCAGATACGCCAAACTCTTCTTCACAAGCTTTTACTAACTCATTTAACTCTAATACAGATAAACCTTTGATTACTTCAATAATTTCCTGAGTTGTCATCTTATATTCCTCCATTAAATATTTCTATGCTGACTCTTCAGCATGATGATAAATCCGCCGAATCCCAAAGGTACTCCGGCACTGAAATCTGTGTCTGCTTATTACTCTGCTGCTTCTGCAGGAGCTTCCGCTGTCTCGCCATCCTTCTCCGCGATCTGCTTGAGCACGCGGGCGAAGTTTGTGACCGGAGACTGGATACTTCCCATAAACTTTGCGATAAGCTCTTCTCTTGAAGGGATTGTAGCGATGGTCTGCATTCCTGCCTCATCATAATATGTCCCCTCAACTACACCGCTCTTGATCGTGCAGACTTTTGCTTTCTTGATAAAGTTTGCAACGATTCTGGCCGGTGCCGTAGCGTCTTCCTTAGAGAAAACAAATGCGTTAGTTCCTTCGAGATCCTGAGTGATCCCTTCGAACTCAGTTCCTTCTACAGCCCTCTTCACCATAGTGTTCTTGTATACTTTGTATACCACATTGGATTCACGGCACTGCTTACGGAGCTCTGTAACATCTGCTACGGAAATACCACGATAGTCAACAACGATCAGAGATTTCGCTCCTTCAATCTGAGCCTTGATCTCGTTAACGATAGGTTGTTTCAGCTCAACTTTAGCCATTATTCTGGTGCACCTCCTTATAGATTTGTGTACCGCCAAAGCAGGAGATCTGTCTGAAAAGGTCTCCGCGCATGTAATGCAAAAAAAAATCTCCCTGCCTTACAGAGAGAGATATACCCAAAAATCTTTAAACAGCCGGCGCTGCTAAAATTTCTATTGCATATACTTCCTCGGCAGGCGTGTATTACACATTATGCCATAGGCACCTGCTGTCTTCGGCGTTCATACCTGCTGATGATAGCATTCTGTCATTCATTTGTCAACCTGTTTTTTTTAAGTTCAGCCGATGAAGGTTGAACTGTGCCGATGGCCTGTCAGCGTCAGCTGACATTTACCATTGCGCAATCCTGTGCATGCCCCGCAGGGACAATAAGCCCCTCATATGCATGGCGGCGCCGGAAAACCTGCATTGGGGTTTATGCCGGAAATGAAAAGGGCCGTCTCTTACGAGACGGCCCGAATGTGCAATTGACAGGGACGCCGGTGCGTCTGTCCCTTAGAATCTGGCTGTGTTCAGCTTGATACCAGGGCCCATGGTGGAAGCGATGACCGCACTTCTGATGTACTGGCCTTTCGCTGCCGCGGGTTTTGCCTTGATAATTGCATCTATTAATGTCTGGAAGTTTTCGCTTAACTGCTCCTCTGTGAAGGAAGCCTTGCCGATCGGCACATGAACAATGTTTGTCTTGTCCAGTCTGTACTCAATCTTACCAGCCTTTAACTCCTGAACGGCCTTGGCAACGTCCATGGTTACGGTTCCGGCTTTGGGGTTAGGCATGAGACCCTTCGGTCCAAGAATACGACCGAGACGTCCGACAACGCTCATCATATTCGGTGTAGCCACACACTTATCGAACTCCAGCCATCCCTCTTTCTGGATCTTGGGAACGAGCTCCTCAGCGCCTACGAAATCAGCGCCTGCTGCTGCAGCTTCATCAGCCTTGTCACCCTTAGCAAATACGAGAACGCGAACTTTCTTACCTGTTCCGTGGGGCAGAACAACAGCGCCTCGGATCTGCTGATCCGCATGACGTCCGTCAAGACCCATCTTCAGGTGAACTTCAATCGTCTCGTCAAACTTAGCACTGGCAGCCTGCTTAACGATGGAGATGGCTTCCGGTGCTTCATATAAATTTGTCTTATCTCTCAGCTTTGCAGCTTCCTGATATCTTTTTCCTTTTTTCATCGTAAAAATAACCTCCTGTGGTATTATCGGGAGCGACCCTCCCACGAATTAGTAACAACCAATATTCTGATTAGTCCTCAACAACAATGCCCATACTTCTTGCAGTACCGGCGATCATGCTCATAGCAGCCTCAATGCTTGCCGCGTTAAGGTCAGGCATCTTGGTCTCTGCGATCTCTCTGATCTTATCCTTGGATACGGTGGCAACCTTCACTTTGTTGGGCTCTCCGGATCCGGACTTGATGTTGCAGGCCTTCTTTAATAATACTGCTGCCGGCGGTGTTTTTGTGATGAAACTGAATGTTCTGTCCTGGTATACCGTGATTACTACAGGGATGATCAAGTCGCCTTTATCCGCAGTTCTGGCATTGAACTCCTTAGTAAACTGAACGATATTCACGCCGTGCTGACCAAGGGCCGGTCCTACAGGGGGAGCCGGTGTTGCCTTGCCTGCCGGAATCTGTAACTTAATATAACCTGTAACTTTTTTTGCCATAATAGCTAACCTCCTAATGTGGTAATTGCGGGAATATCCCTCCCACCTGATGGTCCTTAAGGACCGTTATCATTCTGATGCAAATGCATACACCCGGATGTCTACAACTTCCTGACATCCAGGAATCCGATCTCAACGGAAGTCTCCCGGCCAAACATCTCCACCTCGATGGTGAGCGTCTGCCTGTTCATATTGATGGACTTAACCACACTCTCCCTGCCTTCCCAGGCACCGGAGACAACCTGAACAAGATCGCCCGGCTCGATGTCAACCTGAACCTCCTCATCGCCCTCGACGATGCCGAGATTCCTGATCTCAGTCTCAGAAAGAGGTACCGGTTCCGATCCCGGTCCCACGAATCCTGTGACTCCTCTGGTGTTGCGGACCACAAACCATGTGTCATCGTTCATCACCATATTCACAAGGACATAGCCCGGGAACATCTTTTTGGATACCACCTTTCGGACGCCGTTCTTCATCTCAACCACATCCTGCATGGGCACCCGGACCTCGAAAATCTGATCCTGCATCTTCCTGTTTTCGATCGTCTTTTCAATATTAGCTTTCACTTTGTTTTCGTAGCCTGAATAGGTATGTACAACATACCAGTTTAGTTCTGACATATAATCACCTTATCCCCGTTAAACAAGAAAACTGATTCCATATTGAAGGATCATATCCAGGGTGGCAATGATGACACCGAGGATGATGGAAACAACGGTAACTGTCGTCGTCTCCCTTGTCAGAGTCTCTCTATCCGGCCAGGTGATCTTATTGAACTCAGCACGAAGTCCGCGGAACCACTCTTTGATTCCAGTCTTCTTTGTCTTATCGCTCATCTACGTCACTCCTTATCCGGTTCGACTACTTGGTTTCTTTGTGATTCGTGTGCTTCTTACAGAATCTACAATACTTCTTGGTCTCAAGTCTTTCAGGATGATTCTTCTTTTCCTTTGTCGTATTGTAGTTACGCTGTTTGCACTCTGTGCATGCCAAGGTAATTCTAACGCGCAAAACTTCCACCTCCAATTAATTATTTCGTCAGGTCTTCTCCTATCCCCTGTTTTTGGGCATAAAAAAAAGACCTATTCCATCGCGACATTACTATAGCATAGAAGCGTTTTTCCGTCAAGCGTTGTTCCATCGAAATCACAGGGGTGATTTTTCAGAGGCTCTGCGGCAGATGGAAAAGACCTGCTGCACCGGATTCTCTGATTGATCTGTCACAGCATGGACAGTCAGGCCTGGAAGGGGGAAAACGTCAAAAATTTGCTGTGCATAACTTTTCCACATAATCCACATTTCTCCGTGGATAAAGTGGATAACTCATTTTTGTAACCGTGACGAGCTTTTGTTTTGTATTTTAATTGAACCCCTGCCAGTCTGCCGGAAAATGTGGATAACTTTTTGATTCATCCACATTGGATTTATGGCCATTCCTTCTTACTTTATTGCTGCAATTTTTATAATTTTTTTGCTTCTTATTTTTATTGCACTGGGCAATTTTTTATATTGACAAACCTCCCCCGTCTTTGTACTATAATCCCATAGCATTTCATTATATTGTGTGTCATTTGGGCAAATAGCCCTTCTTCTATACAAAATATAGTGTCAATGTCTTTATTTTATCTGGAGAGGATCAGCTTTTATGGAACGACAAATACAGAAAAGAAGCGGCAGTCTGGCCGTTTTTGACCCTATGAAGATTCTCAATGCCATCCACATGGCCAGCAGTGCCGTAGGTGACGAAATGACCCCCGCTGATTTCACTTACCTGACTCAGAAAGTCTGCGATGCAGTAGCTGACACAGAGATTCCCACGGTGGAACAGATTCAGGACAAAGTGGAGGAGATTCTGATCCGCTACGGTTTTGCCAGCACGGCAAAGGCTTACATCCTGTATCGGGCCGAACACACAAAGATCCGGAATTCAGAGTCCTACCTGATGGACGTCTACCACCGGCTCACCTACTCGGATGCCCAGGAAGAGAATATCAAGAGGGAAAACGCCAACGTGGACGGCGATACAGCCATGGGTACCATGTTGAAATACGGTTCGGAGGGATCCAAGTACTTCATTATTAATCATGTACTTCCCAAAGACATTGCGGCAGCCCATGTCAATGGAGATATACATATCCATGATATGGATTTCTATATGCTGACGGAGACCTGCTGTCAGATTGATTTGAAAAAACTCTTTGCCGGCGGGTTTTCCACCGGCCACGGTTATGTGAGGGAGCCCCAGTCCATCGCCACTTACTCAGCCCTTGCCTGCATTGCCATTCAGGCTAACCAGAATGAGATGCACGGCGGCCAGAGTCTGCCCAATTTTGATTACGCCATGGCGGACGGAGTTGTCAAGAGCTACAGGAAGGAATATTTCAGAGCAATGAAAGCCTGGCTCTGCGCAGTGCTCGATTATGAGCCGAACCAGGCGGACGCCTTTGAAAAGATCGTCATCGCCGGAGCAGGCGACCAGGTCCTGCTGGAACGGGAAGAGGATTATCTTGAAGACCTTCTCTCTCTGAATATTCCAGGAATGGACGAAGCTTTGCTGAGGAAACTTCACCAATTCAGTGTCAGGCAGGCACGGATCAACATCAGCCGGCAGACCAGGCAGGCCATGCAGGCGCTGATTCACAACCTCAATACCATGCACTCTAGAGCCGGTGCCCAGGTTCCTTTTTCTTCTATTAATTATGGAACCGATACATCCCCCGAGGGAAGGCTGGTAATCCGCAATCTTCTGGAATCCACCATGGACGGACTGGGAGCCGGGGAGACCCCCATTTTCCCTGTTCAGATTTTCAAGGTGAAGGAGGGTGTGAATTATAATCCGGGCGATCCCAACTACGATCTGTTCCAGCTGGCCATCGCCACCTCAGCCAAGCGGCTGTTCCCGAATTTCAGCTTTATCGACGCTCCCTATAATCTGCAGTACTACCGGGAGGGAGATCCGGATACCGAGGTGGCCTACATGGGCTGCCGGACCAGGGTCCTGGGCAATCACTACGATCCATCACGGGCACGGACCTTCGGCCGGGGCAACCTGAGCTTTACTTCCATCAATCTTCCCCGGATCGGTATAGAGGCCCGGGGCAGTCTGGATGAATTTTACAAGAGACTTTATGAATGTATGGATCTGGTTGTGCGGCAGCTGCTGCACCGCTTCAAGATTCAGTCTGCCAAAAAAGTAAGGAATTACCCCTTCCTCATGGCCCAGGGTATTTGGATCGATTCCGAAAAGCTGGATATGGAGGACACCATTGGGGAAGTTCTGAAACACGGTACATTGAGTGTCGGTTTTATTGGTCTGGCGGAAGCGCTCAAAGCGCTGACCGGCAGTCATCACGGAGAAAGTGAAGAGGCACAGCAGCTTGGACTGCAGATCATCGGCCGCATGCGCGATTATCTTGACGCCAAATCTGAGGAGACCGGGCTGAACTTCACCCTGCTGGCCACGCCGGCGGAAGGTCTCAGCGGCCGTTTTGTCCGCATCGACAGAAAACGGTACGGTGAGATTCCAGGCATCACCGACCGGGAGTATTATACCAATTCCTTCCATGTGCCGGTCTACTATGAGATCCAGGCCTTCCGGAAGATTCAGATTGAAGCTCCCTACCATGCCCTCACCAACGCAGGACATATCAGCTATGTCGAGCTGGATGGGGATACCTGCCAGAACCTGCCTGCCTTCGAGCAGGTCATCCGCTGCATGAAAGAGCAGGGCGTAGGTTACGGTTCCATCAATCACCCTGTGGACAGAGATCCCGTCTGCGGCTATACCGGCGTGATCGGAGATATCTGTCCCCGCTGCGGACGACGGGAAGGAGAGTCTGTCTCTATTGAGAAGCTGCGTGAGCTCCGCAAAAAGTTTCCTGATGTCCCGCTGCCTTACTGCGGTGACAATTGATCCGCAGTAAGTCCCATACAAAAACACCGCCGGAACCGGCCGTACAATACCGAAAGACCGGTGCCGGTGCAAAGATACACAGGAGGAATAAACCATGACCATCAAACAAACCAGGAAAAGCGAAAGCGTTGGAGAAGGAGTCTCCTTTGACCGCATCCGCCGTATCACAGGATATCTTGTAGGAACAGTAGACCGTTTCAACAACGCAAAAAGGCAGGAAGAAAGGGATCGGGTCAAACATGGCATGTAAGCTGCGCGTCAGCGGCATCGTCGAAGACTCTATCGTGGACGGTCCAGGACTGAGGCTCTGTGTATTTGTACAAGGATGCCCGCACCATTGTCCCGGCTGTCACAATCCCCAGACTCATGATTTCAACGCCGGCTCTGAGATGGATCTCCAGGATATTTTCAGAAAATATAAGGAGAACCCTCTTCTTTCCGGCGTTACATTTTCCGGCGGTGAGCCTTTCTGCCAGGCCGGTCCGCTGGCCATCCTGGGATCTATGATTCATGAGGCGGGAGGAGAAGTGATCACCTACACAGGTTATCTCTATGAAGACCTGATTCGGCAGTCTGCCCATGACAGGAATGTCGCCGGCCTTCTGGCCGTGACTGATCTTCTGATCGACGGCCCCTACATGGAAGAGCTCCGCAGTCTGGAAGCTCCTTTTCGCGGCAGCAGCAACCAGCGCCTGCTTCTTATCCGTCAGGGCCTGGCGGCCGGGACAGCTCCCGAGCCCCTCACGCTTCCTCTGCAGTCAATGACTCCTCTCCCGGGCGGCATCGACCCGGCAAGTCATTGATTTTTTACAATCGCCTTTCCGAAACTGACCGGATAAAAAAAGGGGTAACCCATTCATCATTGTATTTTCAACGGCCTGACCTGCCGGGTCAGCCGGATTCTCAAAGCAGGAGCAGCTATATTTATGAAAACCATCAGAATCAAGTATCTGTCTGATCAGATTGATCGCCTGACCTACATCGATGGGAAATCAGACTGGATTGACCTTCGGGCGGCGGAAAATGTATCATTAAAAAAGGGGGATTTTCATTTGATTCCTCTCGGCGTTGCCATGGAACTTCCCTCGGGATATGAGGCCCACATTGTGCCCAGGAGCTCAACTTTTAAAAATTTCGGAATCATCCAGGTCAACCACATGGGTGTAGTGGATGAGTCCTACTGTGGAGATGCAGATCAGTGGTTCATGCCGGTTCTGGCAGTCCGGGACACAGAGATCCGGATCAATGACCGAATCTGCCAGTTCCGTATCATGGAACATCAGCCTTCCCTGCATTTTGAAGAGACTGCACAGCTCCTGAATCCTGACCGCGGTGGTTTCGGGAGCACGGGGATCTCCTGATGGTCTCCCTGCAAAAGCTGCCGGGACTTTGGGCGAACTGCAGACGCCAGGCGGTGAGCAAGCTGCTGCCCCTGCTTTTCCCCAGGCACTGCCCTGTATGTGACAGGCTGGTACCCTATGGCAGCACCATCTGCCCGGGCTGCAGGAAGCTTCTGCCTCTGGTCAGGGGAAATACCTGCCTGCGCTGCGGCAAACCTGTCAGCAGACCTGATCAGGAGTACTGCTATGACTGCAGAGTTTTTCCCAAAAGTTTTGAGGAGGGTTGTTCCCTCTATCTCTATAATCATCTTACCGCACCGGGAATGATGGCCCTGAAGTACCACAATCGGCGGACCCTGGCTGAATTCTACAGCAGGGAGATGGTCCGTTTACGGGCCTCTGTATTTCAACGCTGGAAAGCCGACACTGTCGTGCCGGTACCAATCCATCCCCACAAGAGAAAAAAGCGAGGCTACAATCAGGCAGAACTTCTGTCTGCTGAAATAGCCTCGCTTTTAAATATCCGTCATATTCCCGATCTGCTGGTCAGAGTCATCGACACACTCCCCCAGAAACAATTCAGTCCCCAGGCTCGACTGACCAACCTGCAGAAAGCTTTCCAGATGAATCCCTCATGTGATCTGCGGGGAATCCATAAAGTCATTCTGGTCGACGACATCTATACCACAGGCTCCACCATGGAGGCTTGCACAAGAACCCTTCTTACGGCAGGCATCTCCCATGTCTACGTCTGCTCCATATGCATCGGTCTCTCCCGGGACTGACCTTCCTCCCTGCCCTCTCTCAGGCAGTCCTTCAGGCCGCTGTATCTCTTCTGCTCGGTTCCATTGGCGATCATCTGGTATACCATGGCCTGTCTTCCCACGATGGCCGCACACCTCTGCGCTCTGGTCACCCCGGTATAAAGCAGGTTTCTGTTGCAGAGCACAGCAGGTCCGGTGAGCAGCGGCATCACCACCGCCGGGTATTCGCTGCCCTGGGATTTATGGATCGTAATCGCATAGGCCAGTTCCAGTTCGTCAAGACCGGTAAAAGGATACTCCACCTGCCGGTTCTCGTCGTAAACTACGGTCATCTTCTCAGAGAAAGTATTAATCTGTCTGATCACACCCAGATCACCGTTGAAAACGCCCATCCCCTCTTCCACTGTGAATCCTTTCCTATTGATAATCCGCCAGGGCAGTTTATAATTATTTTTCACCTGCATTACCTTGTCCCCCTCACGGAAGACGGTATGGTGAGTCTCTCTTTCCGCCTTGTCGTCAGACTTGGGATTCAGATAATACTGGAGTACTTCATTGAGATGATTTACGCCCAGATCCCCCTTTCTCATGGGGGCAAGCACCTGCACTTCAAAAGGGTCAATACCCAGATACTCCGGCAGCCGGGTTCTCACAAGATAAATAAGGGCTCCCATGACCGACCGAATACCATCCTTCTGAAAAAAGAAAAAGTCCCGGTTCTTATTATCCAGTCTGATTTCCTCT
>Ga0310695_10007194_pt1 | contig 17883 bp, 14 predicted proteins | sample RumenRJG_04DNA_FD_203882 | JGI IMG/M metagenome (GOLD analysis project Ga0310695, IMG submission 203882) | Bovine rumen microbial communities from Lethbridge, Alberta, Canada - RJG_04 (v2) (version 2) | ecosystem: Host-associated > Mammals > Digestive system > Stomach > Rumen | place: Canada...
TCCCTGAAAAAAACTGCGTAAACGGAGATCCGGAAAAACGTCGGGATCCGGTTCAGGAGTCCGTCCGCTCCGCCAGTTCTCCCGCTGCTTTGACGAAGGCCTCGATCATCGGCGGATAGACAAGGGAGCCGTCCGGAGCCGCGGCGTAGTTGTACCCCGTGTGTCCGTAGCCCTTCATTTCGGTGAAGCGGACGCATTCCTCCGGCCAGCCCATGTGAAGAAGGGCCTTCGCCATCATGCGGTTCTGCTCCGGGCGGTTCGGCATGTCGTTGTCCGCTACGATGAGGGAGATAAGGGGCAGGATCACGGGATTTTCGGGAGGCGCGGCGAAATACACCGGGGCGGCCTCGTCCACGCGGATCAGCCGGGTGTCGAGCCCCCGTTCCCGCAGGATGTTGAAATGGACGGTGGGCTGTCCGCTGTCGCAGAAATATCCCGCGATCTGACGGCGGTCCTTCGAATCGGTTCCGTGGGCGGCGAGATAACGCCCGTCCATCGCCAGCATCATCGAAAGATAGCCCCCCGCGCTGGATCCCCCGACGGTCAGGAAGCTGTGGGGCAGATTGGCGCGGCACCAGGAGACCGCGAGGGCGGCGTCTTCGATGTAGTCGGGGAATTTCGCACGGGGGTAGAGCCGGTATTCGGCGGAGACGACGGAGATCCCCCGCCCCGCCAGTTCGGTAAAGACGGGATCCTTTCCGTTCCCCCGGTCCCCTCCCTCCAGTCCGCCGCCGTGGAAGAAGACGAAGAGCGGGGAGGAGGCGGGATCCGCGGCGGAATACCAGTCGAGGAGATGGGCGGCGTCGGGGCCGTAGCGGAGAGAGCGTTCTGTCATCGTTTGCCTCGCGTTTGACCGGAAAATCCGGGTTTTCGGCGCATGTCCGTTTTCACCCCTCATTATACCCGAAAGCGGGACAAAATGCAACGGGTAATTCGCGGCTCCCGGCTGTTTTCGCGTTTTTCCGCGGACCGGGACCAGGGGGATTCTCGCCCGGACCGGGACAAAAAGTACAAAAATGCCTTGACAGAACCGCCGGATTTTTATATAATGTAGTCGGCGGTTTTCAAAATGCCGCCGGATCTTTCCCGAATCGAAAGGAAAACTGATTTTGAACAAACGCATCGCCGCGCTCTTTCTCCTGATCTGCGCGGTCCTCATTCTGCCGGTGTCCGCCGGGGCCATCGGCGAGAAGATGAACGCCGCCCGGGGGACCCCCGAGATCGACGGCGTGATCGATCCGATCTGGAAGAAAACCGACCGCCAGAAGCTCGCGCACCGGACGGGCGGTGATCTCGGCAAGCGCGATTCCGGCCTCGCCTACGTGTCCGTGCTCTGCGACGACGACGCGCTGTATTTCCTCTTCGAGCTCGTCGACAACGATTTCACCTTCGACGCCCCCGCGGGATCGGAGCAGAACGACTGCGTCCGGCTCATGATCGACGAGGGCGACGTCTTCGGCCCGACCTGGCAGAAGGGGCAGACCGAATTCGTCCTCACCCCCTCCCTCGGCAAATCCCTCTATCCGAAGCACGGGGACGCGCCGAAGGATTTTGAAATGGCCTTCGCCGAGGATATCGACGGGCACTGGAACATCGAATTCCGCCTTGTCCCCGGCACGCTGGACCTCCGGAAAGCGGAGCGCGTGCTCATGGATTTCTCCTTCTGCGACGCCGCCCCCGACGGGACCCTCGAGGCCGTCTGGAACTGGTCCGACGAGCTGGGAGAGGCCGAGACCGACAGCGCGTCCTGGACCTACGTGAACCTGAAAAAAACCGCCTCCGGCACAAGCGGGGAGGGGTACGCCACGGAGGAAGAGGCCGCCGCGTCCATCAACCGCACCCCCGTCTATCCGATCAAATTCGTCAGCGGGACAAACGGCAACCACAACGAAGGCGCGGGCAATATCTGGGACCGCAACGTGGGGACGAAGTTCTGCACCTCGGAGTTCTCCATGAAGTCCGTGGTTCGCATGAAGGGCCCCACCGTGATCGACGGGCTGATCATGGCGACGGCCAACGACAACTCCGCCTACAACGGCCGGAACCCGAACGAATGGAAGATCCAGGGCTCCAACAACGCCCAAGACTGGGAGGACATCGTCACCGGCGACGAGACCTTCTTCGACGAGGTGGACTTCACCTACTTCGCCATGCGGGTGGAGAGCACGAAGGCATACCGGTTCTTCCGCTTCTATAACAGGAGCTGCAAATCCGGCTGCTGTCAGCTCTCGGAGGTCGTGCTCTGCTCCACCGACGATGAAATCAAGGCCCTGGATTTTGCAGAAGTCGAGGTCGAGCCCGTGGACAAGACCAAGCTCGTCAACTACGAAACGCCCGAACGGCTGGCGGCCCTCGCACCCGCGGAACCGGATCCCGAACCCGCAAAGACTCCCGCCCCGTCCGCTCCCGCACCGAACGGAGGGGACGCGCAGAAGAAATCCGAACCCGGCGCGCTGCCCGGTGTGATCGCCGCGGGGATCCTCGTCCTCGGACTCGCCGCAGCCGCCGTCATCATACCGAAAACCCACAAGGAGGACTGAACGCTTTGAACAGACAGGAAGCGGAACAAAGAGCCCGCGAGCTCGTCGGAAAAATGACCGTGGAGGAGAAGATCTCCCAGCTGAGGTACGACTCCCCCGCCGTCGAGCGTCTCGGGATCCACGAATACAACTGGTGGAACGAAGCCTCTCACGGGGTCGCGCGCTCCGGCATGGCGACGGTTTTCCCCCACGCCATCGCCCTTGCCGCCACCTTTGATCCCGATCTGATCGGAGAAGTCGGGGACGCCGTGTCCACCGAAGGGCGCGCCAAGTACAATAAGAGCGTCGAATGGGGCGACCGGGACATCTACAAGGGCCTGACCTACTGGACGCCGAACATCAACATCTTCCGGGATCCCCGCTGGGGACGCGGACAGGAGACATTCGGCGAGGACCCCTTCCTCACGGCGCAGATGGGCATTCACTACATACGGGGCCTGCAGGGGGACGGGGAATTCCTGAAGGCCTCCGCCTGCTCGAAGCATTTCGCGGTTCACTCCGGCCCCGAACCGTCCCGCCACACCTTCGACGCGAACGTGTCGGACCACGATCTGTACGAAACCTACCTCCCCGCCTTCGAATGGACGGTTAAAGAGGGAAAGGTCTCGGGGATCATGGGGGCCTACAACCGGTTCCGCGGCTATCCCTGCTGCGCCATGCCCCTGATCCGGGACGTTCTGCGGGACGAATGGGGATTTGAGGGCTATTTCGTCTCCGACTGCGGCGCGATCAACGATATCTACGCCAACCACAAGTTCAGCAAAAGCCTGCCCGAGGCCGCGGCCGCCGCGCTCAAAGCCGGATGCAACCTCAACTGCGGGGAGGCCTACCGCCATCTCGTCGAGGCCTACGAGGAGGATCTCGTCTCGGACGAGGACATCACGGAGGCGGCGGTCCGGGTCTATACCATCCGCTTCCTGCTGGGCGAATTCGAGGAGAAGCGGCCCTATTCCGATATCCCCCACGCGAAGCTCGACTGCCCCGAGCACCGGGACCTGAACCTCAAGGCCGCGAGAGAAGCGATGGTGCTGCTCAAGAACGACGGCATCCTCCCCCTCGATCCCGAAACGGACGCCACCATCGCCGTGATCGGACCCAACGCCATGAATCAGATCGCGCTGGAGGGCAACTACAACGGCATGGCCTCCGAATACGTCAATCCCGCCGACGGGTTCCGCAGGGTCTTCAAAAACGCCCGGATCCGCGCGGCGAAGGGATGCAATATCTGGAGCGAACACTACGGAAGCTGGGCCGGATTCGAGAACATGCGCTCCGAAGGTGCGGCATACGCGAAGGAAGCGGATCTCACCGTCCTCTGCCTCGGCCTGGACTGCACCATCGAGGGCGAGGAGAACGGCACGAAGAACGAATTCTTCGACGACGGCGACAAGCGCACCCTCCGCCTCCCCGACACCCAGAGGAAAATGGCCGAGGAGATCTGCGCCTCCTGCGACAACGTGATCGTGCTCCTCATGGCCGGCTCCGCCATCGACCTCGGCGAAACGATCACCGGGAAGGCCCGGGCCATCGTCGACGCCTGGTATCCCGGAGCCCTCGGCGGACTGGCGGCGGCGGAACTCATGGCGGGACTGTACTCTCCGAGCGGACGCCTGCCCGTCACCTTCTACCGGGACTCCGATCCCCTTCCGGCCTTCGAGGACTATAACATGAAGGGCCGGACCTACCGCTATCTCGAGACGCCGCCGCTCTATCCCTTCGGCTACGGCCTCTGTTACACCTCCTTCGATTATTCCGGCGCGCGGCTGACCGGGGAGAGCGAGACCTCCTACTCCGCCGCCGTCACCGTGACCAACACCGGCAAGCGGACGGGGACCGAAAAAGTCCAGGTCTACGCCGAATACCGCGATTCGAGGACTCCCACGCCGAACTTCCAGCTCTGCGGACTGGCGGCGGTGGAACTGGAACCCGGGGAAAGCCGCGAAGTCACGTTCGACATTCCGAAATACTGGGTGAGCGCGGTGCTCGCCGACGGCACGAGAGCCGAGCCCGACGGGGGGATCGCCCTCTGGTTCGGCGGACATCAGCCCGATGAAAGAAGCGAAGCCCTGACCGGCAGCACATGCAGAAAGGTGGTAATCCGATGAAATACGTGATCGGCATCGACGTCGGCACATCCGGCACAAAGACCGTCCTCTTTGACGAAAAAGGCGCGGTGATCGCCTCCGCGACGATCGAATATCCCATGAGCCAGCCTCAGAACGGCTGGGCGGAACAGGATCCCGCGGACTGGTGGAACGCCTCGGCGAAAACCGTCAAAGCGGTGATCGAAAAATCCGGGGCAGACGCCTCCCTCATCGCCGGGGTGGGCATTTCCGGGCAGATGCACGGCCTCGTGATGCTCGACGGGGACGGCGCGGTCCTGCGGCCTTCGATTATATGGTGCGACCAGAGAACGGCGGAGGAGTGCGCAGACATCGAGCGGCTGATCGGCGGACGGGAAGAACTCATCCGCATCACCGCCAACCCCGCCCTCACCGGCTTCACCGCCTCGAAGATCATGTGGGTGAAGAAGCACGAGCCCGAGATCTACGAGAAGTGCCGTCACATCCTGCTCCCGAAGGACTATATCCGCTACATGCTCACCGGGGTCTTCGCCACCGAGGTGTCCGACGCCTCCGGGATGCAGCTTCTGGACGTGCCCGGCCGGTGCTGGTCGGACGAGCTCCTCGCCGCGCTGGGGATCGAGAAGTCCCTTCTGGCCGAGGTCTACGAATCTCCCGAGATCACGGGTCTTGTGAACGACGAAGCCGCCGCTCTGACGGGCCTGAAACCGGGGACCCCGGTGGTGGGCGGAGCCGGAGACAACGCGGCCGCGGCGGTGGGCATGGGCGTCGTCGAGGACGGGCTGGCCTTCACGACGGTCGGCACCTCCGGCGTGGTGTTCGCCCACACGGACAAGATCACCGTCGATCCGAAGGGCAGGGTCCACACTTTCTGCTGCGCGGTCCCCGGGGCATGGCACGTGATGGGTGTGACCCAAGCGGCCGGACTGTCCCTGCGCTGGCTGAGAGACACGGTCTGCGCCACGGAATGCGCCGAAGCCGAAAAACAGGGCGTCGATCCCTACAAGATCATGGACGCGGAGGCCGCAGAATCCCCCGTCGGCGCGAACCGGCTCCTCTACATGCCCTATCTCATGGGCGAGCGGACCCCCCACCTCGATCCGAACGTCCGGGGCGGCTTCGTCGGTCTCTCCGCGATGCACGGCCGGGGCGACATGATCCGGGCGGTGATGGAGGGCGTGTCCTACTCCCTGAAAGACTGTCAGGGCGTGCTCTCCGGGATGGGCGTCGACCCCGAGTCCATGCGGATCTGCGGCGGCGGCGGCAAGAGCCCCTTCTGGCGGCAGATGCTGGCGGACGTCTACGGAGTCCCGGTGACGCGGGTCGAATCCGACGAGGGTCCTGCTCTCGGCGTGGCGATTCTGGCGATGGTCGGCGCGGGGATCTATCCGACGGTCCGGGACGCCTGCCGCGCCATCGTGCGCACGAAGGAGACCCTCCCCTTCGACACGGAGAGGAACGCGCGCTACGGGCAGTTCTACGAGGTTTACAAGTCCCTCTATCCGCACCTGAAAGCCGATTTCGACGCGCTCTCCGCCCTCTGATACCGCGATGGAGTTTGCTTCGAAGACCCTGATCGAAAAGGGCTGGTCCTCCGACCGGAAATACCGCGCCGTCACACCGGAGGGGGAAGTCTTCCTCCTGCGGGAAATGCCGGGGGCGGAGTACGGGATGTGGCTCCCCTGGTACGAGAGGCAGAAGGAATTCGCCCGCCGCGGGGTCCCGATGTGCGACACCCTGGAATTCGGCCCGATGCCCGGAGGCGGCGTCTGTGCCGTTCAGCGGTGGATCGACGGGGAGGATCTGGAACCCGCCCTCGCCCGCATGACGGAGGAGGAGCAGTACCGGTACGGTCTCGAAGCCGGGCGGATTCTGAAGATCATCCATTCCCTCCCCCTGCCGGACGGCTTGCCCGACTGGGAAGAGAAGTTCAACAAAAAGATCGAGAGAAAGATAAAAGGGTATCTCGACTGCCCCCTGCGGTTCGAGGGGGACGGGGCGGTGTTCCGGTATCTCGAAGAAAACCGGGGACTGCTGAAAGGCCGTCCGAACGCCTGCCAGCACGGGGACTACCACGTCGGGAACATAATGCTCGAAAACCGGGCGGAGGGTCCCGGGCGGCTGACCATCATCGACTTCAACCGGGAGGACTTCGGAGACCCGTGGGAGGAGTTCAACCGCATCGTCTGGTGTGCCGCCGCCTCTCCCCTCTTCGCTTCGGGCCGGATCGACGGGTATTTCGGCGGACCGGAGAAGGTGCCGGAGCTCTTCTGGCGGCTCCTCTGGCTCTACATCGCCTCGAACACCCTGTCGTCGGTATACTGGGCCATCCCCTTCGGCGAGCAGGAGATCAGAACGATGCTGCGTCAGGCCGCCGACGTGCTCCGCTGGACCGACGGGCTGACGAATCCCGTCCCGGCGTGGTACGGAAGACCGCGGGAGAAAGGAGACCGGACATGAGACACAATAAGATCAGTGCGGCCGTCTGGATCGCGCACGTCTCGGCGCTGCTCGTTTTCCTCGCCTCGTGGGTCTATGTGGGCATCGGGATCTTCGGGCGGGGAGCCGATCCCGACGGGCTGCTTCCCGCGGCGATCGTCATGGCGGTCTCGTTCGCCGTCGCCGTCGGGTGCAGTTTATACCGCGTTTACGTCAAATTTGACCGGAAATACCGGTCTGAAAACAAATCCAATCCAACGGAGGAGACAAAATGAGAAAGGTTCTGATTTTCCAGGGGGGCTGGGACGGCCATGAACCCCAGCTGACCTCGAAGCGCTTCGCCCGCCTCATGGAGGAAGAGGGCTACGAGACGGAGATCTCCGACACCCTCGACTGCCTGAAGGACACGGAAAAGCTCCTTGAATACCACCTGCTCGTGGCCTGCTGGACGATGGGGAACATCCCGTGGGAATGCTCCCGTTCCATCGCGAAGGCGGTCGGCGCGGGCGTAGGGCTTGCGGGCTGCCACGGCGGCATGTGCGACTCCTTCCGTCAGGACACGGAATGGCAGTTCATGACCGGCGGCCAGTGGGTGAGCCATCCGGGCGGCGACGGCATCGAATACACCGTCAACATCCGCCACGGCTCCTCTCCCATCGTGGAAGGGCTCGAGGACTTCAAGGTCTGCTCCGAGCACTACTACCTCCACGTGGACCCCTCCATCGAAGTGCTGGCGACCACCCGGTTCCCGCTGGTGACCTATTATCACGCCTCCAACAAGCCCGTGGACATGCCCGTCGCGTGGACGAAGTTCTGGGGACTCGGGCGCGTGTTCTACACCTCCCTCGGCCATCACGACGACGTGTTTGAGAAATCCCCGAACGCGGAGATCATGATGAAGCGCGGGATGCTGTGGGCAGCGGAGGGCCGTCAGGTCGTTCTCGACAAGGGGCTCACCCCCGACCGCTTCCTCAACAACGCGAAGATGTATTAAGTCATGTCCGCAGGGACAAATCATTCTGACAACACACGGGAGGAAAATATGGCAACTGTCAAAATCGGATTCGTGGGATGCGGCGCGATCTCCGGCATTTATCTCGAAAACATCACCAAGCGGTTCAAGGAAATCGAGATCATCGGCGTCTGCGACCTGATCCCCGAGAGAGCCGAAAGAGCGGTGAAGAATTACAACATCCCGAAGCTCTATAAGGACATGTACGAGCTCTTCGCCGATCCCGAGGTGGATATCGTTCTGAACATCACCCGCCCCTACGAGCATTTCGACGTCACGATGGCGGCTCTGAACGCGGGCAAGCACGTCTATTCCGAAAAGCCCCTGGCCGCGTCCCTTCCGGAAGGGAAGAAGATCATGGCTCTGGCGAAGGAAAAGGGCCTGTGGGTCGGCGGCGCTCCGGATACCTTCCTCGGCGCGGGCATCCAGACCTGCCGCAAGCTCATCAATGACGGCGCGATCGGCGATATCGTCGGCTGCGCGGGCTTCATGATCTGCCACGGCCACGAGACCTGGCACCCGGATCCGGAGTTCTACTACAAGTACGGCGGCGGCCCCATGTTCGATATGGGTCCCTACTATCTGACCGCCCTCCTGAACCTCTGCGGCAACGTGGAAGCGGTCTCCGCCATGACCCGCACCACCTTCAAGGAGCGCCTCATCACCAGCCAGCCCCACAACGGCGAGATCATCAAGGTGGACGTCCCGACCCTCTACGCCGGCAATATGCGGTTCGTGAACGGCGCGGTGGGCACCCTCTACACCACCTTCGACGTCTTCTATCCCGGGCAGGCGCGTCTCGAAGTTTACGGCTCGAAGGGGACGCTCTATGTGCCCGACCCCAACGGCTTCGGCGGCCCGGTGAAGCTCTTCACCCCCGGCGAGGGCATGAAGGATATCGACCTGATGTTCGACTATCCCGACAACAGCCGCGCCCTCGGCCTTGCGGATATGGCGAAGGCCCTGCAGACCGGGCGGAAGTTCCGCGCCAACTCCGGCCAGACCTTCCATGTCCTCGAGATCATGGAGGGCTTCGCCGAGAGCGGCCGCGTCGGACACGAGATCCCGATCGAATCCCGCTACGACCTGCTTCCTTTGATGAATCCCAAGATGGAACACGGCGTCCTCGACGCGGAGTTCTGAACGGAATAACGAATAAAACAAAAACACCGCGCCGTCTCTCAGAAACGAGGGGCGGCGCGGATTCTTTCGGATTTGGAGGATCAGCCCTCCGTATACTTCTTCACGATCTTTTCGATGGTCTTTGTGACGGCCTTCGCGTTCGATTCGCTGAAGGAGGTGATGTTGCGGTTGTTGGAGTCGATGAAGTTCACGAATTCGTTGGAGAACGCGCCGCCGAGGTCGGAGTTGTAATACCCGAGGTCGAAGATGAGGGCGGACTTGATGATATCCAGCATTCCGGCGGATTCGTTGTCCCGGGAGGCCTTGCCCTGGAGGGTGACTTCGAAGTAGGCGGGGAGGACGGTGCGGGAACTGATCTTCGACATGGCTTCGAGGATCGCGGAGGTGCGCTCGGGATCGGAAGCGGTGATCGGCACGACGAAGAGGTTGGTTCCCGCGTCCACGTTGGTGCAGTATTCGCTCTGCTCGTCGTATTTCGGCCAGGGGACGATCCCGAAATCCGCGTCCATCGTGCGGAGCGTGATCACGTCCGTCATGTTCATATCCGTGAAGAGCGCGCGGCCCTCCTCGAAGATCCCGATGAACCCGGAGGAATAGGAGACGTCCGCCGTGTCCACGAAGGCCGCTTCGGAGTCGATCAGGGCGAAATACCGCTCGAATACGGAGACCGTCTTGTCGCTGTAGAAGGAGAGGACGGGCAGGTCGTTGTCGTCCTTCGACAGCACTCTGAGGCCGCTGGTGGCGAAGGCTTCCATCGGACCGACCCATTTCTGCGTCACGTAGCCGAGGCGGTCGTTGTCTTTGTCGACGGTCCCGTCCCCGTTGAGATCGGAGACCGAAGCCGTGACCTGTTCCTTCCAGTAATCGAAGGTCCAGCCGCCCTCGAGGACGGTTTCGTAAGGCGCGGCCAGCCCAAGATCCTTCGCCAGATTCTTGTTGAAGAGCATGACGTCGGCGGACCCGAGGGAATTGTAGCTCAGATCCCCCTCCATCACGAAGAGCTTCCCGGCGATGGAAAAGCTGTTCCGGGCGTCCTGACACCACCAGGGTTCGTCGAGGCGGACGCAGGGGAGATCGGTGTTCCAGTTCAGGCAGAGCTGCTGGTTGGCATAGGAGAATGCCGCGCGGCCGTGGGGAATGACGAGATCGTAGGCGTCCTCGCCGGCCTTGATGGAGGTGACGGCGTCGGTTTCGTAGTTGTAGTTCGAGGATTCCTTCATCCCGATCTTCACGTTGAAGTGGTCCCCGACGGCGGCGTTCCGCTCGAAGATCGCGTCGTTGACGGCGTCTCCGTTCATCTCCGCGGCGTACATGTCGGCGATCCAGCGGTCGTTCGGGCGGATGAGCATCACGAACTCGTGCCCCTCGTAATCGGCGGAGGGCAGTCCTTCCCACGGGTCGAAGACCTCTTCTTTTTCGGTCTCCGGGGCGGCTTCGGCGGTGGGGGAGGCATCCGGGATCTTCGCGTCCGGCTCCGCGTTCTCACCGGCGGAAGAGCAGGCCGCAAGCGGGAGCGTCAGGAGGGCGGCGAGGAGAAAACTCAGAAAACGGGCGTTCGGTTTCATAATGTTCCTTCCTTTCGCGGACAGGATGTTCTGAAGCTATTGTAGCATGAACCGGAGGCTTTTTCAATCGTTTCCGGGAAAAAAGGTTCAGCGGATCTTTCTGATCTCGAATCCGTCGGCGATGTAGAAGCTGCACGCGCCTCGTTCGAGATCCAGCTTTTCGAAGAGCAGAAGATCGTCCGGCGAGGGGGTGAGGGGCTCGTCCGGGTGGGAATGGGCGATCAGGGTGCGGACCCGGCGGAGTTTCTTCGGGAAGAAGGGGAGCTTTTTCTCCTCCGGCGCATAATAGGGGATCTCCACGCTCTCCCGTCCCTCGATCCCGAAGGGGTTGAGCAGGATCCACATGGCGAACACCGCGGCCTCGTCCTCCGAACGGCAGGGCTTTTTCCGCGGGAAGTCCTCCAGCACCGCCTGCCGCGTCATTTCGAGGAAGAGCGCTTTCCGGTAGGCTTCCCGGGACATCTTCTGACTGCGCTTCGGATAGTCGCGGAAGGTCTCGAAGTTCTTCATTCCGCCTCCTTCACGACCCGCAGGGAGCCGCCGAAGAGCCCCCGGGAGACGTGGACCGCGCATCCGGATTCGGAGAGCCGCCGGACCGCTTCCGGGAGTTCCCCGCCGATCCTCTCGCCCGGGACGAGCAGGGGGATCCCCGGGGGATAGGGGACGAGGAATTCCGCGGAGGTACGTCCCACGGCGTCTTCCAGCGGGACGGAGAGGGACTCTCCCTCCGCCGCCGTCCACATCTCCGTGACCTTTTCTCCCTGCACGGGAACACGGAAGGCGGGTCTGTCCGATCCCGAGTCCGGCCGCGGGAGCTCCGAGAGTGCGCGGATCAGGGCGGAAGCGTGTTCGTCCGTCGTCCCCGCGGTGGTCATGAGCAGGACGTAATCCGGCGCGATCATCTCGGGCTCGATGTTCCGGGAGCGCAGAAAGGCCGCCAGTTCGCCCCCCGTCATGGGAGGACAGCGGAGCAGGAGCTTGCTTTCGTCGAATCCGAAAACGGCGGGACCTTCCCCGTCACCCCCCGCGGTCCGGGGACGGAGGAGGAGATCCCCCGCGTTCTGCCGGATCCGCCCGACGACGCCGCGCCAGTGGGCGAAGAGACCGGCGTCCCCCATCCGTCCGGCGCAGGAGTCCACCGAGGCCATGAGGGGATAGGAGGGGCTCGAAGTCTCGAAGATCTGCAGAGCCGCCGCGATCTCCTCCGGGTCGGCGAGGGATCCCCGGACGCAGAGGAGCGCGGTCCCGGTGAGGGCGGGGAGGGTCTTGTGAAGGCTCATGACGGTCACGTCCGCTCCGCAGGAAACGGGGGAGGGAATCCCGGGATCGAGGAATCCGAGGTGGGCTCCGTGGGCGGCGTCGACGAGCAGGGGGATCCCGCGCTCATGGCAGACGGCGGCGATGGACGCGATGTCGCTCACGATCCCGTCGTAAGTCGGGGAGGTGACGGCGACGGCCCGGATCTCCGGGTGCTCGTCCAGAGCGGCGCGGACGGATTCCGGGCTCACGTCGAGAGCGAATCCCAGGGGATGGAGGGGGGCAGGGAGCGTGAAGAGAGGAGCCCGGGCCAGCAGGGCGGCGTGATAGGCGGACCGGTGAGCGTTCCGGGCGAGGAGCAGAGGATGTCCCCCTTTGCAGAGCGCGCGGACGGCGGCCAGCATCCCGACGGTGGATCCCCCCACGAGGAAGAAGGCCCGATCCGCTCCCCAGACCTTTGCCGTTCTCTCCATCGCCTCCCGGAGAATGCCCTCCGGCGCGTGCAGATTGTCGAGGCCGTCGATCTCCGTGAAGTCGATCCGGGCCGCGGAACCGAGCCCTTCGAAATCGTCCCGGCGCGCGTGTCCCGGCATGTGGAAGGGGATCCGGCCGTTCTCGGACAGCGCGAGCAGTTCTTCGTACAGTCCCGCCATGAGACCTCTCCTTTCCCGAAGCATCCGAAAGAATCAAAAAAGGCAGATCTTTCGAATCTGCCTCACACCGGTACAGGGATTCGAACCCCGACATACAGAGTCAGAGTCTGCTGTGCTACCTTTACACAATACCGGTATTGGATCGCGGAGAACGGACTGTTCCCCTGCTGACCGGGGGATATTATAACAGATTCCCGGTCCGATGTCAAGGGCTTTTCGAAAAAACCTGAAACTTTTTCACCCATCCGCGGAGACGGCGAAAAACGGCAGAAAAGGACCGGCACGGAAGCGTTTCCGCGATTTACACAATCTTTGTGCAGATTCACGGCTTGACAGCGGGGAAAAACGTGTTATAATATACGCTAAGGATATGTCCGATCATGCCGCCGCGCACAGAGAGAAACGGATGCTGAGAGCGTTTCCGCGGAAGTGACCGGGTACCACCCCGCCGAATAAAACGGCCTTTCAATCGAACAGAAAATGAGTGAAAAGCTCGGGTGGAACCGTGCGATCCAGGCGACCGCACCCCGAACAGCAACAATGCTGGCCCGCGGCTTTTTTGTTTGCGAAGCGGACCGGCTCCCCCAAAATCTCCCGAATGGAGGAAAGAACTTATGTTTCACGTCAACATTCTCAACGCTCCCATAAGAGAACAGATGGGACCGAACACCAAGACTGGTCCCTGTTTTGAAGATTCGGATACAGTAACGGTTTATGACGCTGTAAAATCGTACAACGATACGTGCGAACCGGAATTCAAAATCGATCTTCGTGGTGTCCTCTGCGCCCGCGTGAACGGCCATGTCGCCGACCTCACCTCCGTCCTTTCCGAAGACGCCGAAGTCGAACTGCTCACCTTCGACGATCCCGACGGCGCGAAGACCTTCCGCCACACGACCTCCCACATCCTCGCCGAAGCGGTGAAGCGTCTCTACCCCGAGACAAAACTCACCATCGGCCCGGCCATCGACGACGGCTTTTACTACGACTTCGACTCCCCCGTCAACTTCACCCCCGAGATCCTCGAAAAGCTCGAGGCGGAGATGAAGAAGATCGTCAAGGAAAACCAGAAGCTCGAAAAATTCGTCCTCCCCCGGGAAGAGGCCCTCGAACTGATGAAGGACGAGCCCTACAAGGTCGAACTCATCAACGACCTCCCCGCGGACGCCGAGATCTCCTTCTATAAGATGGGCGAGTTTACCGACCTCTGCGCCGGCCCTCACCTCTTCTCGACAGGCGCGGTCAAGGCCTTCAAGCTCCTCGCCTGCAACGCTGCCTACTGGCGCGGCGATTCGAACCGGCAGACCCTTCAGCGCATCTACGGCACCGCCTATCCGAAGAAGGACGCCCTCGACGAACACCTCCGGAAGCTCGAAGAGGCGAAGAAGCGCGACCACCGCAAGATCGGCAAGGACCTGCAGCTCTTCATGTCCGACGACCTCGTGGGCCGCGGGATGCCGATGTTTTTGCCGAAGGGCGCGATTATCTGGCACGAGCTCGAAAAGTATATCCGCGATAAGGAAGAGAAACTGGGCTATCAGCATGTCCTGACCCCCTGCGTCGGCACCGTCCAGCTCTACAAGACCTCCGGCCACTGGGACCACTACAAGGAGAACATGTTCCCCGCGATGCAGGTGGACGAGGAGACCTACGTGCTGCGTCCGATGAACTGCCCGCATCACATGATGATCTACAAGAACCAGTCCCATTCCTACCGCAATCTCCCGCTCCGCATCGGCGAGATCGCCCACGACTTCCGCTACGAGGCCTCCGGCACCCTGAAAGGCATCGAGCGCGTGCGCCACTTCTGCCAGAACGACGCCCACCTCTTCGTCACCCCCGAGCAGATCAAGGACGAGGTCTCGAAGGTCTGCGATCTGATCTTCGACGTCTACCGCGACTTCGGGATCACGGATTACCGCTGCGTCCTCTCTCTCCGCGACCCGGCCGACAAGGTGAAATACCATCAGGACGACCAGATGTGGGAGACCGCCGAAACCGCCCTGCGGGAAGTCCTCGTCAGCCTCGGGATCGAATTCACCGAGGAGATCGGCGAAGCGGCGTTCTACGGCCCGAAGCTGGACGTGAACGTGAAGCCCTCCGTCGGCAACGAGATCACCCTGTCCACCTGCCAGCTCGACTTCTGCCTGCCCGCCCGGTTCGAACTCACCTACGTGGACCGCGACGGCGCCGAGAAGACCCCCGTTGTGCTGCACCGCGCCATCCTCGGCTCCCTCGACCGCTTCATGGCCTATATCATCGAGGAGACGATGGGCAATTTCCCGCTGTGGCTCTCCCCCGTTCAGGCGGAAGTCATTCCCGTGGGCAACGACTTCAACGACTACGCCGAAGAGGTGTATAAGAAGCTCACGGACGCCGGGATCCGTGCCCACCTCGACAGCCGCAACGAGACCATGCGCTACAAGATCCGCGAAGCCCAGCTTCAGAAGACCCCCTATATGCTGGTGGTGGGCGACCGGGACCGTCAGAACGGCACCGTGTCCGTCCGCACGAGGACCGGCGAGGACAAGGGAGCAGTCCCCACGGAGCAGTTCATCGCCGACGCGCTGGAAGAGATCAGAACCAAGAAGAGATAAGCGAAACACAAACAGAGACCGCGGACATCTTCCCGGGAATCCATGTTCCGGGAGGCATCCGCGGCCTTTTTGCGCGTTCCGGTCACCCGTTCAGTTCGGTGACGGTCTTGATGACCTTCTCGACGGCTTTGTTCAGGACTTTCTTGTTCTTCGCTTCCGTGGAGGCGAAGGTGAAAGAGGAGGCGGTGACGGCGTTCTGCAGGGTGGATTGCAGATTCGTCGTGCTGTTGTACGCGAGGGCGATGTCCAGGTTCCGGTTTGCGAAGATCAGCTCGAGCATTTCGCCGGACTGGTTGTCCCGGGCGGCCCGCAGCGTCAGGGTGTAGTCGTAGTACGCCGGAAGGATCGTCGTGTGGGCGAACATCTCGTAGGCCTCGGTCAGCATGGCGGTCTTTCCGGGGTCCGGGGCGGATTTCGGGATCGAGACGGCATGGGCGTTGTTGTACTGGAAGGTGGAATAATACCCCTCCTGCTGTTCGGAGACCTTCGGGAAGGGAAGGATGCCGAAGTCGGACTCCATGTCCCCGGCCACCAGCGTCGGCGTCCCCAGGTGCCCCATGAAGAACGCGATCTGATCGGCCATGAAGAGCTTGCGGAATTCCACCCAGACGCTGGCGATCTCCGAATGCCGGTTGGCGTTGAGGATGTAGTCGGCGTCCGTATTCATGAAGTTCCAGATCCGCTCGAGGGCGGTCATGTTCGCGTCGGAATCCAGGTGGTAGTCGTAGGTGCCGTCGTCGTGCACGTCGATGATCTTCTCGCCGGTCCCGAGGAGCAGGGGGAGGACTACTTCGTCCTGCAGTCCCAGTCCCCAGACGTCCTCGCCCCAGGTCATCGCGCCGTCGCCGTTGACGTCCTTCGCGATCGAGGTGCCGTATTCTTTCAGAAGATCGATCGTCCAGCGGCCCTCCTTGACGGTCTCGTAGAGGTCGGGGATCCCGGCGTCGGAGGTCAGCCTCTTGTTGAAGAGAACGCCCCAGGTCGCCTTTTTCGCGTTGAGCTGGCTGTCGCCGATGGCGTAATAGACCTTCCCGGCAATGGTCAGGCTGCGGGTGGCGGAGGTGTCCCACCAGCCCTTGTCGAAGTTGAGATAGGGCAGGGAGGACATGTTCAGGGTCAGACCATTGACGGCGTTTGCCGCCTGATTCTGCACAGTGGTCTGCAAAATAGCGAATTCGTCTGCCCCGGAGGTCACGGCAGTCCGCATGATAGGCTGCGGGTCGCTTTCCAGACGCTGCCTGACCTTCGCGTTGAAGCGGTCCTCCATCAGCAGATTCCGCTGGAACACCGCGTCGTTGATCCGCTCCCCGGTTTCGCCCTCGGTCCAGATATCCTGCACCATCCAGGCCACCGACGCCGCGCCGTGATCGTGGCTGAGAACGATATAATCCTCGCCCCCGAGATCCTGATCGGTCGGAAGCTCGTCGAGCAGTCCGGGATCGGCCTCGTCGGCGGGCGTACCCTCTTCCTCTCCGGCATCGGCGGCGGGATCCCCGGAGGGCCCCGGGACGGACTGGGTTGCGGTTTTCCCGGGCTCGCCGGAGACGCCGCTTTCGGAACAGGAGACGAGCGCGAAGACGGAGAGGCACATCAGCGCGGCAAGGCTGAGGCTGATCATTTTACGAATCGAGAGTTTCATCGAAAGTTCCTCCTGCACTGTTTTTTCCCATTATATCAACTTCAAGCGGTTTTGTCAATACGGCGATTTTCTGTGAATTTGTCCGATCCGGCCGGAAGACAGAAAATCTCCCCCCGATCCGCACGGGACCGCGGGGAGTGACGTTCCGCTCAGTCTTCCTTATCGTCGGACTTCGGTTCGAGCTCGTAGATCACGGGTTCGTCGTCGATGAATTCCTCGTCGAGGATCTCCCGGGAGAGGATGCCGGAGAGGAAGTTTTCGATCACGCCGGCTGTGGTCTTGTCCGTGCCCTTGAGGACGTTCATCGCGTTCTTGCGGGTCTTGGTGTCCGCCTTCCGGTAGGCCTCCACCAGCTTCTTCTCCGTCGCCGTGAGCTTGACGGAGGTGGTCGCGGCCGTCGTCTTCTTCGCGGCGGAGGCAGTCGTGCCGGTCTTCTTCTTCGCCGCGGTCGTGGTGGTAGTGCCGGACGGGGCTTCGAGGAGGGATTTCTGAGTGACGCCCGTGAGCTTTGCGATGGTTTTCAGCTGTTCCTTCGTCAGTTCCTTCTCGCCCCGTTCCGCTTTGCTGATGTCCGCCGCGGTCACGCCCTTGATCTTCGCGGCGAGCGCCGTCTGGGTGAATCCCGCTGCCGTCCGCGCTTCCTTGATGAGTTCTCCGACTTTTTTCTTTGCTGCCATTCTGTTGTACCTCCGGGTGGATTTGATTCTATTGTAGCCGATCCCGGCCGGTTTGTCAAGACGGAACAGGCCGCGGGGAGGACAGAATCCTGCGTTTTCCGCATTTTTTCTCCTTCCTCCTCCTCTTCCGGGATCCGTGGGGGCTGACGCAGAGGGGAAAACCCGTTCTCATCAAAACTTAAGGAACCACTGAATAAATCAGTATAGAAATCAGGATCAAGAAGTGGTATAATAGAGTCAATCGAAATCTCCACCAGGAGGACGACATGAGCCAGCT
>Ga0310695_10007195_pt1 | contig 17882 bp, 15 predicted proteins | sample RumenRJG_04DNA_FD_203882 | JGI IMG/M metagenome (GOLD analysis project Ga0310695, IMG submission 203882) | Bovine rumen microbial communities from Lethbridge, Alberta, Canada - RJG_04 (v2) (version 2) | ecosystem: Host-associated > Mammals > Digestive system > Stomach > Rumen | place: Canada...
ATTATCTATCTGGGAATTGCGGCACTGGTATTCCTGTGCACCGGCTACAACATGATTTTTAAAGAAGAGAAGATTGCAGACCAGGTCAATGCGGCCATGATCCTCGTGCCGCTCCTGCTGCGGATTCTGCTGATTAAGTAAGGAGGCGAATAGAATGAAGAAAAGCTATATTTCTGCACTCTGCATTCTCGCCTGCGCGGCTGTGATCGGCGGAATTGCGGGAAAGAGTTTTTACACCAAGAGACATTTCAAGGAGGACATCGTCACCGGCGAGCACGTGACAGAGACCTTCATGCTGTCCAAGTACAATCCCAACCTGGAAGGAACCGCGGGCGACACCGAGGTCTATGTCCTGAAGGGTGAAAAGGAGGGCGGTTCGCTCCTGGTTCTGGGTTCCACCCACGCCAATGAGCCGGCCGGCCATATGGCAGCCATCGTTCTGGAGGAGAACGCGAAGGTCAATGCGGGAACCATCTATGTTATTCCCAGCATCTCCAAGTCAGGCTTAAGCCACAACGACCCGCTGGACGGCAGCCCCCAGTACATGCACTTTACCACACCTTCCGGTGAGCAGAGAGTGTTCCAGTACGGTTCCCGTGCGGCGAACCCCATCGACCAGTGGCCGGATCCGGATATCTATACCCATAAGAGTTCCGGTCAGACCCTGTCCGGTTCCGAGACCAGAAACCTGAACCGCTGCTACCCGGGCGTGGAGGACGGTACCCTGTCCGAGAAGGTGGCCTACGCGGTTACCAACATGATCAACACCCTGGAGATTGATATGGAGATCGACCTTCATGAGTCCAGCCCGGAGTATGCGGTAAACAATGCAACCGTTGCTCACGAGCGCGCCATGGGAATCGCCTCCGAGGGTGTTCTGGACCTGCAGCTTGAAGGCATCTCCATGAGCCTGGAGCCATCTCCGGTATCTCTGCACGGCTTAACCCACAGAGAGCTGGGCGACTTCACCAACACCTACGCCCTTCTGATGGAGACCGGAAACCCGTCCCAGGGACGTCTCCGCGGCCGTACCGACGAAGCTCTGGTGCAGACCGGTATCGACCCCTGCTACGTTATCAACTATGACCTGGGACTTCTCTATGTAGACTACAGCTCCGGCAGCTTCCCCATGGAGCTCCGCGTGGGCAGACATCTGGCCGGCATCAGTGCTTACATCAACGCGTTCAACAACAACAGCGACAAAAAGATCGAAGTAGAAGGCATTCCCACCTACGACGAGATGCTGAGCAACAAGGTAGGGTACTACCTGAAATAATCCGGCACAGACAGGGCTGCGGAAGGATTCCGGCACGGGAGCTTGCTCATGTGACGGAATCCTGCTGCAAGCCCGCTGAAAGTGCTGATTATAAAGCAACCATCAATCAAAAAAGGAGGAAAGTATCTATGAAGAAACAACTGGCACTTGGTATGGCAGTGGTTCTCGGCGCAACATCCCTTGCAGCCTGCAGTACTTCCCAGCCGGCAGCAACCGAAGCAGCCACCGAGGCAGCAGCGGAGGCTGCAGAGTCCGCGGAAGAGACCGAAGCGGCAGCGGAGGAGACAGAGGCGGAAGTAAAAGAGCCCGAAATGTTCCACGGCGAAGAAGTATGGCTTCCCTTCGACGAGAATCTCGAGAAGAAGAAGGACGACCGTGACGCTACCGGCGAGAAGGGTGCTGTGGCATCCTGCAACTGGTATGCATCCAAGGCAGGTATGGACGTGCTCCAGGCCGGCGGAAACGCGTTTGATGCGGCCGCAGCCGTCAGCTACACCCTGGGCGTTGTGGAACCCTACTTCTCCGGTATCGGCGGCGGCGGTTTCATGACCGTCTACAGCGCAAAGGACGACAAGGTATCCGTCATCGACTTCCGTGAGGTCGCTCCGGCAGCGGCAACACCGGAGATGTGGCTGGATGAGGAAGGCAACGTGAAGGATTACACCCCCGAGGGTGCGGACGCAGAATCTGCCAAGGCTCCCATGAGCCAGTACGGCGGTCTCTCCGTCGCGGTTCCCGGTGAGGTTGCCGGTATCGAGTACATGCTGGATACCTACGGCTCCGGCATCGAGAGAGAGAAGATCTTCGAGGACGCCATCGACCTGGCCAGCGAGGGCTATGTCATCGGCGCAACCTTCAAGGAAGAGCTGGACAGTGAGTACGGCCTGATCAAGGGTATTCCCGCACTGGCAAAGATTTACCTGAATGACCTGGAGCTGCCCTATGAGGTCGGTGAGAAGCTCACCAACCCGGATCTGGCAAAGACCCTGGGAATGATCCGCGACGGCGGCAAGGATGCCTTCTACACCGGTGAAGTGGCTCAGGCTATGGTGGACGCCACCCAGAAGTACGGCGGCCTGATGACCATGGAAGATCTGGCAAATTATGAGATTAAGGTTCGCGAGCCTGTGGTCGGCGAGTACAAGGGCTACAAGATTTATTCCCTTCCGCCCGCATCCTCCGGCGGTACCCACCTCTGCGAGATTCTGAACATCCTGGAGAATGCTGACATGGCATCTCTGGAAGTGAACTCCCCCGAGTATGTGCACATGTTCTCCGAGGCCTTCAAGATTGCCTTCGCCGACAGAGCACAGTACATGGGCGACACCGACTTCGTCGATGTTCCGCTGGATCAGCTTACCAGCAAGGAATACGCAAAGTCCCGCTTCGAGCAGATCGATCCGGAGAAGAGCGGCAGCTATGTTGCAGCTACCCCGGAAGAGCTTGAGCACTATGCAACCACTTCCTTCTCCGTCATCGACGAGGAAGGCAACATGGTAGCCTGCACCAAGACCATCAACTACGGTTTCGGTTCCAAGGTTGTAGCGGAGGGCTACGGCTTCATCCTCAACGACGAGATGGATGACTTCTCCCCGAATCCGGAGAGCACCAACTGCGTCGCCGGCGGAAAGCGGCCGCTTTCTTCCATGAGCCCGTCCATCGTTCTCTATCCGGACGGCAAGCCCTTCCTGACCATCGGTTCCCCGGGTGCAACCCGTATCTTCCCGACCATTGCTCAGGTTATCCAGAGAATGATCGACTATGATATGGACATCCAGGATGCCATCGACTGCGCACGTATCTACGACAATGCTTCCGAGAATATCTGCTACGAGTCTGACGGTGTGACACCGGTGACCGCAGATACTGTCGCAAAGCTTGAAGAGATGGGCCACGCAGTAACCGACAAGGGCGCATGGCAGCTGTTCTTCGGCGGCGTACAGGGTATCGAGATCAAGCCGGACGGCACACTCCGTGCAGGCGCTGACCCGAGAAGAGACGGAAAGGCTCTGGCTTACTAATCTTTACGCTGAATCCTGCAACAGAATAAATCAGCAATACCCGAGGTGCCGCAGAGTTCTGCGGCACCTTTTCCGATCCCGGAAATTGCTATGGAAAAACGGCGGAGAATGATGTATTATAATCTGTGAAGTGCATTTTCAGCGCTGAATCCACAGATTATTCTTCTGCCGGAACAGCAGAAAGAGGGAAAACGGGAAGGAGGCGCGGGAATCAGTTCCCGCAGCGGAGTTATGAAGATGAAAAAACTGGCCTGCTTCGTACTGACAGCAGTGATGGCGGCCGCAATGGCCCTTCCGGCTTATGCCGGCCGGGTGGAGACCACCGGCAACGGTTATACTGAGTATTTTGATGACGGCACCTATCTGGAATACAATGCACGGGGAAGTGAGTATACCTACCACGATTCCGACGGCGTGTATTCCTGGTATGACGATGACGTGACACAGTCATCGGTGACCAAGACCAATAAGAATGCAAAGTATGCGGGTTCCCGCATTACCGACTGCTACTGGAGCTACTCCAACGGCAACCTGATCGCCAAGTGGGATGCGGATTACCGCAGCAAGGCGACCTACACCGTCATCCTGTACCACGGCGGCAAGAAGGTCACCTCCAAGACCTCCAACGGCGGCAGCAATGTGAACTTCTCCCAGGCTGTTGCCGACAGAGGACAGACCGGCTATTATTACTTCAAGGTCAAGGCAAAGTGGCCGGGCAAGTATACCGATGAAGACGAGTCCAGCGATTATCATGTGGACGGCAGCAAGCTGAACGCCATCCAGAACCGTCACAGCGGCGGCGGTTCCTCCGGCAGCAGCTCCGGCAGCAGCTCCGGCAGCTCCTCCGGCGGCCCGGGGTCCACGGCAACCGGTACCTGGCAGCAGTACGGCGGCATCTGGAGATACCTCAAGTCCAACGGCACCTTCGCAGCCAACGGCTGGGAGCTCATCAACGGCAAGTGGTATTACTTTGACGCCTATGGCAATATGGCCGCCAACCAGTGGATCGTAAAGGCGGACAATCCGCACATCTACTACTATGTTGGACCGAACGGCGATATGCTGACCAACCAGTACATCGGCCAGTGGTATGTGAACGCCAACGGAGAGTGCTACTTCTGATAACGGCGCAGCCAAAAGCATCTGACAAAAAACAGCGCGCAGGCAGTCATGGATTATGGCTGCCTGCTTTATAAATTGGAAATACAGAGAGGACAGGACAGACTATGACACTGAATCAGGACATGTATCAGGAATATATCCCGGGGCAGCAGATTCAGGATGCATTCCGGGAAGACAGAATTCCCCTTCTTCAGATGCAGCATCTGCGGCAGCTGGATTTTCCGATTACAAGGCGGATTTCCTATGAGCGGACCGTCGACGAGTTCCTGCTGCAGCTGGCGGTCAACGACGCGCTGCGGGGACTCCGGTCCCACCCCTATATGGTGATACTTCTGAACGAGGAAGGCGCTCTCATAAGAGAGCGGGGACGTTTTTACCTCCTGTTCCCGCCGAATCCGGGCGAGCTTCTGACCCTTCCGGAGGATGCTCCCCTCTGGCCGGTGTACATGCGCCTTCTGGAGCGGGAGAAGGAAGGGAGCGTGCAGAGAATTGCCGTTCCGGAGCGAAGCCTTCCGGCACTCCTGGAAAATGTTTCCCCCTTCGTGATCCTGGATGAGTACTGCAAAAAGCAGCCGGGCGGATACCTGGCGGTGGCCGAGCGGATCGTCTACGAGGGGCCGCAGGAACTGTTCTCCCGGGTGCCCTTCTGCCGGTACAACAAGATGACCACTGTCGACAAGGACGAGATCGAGAATTATCACACCATCCGGGCCCTGTTTGACGATTATATCGCCCAGCGTGACATGCTGGAGGACGGAAGCGGAATGCAGCCCCTGTCGGTGGCGGTATTCGGCCCTCCGGGATCGGGCAAATCCTTCGGCGTAAAGCAGATCGCCGAAAGCTGCGGCAGATTCCGGACCACCACCCTGAATCTGTCCCAGTACAGTGACCCGCAGGAGCTGTTCCTGGCGCTGCATGAGACCCTGAGCGCCGGGGGAGATAAAATCCCGCTGATCTTCTTTGACGAGTTCGATTCGGAGCTTTCGGGAATCCGGCGCGGATGGATGAAGTACTTCCTCGCACCCATGCAGGACGGAGAATACACCCTGGACGGGCGCGTGTGGAAGACCGGCGCCGCCGTATTCGTATTTGCTGGGGCCACAGCTTACTCCTTCCACTGCTTCCTGCCCCATGACGATATGGAAGAGGAGGCCTTCCGGGCGGTTAAGGGACCGGATTTTGTGAGCCGCCTCAAGGGAATCCTGAACGTCAAGGGACCGAATCCCGCGGGGGAGACCGACCGGAGCCACATCATCCGGAGAGCCATGCTGCTGCGAAACCAGATCATTCTGCGGTTCCCCGGCATCTGCCAGGGAGAAGGAAAGCTGGTCAATATTTCCAGAGGCCTGCTGTCTGCCCTGCTTACCGTGTCAGAGTACCGGCACGGTTCCCGGTCCGTGGAATTCATTCTCGGCATGAGCCGTCTCTCGGGCATCACCCGGTTCACGCCCTCCTGCCTGCCCATGGACGAACAGCTGGACATTCATCTGAATGTGCGGGACTTCCGGCGGAAGCTGGCCTTCGAGCAGATGATGGGAGACATGGTCAACCAGTATGCCCGGATTGCCCATGACGCCTATCGGACCGGAAGGATCGAAGAGGCAAAGCGGGAGAACTGGAGTGAACAGGAAACGGAGCTGATGATGCAGGAGCCGGAGATGGAGGAATGGGATAATCTGGATGAATTCTACAAGGAAGGTCACCGGTCCCAGCTGCGGTATCTCGGAGAAAAGCTGCAGTCCTATCATCTGGATATCGGTCTTCGGCCCATCCTGGAAGGGGCAGCGGATACCATCACGGAGCTGTACGGGCCGATTCTGGAGGAGCTTGCGGAGATTGAGCACGAGCGGTGGCTCCGGGACAAGAAGGCGGACGGCTGGAGACTGGGCCAGAAGAACCACGACCTGAAGCTCAGTCCGGAGATGGTGCCCTATGGCGAACTGGATTCCATGACCAAGGAGATGATACGCCGTTCCGTCAGGAACGTCCCGGAATATCTGAAAAAACTGGGATACGAGCTGTACTGGAAAGCCTACCGGAAAAAATAGTACCGGATAAAAGAAGAGAGGTGGCATACCATGTGGAAGAGAATTGCAGCCTGCATTCTGGCGGCCGCTGTCATGGCCGGAACATTCTGCGGCACTGCCCTGGCGGAGCCGGGGGAGATCACTCCCGGGTGGAACCGGAAAGGAACCGACTGGTATTATTACAGGGAAGACGGAAGTCTCCTGCGAAACGGGGACACTCCCGACGGATACCGCGTGGATGACGGCGGGAAGTTTGCGGGAACCGCCCTGGGAAATGGTCCCTGGCCGGTTCTGGAAACGGAATTGCTGGAAGAAAAAGCGGCCCAGGAGACGGAGATGGCCAGACTTTACGCCATCGTGCATCCTTCGGAGAATCCGCAGCGTGGCATTATCTCCCAGCCGGTACAGCGGGCGGCTTATGTGAGTATCTGGGATCGGGAAAACTATGCGGAGCTGCGGAATGCACAGCCCCGGACGAAGCTTTCCGGGCTTTCCACCGGGAACATGCCCATGGAATTCTTTATGCTTTCGGTGGCCGGCGAGACATCTGGCTCCCCGAATCTGGTGAATGCCATCATCGGCGATCGCGGCAGGGCGTACGGACCCTGTCAGTTTGACTACCGCTATGACCTGGTGGATTTCTTCCGGTATGCCTACGGAAAACACCCGCAGCTCTGGGCGGGCCTTGCTCCCTATCTCTCTCTGCAGAGCGGGGACGTGACCCTGGTACAGAATGCCGGGATCAAGAAGGCCTTCCGCACGGCGCTCCTGACCGATTATCGGACCACGGTGTCGGACCAGCTGGAATACATGCGGATGCTTTACTGGGACGGTCTGGCCGCAGCGATGAATACGGCCGGATACCATCTTGGAAGCCGCAATGTGGCCATCTCGGCGGCACTGTTCTCCATCAGTGTCAACTGCGGTCCCCAGCCGGATGTATTTATAAAAGGGCTGGATCCTTCCATGTCAGATCCGGAGATGCTGGATGCCATCTACCGTCTGCGGAATACGGTATTCGCGGATCAGCCCCTGGAAAACCGGACGAAGGGCACCAATGACCGGTATCTCATCTATGAGCCGGAGATGGCGGCGGACCTGATGTTCGGCCGTGTGAATCTCGATTCCTGGAAGATCTACGGCTGCGGCGTGGAGTGGTACGGAAATCCCTTCTGACGTCACAGGTACAGTTCAATATTTTGCTGAAAAAATGAAAAAGCACAGAATCCGGCAGGAGCATCTGCTCCTCCTGGATTCTGTGTTTTTTTGTGCCTCCGGAAAAGAATCAGTACCGGGATTTGGTGCGCTCGTGGGAGTTGACAAGGTGCCTGCGCATCGCATCACTGACGTGGTCGGGGTCATTGTCCAGCAGAGCCTGGATGATTTCAATATGTTCTTTGGCCGCCAGGGTGATCTGCTCATCCTCATTCGGATGGAAGTAACGGATTCTCCGGTTCTGGTCGTGCACCATCCGCACTGCGGACCGCAGAAAGCGGTTGGGACAGCAGTCCATGAGTTTGGTATGCAGTTCATTATCCAGCATGATGTAATATTCCATCAGCTTTTTGTCTTTCAGGGCTTCCGGACGGTTGGTAAACCGGTCGTACATATCATAGAGCCAGCTGCGGTCTATACGCCCCGCGGCCATGCCGGCAATGGCCGGCTCCAGGACCAGGCGGACCTGGTAGACCTCGTCGATGAGATCCTGGGTCACATCGGTGACGATGGTTCCCTTGCGGGGATATATTTTCAGCATCGCCTCCCGCTCCAGCCGCAGAATCGCCTCCCGGATGGGAGAGCGGCTCACCCCCAGAGCATTCTGCAGATCCGTCTCCGACACGTCGGAGAGCGGCGCAAGCTTTCCCGTAATGATCATTTCTTTGATCTGCTCATAGGCATATTCTGATTTGCTGATCTTTTTGTCACCGAACAGGTTCGTGTTCAGTGCGTCTGTTGATTTTGGCATTTACTCCGCCTCCCCCTTGCTGGTTACAGAAATATTCAACGTGTAAAGAAATAATACATAGGCCAGAACCTCCGCGATGGAGATAAAAGGCCAATTCCGGCAGAAAAGCTGCAGGATGACACCTGCCGGCGGCAGCAGATAGAGCGCCGCGAGTCCTGCCTGCTCTGTCGCAGTCAGGTTATGCTCCGCGTGCATCCAGGTCAGAACAAGCCCGTAGACGGAGAAAACCAGCGGGACTCCGAGGAGCAGCGGAAGATAAAGCATTCCCCGGGTGATGACCCGATTATCATCAATCACAAATAACAGTCCGGTAAGCTTGTTGGTCATGACCAGCAGAAGAAACTGTCCGTAAAAGAGAAAGGTATGTCTCGTCTGCCGGGTGATGGGCTGCATATCCGGCGCGTAGCACCGGAAGATTCCGTAACAGACCCGAAGGGCAAACAGGAGCGGCTTCGAAGCACAGTAAAAGGTATACAGGATGCGGAACGAGGTTGTGGAAAGATGTCCGTTCTCTGCTGAAAACACGGCAATTTCCAGGATTACCCCCAGAATGCTGACAGCGAGTAATTCCCGGAAAATCCTATGAAAAACAGAGGCTCCTGACCGATGGGATCGGGAATACAGAAACAGTATGACGAGGACGGCCAGCACCGGCAGATCGGGAATAATACTGCGCATCATCAGACTCCTTGAAGGGGGGAGACATCCTGAAAGAACCGGATGCCCGAAAACAGATACAATTAATATATCAGTAGTATATCAAAACTACGGACAGAGGGCAATTGCAGAAAGTGAGAAAAGATAAATAAATAACAATCATTGTGACTATTCAACAAATTTTTCCCTGAAAAATATATAAAATGCTGAAAGTGCAAAAACAGGTTTTCATAGATCTTGACATTAAAAAAGAGATAGGCTATAAGAGATATATCAGTGATATATCAGAAGTATGTTAGCAAAATATCACATTAAGGGAAATCTGAGAAGGATAGTAAAGGAGACCGGTTATGAACAGAATCAGACACAAAAATGACATGGTACTGGGATTGATTACAACCGCATTTTCCATGTTTCTAATCTTCGGAAAGATCACGGAGCAGAAGGTCAATACCAATCAGAGCGGTTTTTTCGGACGGCCTGATGTCTGGATTCGGGGTCTTGGAATCCTGATGCTGCTGATTTCCGTCATACTCATGGTCCGCGCCATCAATTTTAAGAAAGAAGAAACAGAAGACCGGTTTCATTTCTATATTGATTCCACGGTTGTCGGCCTGGTGATTTCGCTGATACTCTACACGGTGCTGCTCCCAAAACTCGGATTTATCATCACGACTTTTGCGGAAACCTTCTATCTGGCCCTTCTGTTCACAGTGAGGGAGCGGGGGCTTTCCTTCCGGACGGTTCCCGGGAAGGACTGGGGCGGCATCCTCATCAAATGCATTATCACGGCAGCGGTTCTCCTGGTGATTTTCTGGATTGTATTCGGAAAGCTCCTGGCGATACAGCTTCCTACCTTCGACCTGTTCGGCTGATAAGCCGGCGGTACCGTTCCGCAACCGCGGAATACCGGATGAAGAGCTTTAAAAAAATAACATAAAGGCTAAAGGAGGAAAAAATGAAAAAGAGATTATTAGCAACGGTATTATGTGTCGGTATGGCAGCATCGATGCTGGCAGCCTGCGGCGGCTCCAAGCCCGCAGAGACCACGGCAGCGGCAGCAGCAGAAACCGCAGCGGCGGAAGCAGCTCCGGCAGAGGCTTCCGCAGAGACAGAAGCTCCCGCAGAGGCGGATGCCGGTGATTATCCGAACGGTCCCATCACCGCGATCATCCCCTATGCTCCGGGCGGCGGCTCCGACGTTCTGACCAGAGCTCTCATGGAGTACATTGAGCTTCCCAACGGTTCCAACATCGTTGCAGTCAACGTGGAAGGCGCATCCGGCTTTACCGGTGCCATGCAGGCAGCCAATTCCAAGAATGACGGCTATACCATCCTTTCCCACAACCCGATGGACGTAGTTTCCTATTCCCTGTCCGGCAAGACCGACATCGAGCTCTGGAGCGAGCTGACCAATGTCTGCGGACTTGTGGATGACTTCAATGTTCTCGTTACCAATCCGAACTCCGGATGGACCACCGTGGACGAGGTTGTAGAGTACTGCAAGGCTCATCCGGGCGAGGTCAAGATCGGCAACACCGGTTCCGGCAACTGCAACATGGCAGACTGCATCCGCGTTCTCGAGGCTCTGGGCATCAGGGATGAAGTTACCATCGTTCCCTACGACGGCGGCGCTGCCAACAAGACCGCTCTCATGGGCAACCACATCCAGCTGAGCCTGAACTCCTGCGCAGATATCCAGAGCGGAATCCTGGCAGGAGACCATATCCCGCTGATGACCGTCGGCGACCGCCGCGCGGCGTTCCTTCCGGATACTCCTTGCACCAAGGAACTTGGCTATGACATCACCACCACCAAGCCGAGAGGTCTTTATGCTCCGAACGGCATGGATCCCGCTCAGGTGAAGGTTCTTGCCGATGCCTGCCAGAAGGTCTGCGAGAACGAAGAGTTCCAGAAGAAGATTGCGGATCTCGGTCTTGAAGTGAACTTCGTGCCGGGCGACGAGCTCAAGGAGAAGGTCGGCGGATGGGTAGAAGACCTTAAGCCGGTATTCGAGCAGATGGCAGCAGAGGGACTGTAATATTACAGCTTCATATCAGTAAACCCGTTCCGGCTCCGATTACGGGGCCGGAACGACAGAGACAGAAAAAACGGTTGATGAAAAAGAGGTGAACTATGGCAGCTCTTTCGGCAGGTTTATCAGCGATGACAGGAGATCCCTTCAGTTTTGTGCTGCTGATCTTCGGAATTTTCATGGGAATTGTCTTCGGCTGTATTCCGGGACTTACCGCAACCCTCGGCGTAACCCTGATGATCCCCTTTACTTATACCATGACCCCGGTACAGGGCCTGGTGCTTCTGATTTCCATCTATGTCGGCGGCATCAGCGGCGGTCTGATCACGGCAACCCTGATTAACATTCCGGGAACGCCGTCCTCGATTTTTACCACCTATGACGGCTATCCCATGGCGAAGAGCGGCCATCCTGCGGAGGCCCTGGAAATCGGCGTATTCTGTTCTTTCATCGGCGGAACCTTCTCAGCACTGGCGCTGATGTTCATTGCGCCGCAGCTCTCGAAGGTCGCCCTTATCTTCGGAAACTGGGAGTACTTCGCCGTAGCTCTGGTTGGTCTGGCGGTTGTCATCACCATGGCGGCGGATGACCTCTTAAAGGGTCTTATCGGTTCCATTATCGGTATGGTGCTGGCCTGCGTGGGTATCGAAGCGGTCAGCGGCGTGCAGCGTCTGACCTTCGGGAACTGGCAGCTGATGAACGGACTGAACTCCACGGCTCTCATGATGGGACTGTTCGCCATCTGCGAGATTATGACCCAGTGCCGTGACCTGGCAAAGGGCAAGCAGAACATTGAGACCGGAAAGATGTCAGTGCTTCCGCCTCTGAAGGAGATGGAAGGCTGCGGCATGCCGATTATTCTCGGGTGTCTCATCGGAACCGGCATCGGCATTCTCCCCGGTATCGGACAGAATGCTTCCACCCTGATTACCTACAACCAGTCCAAGAAGCTCTCCAAGCATCCGGAACGCTTCGGCAAGGGTTCCCCGGAAGGCATTGCCGCATCGGAGACCTCCAATAACGCCGTCAACGGCGGCGCCCTGATTCCGCTGATTACCCTTGGTATCCCCGGTGACCTGACCACCGCGGCCCTTATCGGCGGTCTGATGATTCACGGACTGCAGCCCGGACCTCTTCTGTTCAGCCAGAACCTGGATGTGGTCGGCGCGGTCATGGTTTCTTATTTCCTGGCAAACATCGTGATGTACTTCATGGAGCTTGGCCTGATGCGGATCTTCGTCAAGGCCGTCAACATCAAGTTCTCCTACCTGTTCCCGGCCATCGTCATGTTCTGCGTGCTGGGTACATTTGCCCTCAATAACCGTACCTTCGACCTGTGGGTTCTCATCGGCTGCGGCATCATGGCCTACATCCTGCAGGAGCTGGGCGTTGAGCTGGCGCCGGTTATCCTGGGATTCATTCTGGGACCGCTGGTGGAGAAATACTACCGCATGGGCATGACCGCGGAGAATGGAAACTTCGCATCGATCTTCCGTTATCCCATCGCCACGGTTGCCCTGATTATCGCCATCCTGTTCATTGTGGTACCGCTTTTCAGCAGCAAGTTCCGCAAGACCAGAGATGCGCTGAACATCTGATATTCCGTGCCCCGGTCCCCCCTATTACCGGACGGCGCAAATGTCCGGCCCGGGGCACTGAATTATAAATTGACAATTTTCATTTACCTATGACAGGAGGTTTTTCAAATGGGCATGACACCGGAAAAAAGGCAGGAATTGGATCAGCTTTGCCTCAAGTTCAGAAAGATCCTGATTGAAACACTGCACGGCATCCAGACGGGACATCCGGGCGGATCCCTTTCTTCCATGGAGATTCTGACCGATCTGTTCTTCAATGAAGCCAACATCGGACCGGACAATATCGCTTCTCCGGACAGAGACAAGATTATTCTCTGCAAGGGACACGCGGCACCGGCTCTTTACATGAACCTGGCAGAAAAGGGATTCTTCCCCATGGAAGAGATGAAGACGCTCCGTCAGATTAATTCCAGACTGCAGGGTCATCCCTGCTCCAAGGACACTCCCGGCGTGGAAGTTTCCTCCGGACCGCTGGGCGCAGGCTATCCGGTAGCTCTGGGCATCGCCCTGGCTGACTGCATGGATGGAAGAGATTCCTATACCTACGCTATCCTCGGCGACGGTGAGATTCAGGAAGGCGTTGTCTGGGAAGCTGCAGAGAATGCCAATAAGTACAAAGCAGACCATCTGATCACCATCGTGGACTGGAACGGTGTACAGCTGGACGGCACCAACGACGAGATCATGCCTCTGGGAGACCTTCAGGGCAAGTGGAAAGCCTTCGGCTATAACGTAATCGAGTGTGATGGCCACGATGTGGCATCCATAAGCGACGCGATTGCGGCAGCAAAGCAGGTTAAGGGACAGCCCACCGTGATTCTTGCACATACCGTCAAGGGCAAGGGCGTATCCTTCATGGAAGGCAAGAGCGCATGGCACGGCAAGGCTATCGATGATGCAAGCTATGAGCAGGCAATGAAAGAACTGGGAGGTGCACAGTAATGGCTAAAGCAATTCGTGATATCTATGGAGAAGTCCTGGCAGAGCTGGGCAAGAAGGATGAGAGAGTTGTTGTGCTGGACTGTGACGTATCCGGTTCCACAAAATCCGGCGTGTTCGGCAAGGAATGCCCGGAGCGTTTCTTCAACTGCGGTATCGCCGAGTATTCCATGGTAGGTATGGCTTCCGGCATGGCGAAGATGGGCAAGATCCCCTTCTGCAATACCTTCGCCGTATTTCTGACCACTCTGGGCGGTCTGGCAGCCAGAACCTTCATGTCCTATTCCGGACTGAATGTGAAGCTGGTCGGCGGATATGCCGGTCTCTCCGATGCATTTGACGGATGCACCCACCATGCGCTGGAGGATGTGGCCATCATGAGAACCCTTCCGGACGTTGCCGTTATGGTTGCCTCCGATGCTGCCACCACCCGCTTCCTGGTAGAAACTGCCATTGAGAAGGATATGCCGATGTATCTCCGGATGTCCCGCGACACTGCAGAGGACTGCCATCCGGAAGGTGCAAAGTTTGAGTTCGGCAAGGCCTTTACCGTAAAAGAAGGTAAGGATGTCACCATCATCGCCATGGGCGTTGAGGTCGGCATGGCTGTCAAGGCTGCGAGGATTCTCGAGGAGAAGGGCATCAGCGCAAGAGTCCTTGATATGTTCACCGTTAAGCCCATCGACCGCGAAGCTATCGTGAAGGCAGCGGCAGAGACCGGCGCCATCGTAACGGCGGAAGAGCACAGTGTGATCGGCGGTCTCGGCGGCGCAGTGGCCGAGGTTCTGGCTCAGGAAGGCTGCGGCGTTCCGGTAGAAATGATCGGTATGCAGGATACCCACGGCGAGTCCGGCCCTTACAAGGCACTGCTTCACAAGTACTGCCTGGATGAGGAAGCCATCGCAGCGGCTGCCGAGAAGGCCATTTCCCGCAAGTAATCGACACAGAGCCGGGACTCACTCGTGAGTTCCGGACGATGAAGAATAGAAGAATTACGACAGAAGGGCTGTCGCATTAAGGAATAATGCGGCGGCCTCTTCTGAAAATGCGGCAGGAATTCAGAAAAGGAGACAAAACACCATGAGAGATTCCATTCACAAATACTTTAAGGTCGGAACCATCCGCTGGATGAGCTTCCCGAGACTGGGCGTTCTGGAGTCCATCAAGAGAATCGCTTCCGATGACTATTTTGACGCCATCGAGATCACCAAGTGCAAGGACGACGAGGAGAGAGAAGCGGTCAAGAAGCTTCTGGAGCAGTCCCACATGAAGGTCTGCTACGGCGCACAGCCGAGACTTCTCGGACCGAAGCTGAATCCGAATGACATCGATGAGGAAGGCCGTCTGAAAGCGGAGGCAACCCTCCTCGAGGCCATCGATGAGGCGGAGTATCTCGGCGCTCAGGGTATCGCTTTCCTGGCCGGCAAGTGGCAGGAGGAAACTAAGGAGCAGGCTTACCAGCAGCTCATCAAGACCACCGAGAAGCTCTGCGCCTACGCCCAGACCAAGGGAATGAATGTAGAGCTGGAGGTCTTCGATTATGACATCGACAAGGCTGCTCTCATCGGACCGGCTCCTCTCGCTGCAAGATTTGCCGCAGACATCCGCACCCATTATCCGAACTTCGGTCTCCTGGTAGACCTGTCTCACTTCCCGATCTGCTATGAGAAGGCCAAGGATGTGGTCCGCACCTGCAGACCTTACATCACTCACCTGCACTTCGGCAACGCGGTAGCGGATCCGAAGGCCCCGGGCTACGGCGACCTTCACCAGAGATTCGGTTATCCGAACAGCGCCAACGACATTCCGGAGCTTCTGGACTATCTCCAGGTACTGAAGGACGAAGGCTTCTTCAACGCCCAGGATCCCATGGTTCTGTCCATGGAGGTTCTTCCCACCGCGGAAGAGGACGAGGAGATCGTTCTGGCCAACACCAAGAGATGCCTAAACCGGGCATGGGCAATGCTGGAGGACTGAATACTATAGACAGGCTCATGTATCATGTTATGATGGAAGGGGCGGAAAGCAGAGCTGTTTTCTGCCCCGATTACAAAATATATGTGAATACTCAAAAGGAGATACTGTATGAAAATCGTTGTACTTGACGGATTTACCGAGAATCCCGGCGATCTGAGCTGGGAAGGAATGGAGAAGTTCGGTGAGCTCACTGTTTATGACCGCACCAGCTATGTGGATTCTCCGTTGATCGCAGAGCGTCTCGGCGATGCCGAAGTGGCTGTCATCAACAAGACCCCCATCACAAAGGCAACCATCGATGCATGCCCGAATCTTAAGTGCATCGCGGTTCTGGCAACCGGCTACAATGTTGTTGATTACAACTATGCAAAAGAGAAGGGAATCATCGTCCAGAACGTACCGACCTACGGCACCCAGATCGTAGGACAGTACGCAGTAGGCCTTCTTCTGGAAATCTGCTCTCACTACGGCCACCACGACAAGACCGTCAAGGAAGGCAGATGGGAGTCCAATGTTGACTGGTGCTACTGGGATTATCCGATGATCGAGCTCTACGGCAAGACCGCAGGCATCATCGGCCTCGGCCGTATCGGCCAGGCTACCGCGAAGATCCTGAATGCGCTCAACATGAAGGTCATCGCCTATGATGCATTCCAGTCGGAGTCCGGCAAGCAGGTTGCAGAGTATGTGGATCTGGATACCCTTCTGGCGCAGTCCGATGTTATCTTCCTGCACTGCCCGCTGTTCCCGGAGACCGAGGGAATCATCAACAAGGACAATATCGCGAAGATGAAGGACGGCGTCATCCTCATCAACAACAGCCGCGGTCAGCTGGTCGTTGAGCAGGATCTGGCAGATGCGCTCAACTCCGGCAAGGTCTATGCGGCAGGTCTCGATGTGGTTTCCACGGAGCCCATCAAGGCTGACAACCCGCTGAAGACTGCAAAGAATACCATCATCACTCCCCACATTTCCTGGGCAGCGCAGGCTGCACGCCAGAGAATCATGGACATCACCGTGGACAACATCCAGAGCTACGCGGACGGCAATCCGGTGAATGTGGTAAACAAGTAAGGAAACGATCAGAGATTGCCTGTTACGGGCATGAAAAGAGGATAATAGAATGAAACTTGCAAGACTTATGGCACCGTATAAGATGCAGATGGAGGAAGCTCCGGTTCCGGAGATCACCGAGGATCAGGTGCTTTTGAAGATTAAGGCTTTCGGTGTGTGCGCCAGCGACATGCAGATTTATCACGGTCTGCACAAGTATGCCGCCATGCCGGTGGTGATGGGGCATGAGCTTTCCGCAGTAATTGAGAAGGCCGGCAGCAATGTCACTGACTATAAGGTCGGAGACAAGGTCACGGTGGAACCGCAGCTGTACTGCGGCAAGTGCTATCCCTGCAAGATCGGCCGCTTCAATGTATGCGAGCACCTGAAGGTTCTCGGCGTTCACACGGACGGTGGAAACTGCGAATACCTCGCGCTGGATCCGAAGTATCTCCATCACGTGCCGGAGACCCTCTCCGATGAGCAGGTAGCCCTTATCGAGCCCCTGGCTGTCGGTGTCGGTTCCGCCAAGAGAAGTCAGAGAATGAAGGGCGGCAATGTCTGCGTGGTCGGTGCCGGCGTTATCGGCAACTTTGCGGCCCAGGCGGCCAAAGGTCTCGGCGCAGCGAAGGTCATGCTGACGGATATCAACCAGGAGCGTCTGGACTACGCCCTGGAGTGCGGCATTGACTACGCCGTCAACACCAAAAATGTGACCCTGAAGGAAGCCATCGAGCAGAACTTCGGCGAGCGCAAGGCTGATGTCATCATCGACTGCGTCGCTGCTCCGCCGGTGTTCCAGACCATTCTGGACGCCGCAAGACCCAGCTCCGACATCGTCATCACCGGAAATTACAAGGCACCGGTGACCTTCGAGCTTCCGCGGATCCAGAGAAACGAGATCAACCTTCTCGGCCACATGATGTATGTCCGGGAGGACTACGCGGATGCCATCCGTCTGCTGGAAGAAGGCAAAATCACCATCACGAAGACCGTGAGCCAGGTGTATCCCTTCGACCAGTATCCGGAGGCTCTGGATTTCATCGACAAGAATCCGGAAAAGGTTATGAAGTGCATCGTGAAGATGTAATCCGAGGCGAAGTCGGAAGGCGCAGCCTGGAAACCAGGCCTGGAAATCCAGCCGGATGATCCGGGAAATAAGTGAAATTGCAGCTGCAGCCGGGAACAGAGCGATGCTCTGCTTCCCGGCT
>Ga0310695_10007196_pt1 | contig 17882 bp, 13 predicted proteins | sample RumenRJG_04DNA_FD_203882 | JGI IMG/M metagenome (GOLD analysis project Ga0310695, IMG submission 203882) | Bovine rumen microbial communities from Lethbridge, Alberta, Canada - RJG_04 (v2) (version 2) | ecosystem: Host-associated > Mammals > Digestive system > Stomach > Rumen | place: Canada...
TTGACGATACCTTCGCCATGCCTCACTCACGCCATACCGAGGTGTATCGTGAGGACATCATCGCATCGCCTGACGTGACGCTCATTGCCGAGTCGCCTGAGTCGGGTGTCAGTATGGCTATGGCTCGCCGTGGTCGTGAGTTCTACATCACGGGACACATGGAGTATAATCCGGAGACGCTTCATAACGAGTATATGCGCGACAAGGACAAGCGCGACGATGTGGAGATGCCAAAGAACTACTATAAGGACAACAACCCTAAGAAGGGTCCTATGGTGACTTGGCGTGCTCATGCCAACCTCCTCTTCCAGAACTGGATAAACTATTACGTCTATCAGAAGACGCCGTTTGATATTAGGAAGATTAAGTAAGGCGGCCTCTCCCCCCGCCCTCCCCCGTAGGGAGGGAGCCGGAGCGCGAAAGGCATTACCCTTATAGAAAATCATAAAAAACATTAGCGAATCCCCCATAGCCGAATCGGCTCCCTCCCTACGGGGGAGGGCGGGGGGAGAGGCCGGATCTCATGCAAACCCTAGAATTATTAGCCCCAGCCAAGAACCTTGAATGCGGCATAGCAGCCATTGATCATGGCGCGGATGCTGTTTACATCGGAGCACAACGCTTCGGTGCTCGTGTTGCTGCGGGTAATTCCGTAGAGGATATAGCCACATTGTGCAAGCACGCACATCAGTTTGGTGCCAAGGTATTCGTGACGGTAAACACCATTATCTACGACGAGGAACTTAACGACACGCTTCAGCTCGTTGACGAACTGGACGGCATCGGCGTGGATGCAATCCTTGTGCAGGATATGGGATTGTTCTCCCTCCTAAAGCAAAGAAAAGAGCCTCTGCATTGTGAACTTCATGCCTCTACGCAGACTGATAACCGAAGTGCGGAAAAAGTGAAATGGCTCTTCGACCAAGGATTTGACAGGGTAGTTCTTGCAAGAGAACTGAGCATAAAAGAAATCTCCGATATACATAATGCCTTGATCGGACAGGCTCCCTCCCTACGGGGGAGGGCGGGGGGAGAGGCTTTTCCCCTCGAAGTCTTCGTCCACGGTGCCCTGTGCGTTTCCTATTCTGGGCAATGCTACGCCTCACAATATTGTTTCCAACGCTCAGCCAACAGAGGTGAGTGTGCCCAATTCTGTCGCCTTGCCTTTACGCTAAAGGATGCCAACGGAAAGATTCTCGAAAGCGAACGACATCTGCTTTCCTTGCGCGACATGGCACAGATAGACAACCTTGAGAAACTGGCTGACGCAGGTGCTTCTTCGTTCAAGATTGAGGGCAGACTGAAGGATGTGGATTATGTGAAGAACATCACGGCGGCGTATAGCGAGGCTCTTAATGAGGTGGTGCGCCGCAATCCAGAGAAATATACTCGTGCTTCATTCGGAAGATGCACATACACCTTTACACCCAATATTCAGAAATCATTCAATCGTGGCTTTACCACCTATTTCGCCGAAGGCAGAAAGCAAGGACTCGTCTCTTTCGACACACCAAAGGCGATGGGCGAGCCTGTGGGTAAGGTGAAGGAGATAAGAGGTCATTCATTCAACATCTCCACCACCACTTCATTTGCCAATGGCGATGGACTCTGTTATCTCACCCCTTCCAGACTTGTAGGGTTCAGAGTGAACAAGGTGGAGGGCAACCGCATTTTCCCTCTGCGTATGCCAGAGTCGCTGAAGCCAGGCACCATGCTCTTCCGTAATCTTGATCAGGCATTCACCACACTTCTTGCCAAGCCTTCAAGTGAACGTAAGATTGACATCAGTTTCCATCTATACGAAGAGGACGGCAAGCTGACTCTTTCTGCCAAGGATGAGGTTGGTCGCACTTGCACCATACAATCTGATTGCGAGCTTCAGCCGGCAGCAAAGCCACAGGAAGAGAATATCCGCCGTCAGCTCTCCAAGCTAGGTGGCACTATCTACCAATGCAAGGACATCAAGATTGACACCAAGGCATTCATTCCAAGTAGCGTGCTGGCTAATATGCGTAGAGAGGCTATAGAAAAGACCCTCTCCCCGCTCCCCCTTAAAGGGGGAGAGCCGCTAACGCCCTCAAAACACCACTTCAATGAAGAGCCTGCCCCTTCCTACCCTATACCTTATTTATATAATGCCTCAAACCGTCAGGCGAGGGCATTTTATAAGGAGCAAGGCATAAATGCCGATTCTATAGAAATGCCGAAACAAACAAATGTATCTACTCCCCTCCCTTTATGGGAGGGGCAGGGGGTGGGTCTTTTATTGATGCAATGCCGCTACTGCCTCCGCAACGAGATGGGCTATTGCACGAAGTCAGGCAAACGTGCTCCGTGGAAAGAGCCGCTCACAATCTCCATCTCCGATGGTCGTGAATTCCAGTTGCAGTTCGACTGCAAGAATTGTCAGATGAATGTTATCGGCTAATAATTAAATGTACTATTTGACTATTTACTATGTACTATTTATGTACTATTGGGTTGATGTACTATTTATCGTCAATCAATAGCGAAACAGGAAATAGTAAATTAAATAAAATAGTAAATAAATAGTACATAGTAAATAGCTAAATAGTAAATTAAAACGCCATGCCCTCACTACGAAACATACTATCTAAAATATTCCCCCTTGGGGGGATAGGGGGCTTTCTATTCCTCTTCCTCCTCACTTCCTGCTACCGTGATTCCTCCACTATCAATGAGCAGGAAGAGGCTCATGATGCGCTTGCGATAGGCGACACTTTGACACAGGAACAGCAAGATTCAATCTCTTTCTATTCCACGCACCACTATACCGAAGGCTATAATTTCGAGGTGTATAAAGACTCCATTTCCTTGCTCGCACAGCAGCCTGAAGAAATGATCTCGCAGATGGAGATTGATACTTTCGCCGTATATAAGAATCATCACATAGTAGTGGGGGATATTAGAATCTTATCACAAGACTCAATAGATTCTGTATGGGTTCAGCTCGCAACTGACGAAGGACGATGGGGATGGATTCACGAGACGGAGCTATTGCCGAAGGTTGTACCTGTTGATCCAATCTCACAGGCAATAATGTTCTTCTCCGACTCGCACATCATCATCTCGCTGATCATCGTTGTGCTGATTGGTATTGCATACGTAATGCGACACATATACCGTAGGAATGCCCCTATAGTGCATTTCCGCGACATTTCGTCATTCTACCCTACCCTGCTCTGCCTCATCGTGGCAATAGCAGCTACATTCTACGCATCAGTACAGATGTTCGCCCCTGAGACATGGCGACATTTCTACTATCACCCTACTCTGAACCCATTCCAAGTGCCGTTCATACTGTCAATCTTCATGTCTTCAGTATGGGCAATGGCAATAGTCTTCATAGCAGCCGTAGATGATGTGAAACGTAATCTACCACTTGTAGATGCCCTACTCTACCTATCAGGAATGATAGGTGTATGCGCTATCAATTACATCATCTTCAGCATCACGACTCTCAACTATGTGGGCTACCCTCTCTTGGTGGCTTACTGCTATTTCGCCATAAAGAGATACTACACGGTCTCTCGAAAATATTACATCTGCGGAAACTGCGGCAAACACCTCACTCACAAAGGGAAATGCCCGGAATGCGGATATATAAATGATTAAAAAATTCAACGCTCTGTTGAAAGTGAATAGTGAATAACGAATAGATAATAATACTTAATACTGGCTAACGCCCTTGCGAGCCCTTTCGTTCTGGTGGCTACCAGTATTTGTATTATTCACTATTCACTTTTCACTATTCACTTAACGAGCCTTTACCAAGGGTATGAAATATACAAGAATACTTCTGCAAATATTCATTATCGGATGTCTTGCGACAGGATTTCTATCCTCTTGCGGAGGTGACGAACCTGATACTCCTGAAAGAAAAGCCCAAAGGACGGTACTCATTTATATGTGTGCCGAGAATAATCTCAGCTCATTCCAATACTATGATTCCATAGAAATAGTAAAAGGAGCGGCTAATCTTCCCGACAACGTAAACCTAATAATGTTTGCCGACAAGAGTAGTAGACTCCAGAAGCCTTACATAGCCAAGGTGGATAAGAACGGAATACACATCGTGAAATCATATAGTGATGATTTCTATTGCATAGACAAGGAAAAAATGTCTGAGATCATCAACTGGACCTTTACCAAATATCCTGCCGACTCATACGCTATGACATTCTGGGGACATGGTAACGGCTGGGTGGTGCTTCCTGAAAAGAACACAGTCAAGGCAAAGGCTAAGCGTAAGGCATACGGTTATGATTCGGGTGTTGACAATCCTGACGGAGGCGACGGAAATAATAAGTTCATCAACATTCCAGAACTTGCAGAAGTCCTTTCCAATGCGCCACATCTTGACTATATCTTTTTTGACTGCTGTCAGATGATGTGTGCCGAGGTTACTTACGAACTCCGTAATGTATGCGACTATATAATAGGCTCTCCTGCCGAGATTCCCGGTCGTGGAGCACCATACGAATATGTAGTACCAGACTTCTTCCTTGCAAAGGATAATGTAGGGAAGGCTGTCATTGACGACTATATCAAGAATACAGATTTCTCTATCAATGATGTTGATGGCCTGCCTCTCTCGGTTGTCAAGACAAGCAACATGGAAAATCTTCTTGCAGTCACCCAGAGTGCCATAGACACGCTGATGGTTCATTATCCATATCCCAACAACCTTCCCGTCTATGATGTCATCTTCTATGGAAGAAACTATGCCGCAGCCAAAAATCCTATCTACTATGACTTGCGAAATGTAATGCGCAAATACTTGTCAAAAGACGATTTCGACACATGGGACAAGGTTTTCCAGCAAACCGTCGTCTATTCCGTTCATCCAAGAGACATTCAGGAAACAGGAATACAAGACTGGATGACAGATGAGCTGTACTTCAGTCATTTCGCGAAGTTCCAGATGAATGATGATAACTATGGTGGCTTGTCTATGTTCATTCCACAGACATACTACTCTAACGCAAATCCAAACGACTACCTTAATCCAAACGTAAGCATCAAGGCTTTCCAATGGAATAAAGGAATTGACTGGACAAAGTTTGGATGGGAGTAAATTTAAAAGTATAAAGTAGATAGTGTAAAGATTAATGTAAATAGTAAAGCTCCCCTATGAGCAACTATACAATCTACATTACACTTTCTACTTTACCCTTTACACTTTTCTATGAAAATATTTCTCTCCGGCCTTCGCGACGGCATACCAATAGCATTAGGATATTATGCCGTAGCATTCTCGCTCGGCATAATAGCGGGAAATGTAGGTCTTGATGCCTTCATGGGCTTCATAGCCTCATTCTTTACCCGTGCCTCTGCCGGCGAATATGCAGGCTATACCCTTGCAGGAGCACAGGCAACCTATATTGAGGTCATAGGAATGAGTCTGATAGCCAACCTCCGCTATCTGCTTATGAGTACGGCTTTGACACAGAAATTCCGTCCTGGCACCTCTCTCTTCAAGCGCATCATCACCTCCGCCTGTATCACAGATGAGATATTCGGAATATCAATAGCATACAAAGGATATCTCAATCCAAGATACACGTTAGGTGCTTTCGCAATCTCTACCCCAGCATGGGCATTAGGCTGTACCTCTGGCATTATTGCGGGCAACATCCTTCCTGCGAATATCGTTTCTGCTCTTAGCGTGGCTCTCTACGGAATGTTCATTGCCATCATCATTCCACCTTCAAAGAAAGACCGTAACGTGGGTATCGCCGTATGCTGTAGCTTTGCCCTCAGCGGACTTTGTGCCATAATGCCAATAATCAGCGAATGGAGTTCGGGCACACGCATCATCTTGCTCACGATACTCATTTCTGCGGCAGCAGCGATAATAAAGCCAATAAAAAATGAATAATCTCTGGATCTACATATTCATAATGATCGTGGTGACAAATCTCATCCGCATCATTCCGCCGTTACTTATCCGTGGACAGATAAGTAACAGATTCCTTCGTAGTTTCCTTTACTACGTGCCATACGTTACCCTTGCCGTTATGACCTTCCCAGCCATAACGGAGGCTACCTCATCCCCTCTCGCAGGAGCCATCGCCCTTGTGCTTGGCATCATCGCCGCCTGGTTCGGTCTTGGTCTCTTCCCTGTCTCCGTCATCTGCTGTCTTGTCGTGCTCGTGATTGAATACGCAATATAGCCCCTCAAAATCGCTTGTAATAAAACAAAAACCATAAAAACACCAATCAATGTACTATTTCAACAACGAATTAAACGAATTAAAACGAAAAGAAAATAATTTCCCTATTCTGCGAAAAATTCGATAAAATCGTTAAATTCATTGTTATATTCCCTGCGTGATTTAATGTTTGCATTTGCGCGATAAACGGGCTGAAAGCCCAACAAGCTCATAGCCTAGGGCATCGCCCTAGGTACATGGAATTTAGTTATTTCGCCCTGCAAGGGCAAAAGCATTAACCCATATTAGAGCTTTTGCCCTTGCAGGGCGTTAGCCACTCCCCTAATCCACCACAGGGCGTTGCCCTGGGCTATGAGCTTATTGCCCCTTCGGGGCGCTATTGGGTATATGCGGATAATCATAAAAAATAATTTTTCTGGGCATCATCACTAATTCTTGTTCCGCATAAAACGGGCGCAAGGTCGCATTTCCGATTCTTTCGTGCCTTCCGTGTTCAAAAGAGGAAGGAGCGGAGCGAGGATTCCCGTTCATTCCGTGTTATGCGTGGTAGAAATGAAATTCTGATGATTTACCCTCCGAAAACCCATGAAATAAGGCAAAAAGACATAGGTTACTCCATCGTTTGTCCATCGTTACTCCATCGTTACTCCATCGAAACGATGGACTAACGATGGAGTAACGATGGAGTATCGATGGAGTAACCTCGGAGGAAGAGCGAAGGAATAGCGGAGGAAGATAGTAGGAAAATGGGATTTACTACGGATTCACATCGCACTTACATCGGAACTATAACGTCTGGAAATATGAAACAAAAAGGGCAAAAAAAATCCCTACTCCGAAGGGAGTAGGGAAAAGTTTATAGGATATGTTAAATCTTATCTGTAAATAACGCCACGGAGCATTAGACCTTGACAACGAGGTGCATCATCAAAGAATACTCCATAATCTCTTATTCTTACGCATTTTGCTTTATATGAATCCTTGCCTGTTGAGCTATTTCTTGTCCAATAAAAAGCTAAATCGACATCTTTAAGCTCAGCGTCGTCATCTTTAGACTCAAGATATCTATATCCTCCAATAGGCAACAAAAAATAACTCTTGGTGCTAACATTTTGGAACGCATAAGTTGAACCCACCTTTATAAACTCCACAGTTCCTGCATTTTTTGCTTTCCATAATGCATCAAAATCTTTTTCATCAGCAATTCTCACAACGTTTTTAGCGAACTTCAAAGATTTCTGATAAGCAGCATCATCCATAAGTTCCAATTCTGACTTACCATCAGCGGATCCACCGCCCCAATCAGTTATACTGCTTGTATAAGCATCATAATCGTTGTATTTTATAAGAACGCCTTTCGTATTTGGATGGAAATTCCATCTGTTAGAAGATTCCCAAGCATCATTCCAACTACCATTACCTATACCATACTTATAACTTCTTTTTTCAAAATGTGCAGCCTCTTCTGCTTGTTCAGCAGCAGTTGTGCCCTGACCAAGTGAATATGTATAGTACCAAGAATAATTCTGACAATAGCTAACTTTATACTGGTTGGACTTTACATAAGTCTCCCCCCATGCGTAGTATGAAGAAGTCGGATCAGTCTCGGTTGTTGTGCTATTAGTACCTGTTATTTTTTCACCTGCCTCATCATAGACATTCTCAATACACCATAAGACTTTCTTGGTTACACCATCAATCTCTCGTGTAATACCCAAATCTACGTATGCCTCCTTAGCACATTCCTTTGCAGTATATGAGCCAAGATTTATGATTTCTGATGCATCTACATTAAATGCAGTTTCCTTAATACGGTCAAAAACCTCCGTATGCGTATCCTTAGCTCTATATTCCTCGAATGCAAGTGTAAAGCCTTTAGAGAAAGCGCATGGAAGGATTGCAATATAATAAGTTCCAGTTGAAAGTCCATTTACACCACCATCAATTACGATTTGAGAACTTCCATTTGTGACAGAATAGTTGCTCAAAGTGCCTTTGTCGCCTATGGTAGCCGTGAAATCGCCAGCTATCTTCTCAGTAGCATCGTTTGATTTGAAAACAATTCTACAGATCTTGAAATTATCATAGTTATTGTCTACAATAGTTACTTTCATAAGAGCCATTCCATTCTTGAAAGAGAAAGCCGAGCCTGTTGTGCAAGCTGTCATGAAATGCAAGTTTGGATTAAATGCAGGTGTTGCAGGCTGACTACTTGGAATAGTACCACTAACAGTAACATTAGTTCCAGACATAGCAATTGTTGGAGCACCCTCTGATGCGCCTACATTTCCAGCATAAAAAGCGTAAAACTTATTATTGGCATTATTGCCAGTTTCAACTTTAATGTTTCCTGTAAAGTTTGCAGCCCTCTTACCAACATCCGAAGAATTGATAGTAAACAACTGAGCATCTTCAGTTGTAGTATTGATAATCTTGATCTGATCGCCAGAAGACCAGATTGGATATGGACTATCGGTATTGGCGTCTGCCAAAGATGTTCGGGTAGCCTTACTTGCAGTCTCTCCGCTTTCTATGCTTGCAGAGAAGCTCATTGTGCCAGAGCTTGTTACTGGGGGGTTCTGCGCTTCTGGCTCGATACTATCGCTATCAGAAGAGCAAGAAGCCATGAGAATGGCTAATGCCGAGAAAGCATATTCCTTTATGTATTTCATCGTCTATTCTGATTTAAGTTTTACCATGCGTTGCGTGTTGAGAAGCCCTGTGTTGCAGGTTCTTCATTATCACCACTCTGGGTAGTTTCAGAGCTAAATGTCTTAGACTGATTTACTATACCAGACGCCTGTAACATAGAGGTCTTTGCCCTAAGCTCATGGAGCTTTACTTTGGGTTCTTCATACTTTTTCATAAGTCATTTGTTTTTAGGTGTTTTGATAATTTGAATTTCTATTAGGTTAACAACTCTCGTCCTTCATTCTGTAACTCTCTTTTGGATTGTTTTTGTAGTGTAAGAATGCTCTTTTGGGGAAGAGCTTTTAGGAAATGAGTTGTTTGATTTATACGCATGCAAAAATACACAAAAAAGTTGAAGAAAAGAAGAAATTATTCGTTTTTCTTAGTTTTTTGTGCGATTTTCTTGGCATTTCCTATCTTTTTACTTGTAATTTTACACTTTTTGCTGATATTTTCGATGTAAATTGTCATGAAGAAAGGGGGGAGGGGAAGGCGAGCTTGCGCTCGTTTAGGGATTTCAAGAAAATTATCCACGATGACCAGAAAATTCATTCCAGAAAAATATCGTTTTTGAACACGAAAGGCACGGAAGAAACGGAAAATGCGAGCTTACGCTCGTTGGGGCTTTCAAGAAAATTATCCACGATGACCAGAAAATTTATTCCAGAAAATTATCTTTTTTGAACACGAAAGGCACGGAAGAAACGGAAAATGCGAGCTTACGCTCGTCGGGGCTTTCAAGAAAATTATCCACGATGACCAGAAAATTTATTCCAGAAAATTATCTTTTTTTGAACACGAAAGGAAAACATTAATGTCAGAATTAACGTCTTAATTTGTGTCCTAATTAACGTGAATTCGACGAATTAAAATGCTGCGCTTGGCTACACGAATTATCCGTGAAGGTTCAGCTCGGCGGCCGAAGGGAAAGCCAATTAACCGTAAATTATCGAAAATTTTCAATGAAAAAAAAAGATTTATGGAAAATTCACGTTCAATTCACGGTAATTTACGTAGCTCCACACAGTGGAAACAAAGAAACTATTATTTCGTCGAACTCACGTTAATTAATGTTTCGTCGTTAGGCTTTTTCATAACACATTAATTTGGACGTTAATTAGAACATTAATTGAAACATTAATATTTCGTTAATTCCGTGATTTCCGTGTTCAAAAAAACAGATGATACGAAAGGAAAATAAAATTAATGTGAGATTAATGTGATATTTATGGGCATTATATGTTTCACTCCGTGAGGAAACATTAATTATCAATAATGACACATTAATTTCGCATTAATCTTTATTCTCTTGAACACGGAAATCACGGAACTAACGTTAATTTCGTTTCTTTTGTGCCTTCCGTGTTCAGAAAGAAAAAACTTTGCGTCTCGACGCTTTTGCATTTCTACTTACAGGTTTCTGATCTTCCACTCCTGTGGATAGAGATTATTGGCACGATTACCAATATTCTTCACGAAACCTAATGGATGGCCTTGATAGGTGACTACGACAAAGCCCTTGGGAACATCAGCATCAAGGACAATAGCCTCATGATGAAGATATTTCAAAGCATCCTCCTTTGATAGTTCAGCAAACGGATATTTATCCTTTGGAAGATTTATAAGCAGAGCCTCAGCATGAGCAGGAATGATATTCTTTCCCTTCTGAGTTCCGACAGGATGACCGTCGGAGAGAACACGAAGGAAGCCCCCCCGCCCCCCAAGGGGGAGTTTTTTAGATACATTTTTCCCCTGTAAAGATGCCTTTGATGGATTATTACTATCCAAAGACTCCCCCTTGGGGGGCTGGGGGGGCTTTCTCATCACCGCCATAAACAATCCCTCTCCTTTTGTCGTGCCAGGGATGAAACGATAGACGGGTTTGTCCCAGCCTTTGAGCAAAGAGCCTGTGATATTCCATTCGTCCTTGATTTCTATCGGAATAATCTCAGCACCAAGAGTCTCGCAAATCCATTTCACGTTCTCCTCATCCTCATGCAGATTGAAGGTGCAGGTGCTATAAACCATAACGCCACCGTCATTAAGACAAGGCCAAATATCTTCTATTATGCTACGTTGGAGAGCCGCACATTTCATCACGTTCTGAAGACTCCACTCCCCTATCGCATCATGATCCTTACGGAACATTCCCTCTCCCGAACATGGCACATCGCACACGATCAGGTCAAAGGTCATGCCTGCCCTCTGATAGTCAATGGCATAGTTATTTGTCACAATGACATTAGGATGCCCTTGCTTCTGAATATTCTCCATCAGGATATTCGCCCTACGACGATCTGGCTCATTGCTATAAAGAACCACGTCATCTGGCAAGGCTGCACGAAGAAGGGTGGACTTGCCACCAGGGGCGGCGCAGAGGTCGAGAACACAGGAACGGCCTCTCCCCCCGCCCTCCCCCGTAGGGAGGGAGCCGGTAGGCGATAAAACATTCGCAATATTCGTATCTCCACGCCCCTCCCCCTTTAAGGGGGAGCTGGAGAGGGTCTTTAATACCTCGTCAAGAAACATACTTCCTGCTTCCTGAACATAATAGACTCCGGCATGGAGTAATGGATCAAGCGTGAAGTTCGGTCTTTCGGCAAGATAGAAAGCGTTACGGCACCAAGGGACAGGAGTAATACGACCCCCCTCTATCTCCCCCGAGGGGGAGAATTTTAGATACATTTTCTCGTTATCTGGATTCTCGGTTAAGGTTTCATTACTATCAAATAGCCCTCCCCCTCGGGGGAGTTGGAGGGGGGTCTTAAACGGATTAAGCCTCACGCTTACAGGCACGCTCCCGTCAAAGGAAGCGAGATAATTCTTCCATTTCTCCTCACCAAATAGTGAGGAGGTATATTCTATAAATTCTTTTGGTAATTGCATACGGCCTCTCCCCCCGCCCTCCCCCGTAGGGAGGGAGCCGATTCGACTATGGGGGTATATTTAAAATTTTATGATCGAATAATATATAATAGATTGCCTTTTCACCTTCCGACTAACGCATATTCCGATGTACTCCACATCTAACTTCCTTACATATGGGAGAAGACGAGGAAATATACCTCACTCTTCTATTAAGAGGAACCCTTCTTCATCCTTAGGCTCCCTCCCTACGGGGGAGGGCGGGGGGAGAGGCCTCTTCAAATTGCCCTCTTCGTCAAACATATCGTAGGTGGTGCGGAGAACCTTGAACTCTGTTCGGCGGTTAAGGGCATTAGCCGTTTCCTGCTGATCAGGCTTGAGCTTCGTGATAAACTCCTCAGTCAGCACGTCACCCTCCTTGAGCCAAGGATAGTGCTCTGCAACCTTCTTGCGAATCTTCTTTGGCTGCTCCTCGCCATAGCCCACAGGCGTTAGTCGCTCGGCAGCTATGCCTTTCTTTATGAGATAGTTCACAACGGTCTCGGCACGTTTTTGGGACAATGCCTTGTTATATTCATCAGATCCGCGATAGTCGGTATGTGCCGACAACTCTATGGTGATGTTTGGGTTCTCCGTGAGCATCATGACAAGAGAATCGAGCGCCACAGTACTTTCGGGCAAGAGGTCTGCCTTGTTGAACACATAGAAAATGTTATCCACAAGCACAGGAGCAGAGATAGAAGCCAAAGGGAACTGAAGGTCATAGACTTGGGAGGTCTTAACGCTATCCACGTGCAGTTCTTCCTTATGATTAAGGAAACCCGGACAACTGCCTAATACAATATAGTCAACACCCGGAGTAACCACATACTCAAACGAGCCGTCGCTCTTCACACCCATCGTTTGGTTAGTGCCATCACTACCCACAATCCTTGCAACGCCATTGGTAAGCTCATAGCCGTCTTGCTCGTATATCCAACCTCGGATTGTCTGCACAACCTCTGGATTCTCAAATGAATAGATATGATCCCAACCACGGGCATCGCCTCTGTTGCTTGAAAAGAATCCTTTGTTATGATTTCCCTCAAAGGTAAGTCCGAAGTCATCGCCCTGAGAGTTAAGAGGATAGCCAGGATGCGAGAGATGATACTTGTTATCATCACCTGCCACAGCAATAAAAACATCAAGTCCTCCCATACCCGGATGACCATCGCTTGAGAAATAGAAATCACCATTAGGACGGAAAGTAGGGAACATCTCGTTTCCCGGAGTATTGATAGGCTCTCCGAGATTCTCTACTCCGGCAGTACCACCAGCAACAAGACGAGTACGCCAGATGTCAAGTCCACCCTTTCCACCAGGCATATCGCTCACGAAATAGAGCCATTCACCATCAGGCGAAATAGCAGGATGAGCGTATGCTGAGAGGGTATCATTTGTGATCTTAAATTCAGTTGCCTTACCCCATGCTGCATCCGAACGCTGTGCCGTGGCAATAGTGGCATAGCGAGGATATTGCGGATCAGTAGGGCATTGGGTGAGATACATCGTGCTACCATCAACAGACAGACAGCAAGCGCCCTCGTCATATTCGGTATTTAGTCCGCTGGCTATCTCCTGCGGTCTGCCCCACACGCCTTTCTCATCCTTATCAGAAAAGAAGATGTCGCCTGGCTTTGCACCTGTGATACCGCTCAGTTCATCACCCTGTGCCTCGTTGCGGGTAGAGGTGAAATAGAGTCGGTCATACTGATCACCTGCAAGCATCGGACAATAATCTGCCCTACGACCGTTGAACACGTCCATCTTCTTCACCGTATAGGCAGAGCCAGCCTTCTTCCATTCAGGAGCCGACTGTGCAGAAATGAGACCATTCTTTACAAGGAGGTCGAAATCAGCCTGGGTGATTTTCTTTGTGCCTTCCTCGCTCACGGTACTATCCTTTAGCTCCTCAAACTCCTTCAGGGCTGCCTTATACTCGCCATTCTTCAGGAGCAGACGGGCGTATGTAAGTCTGTCTTCGGGCTTTGCCTGATTGAACCTCACCGCATTACGATAGCATGCCAACGCCTTCATGGTGCTACTGACACGCGCATAGCACGTTGCAGCCTTCAAGGCACGCTGTCCGCGAAGCTCACGCTCCTTTGGAGGAGTCTTTGAATAAGCCTTCTTGAACTGCTCTGCAGCATCATAGTATTCGCCGATAGCAAGAAACTTCTCACCCTTACGCATAGCATTCTCTGCCGCACAAGAGCACAGCATAAGCACAACAGCTACACAAGAGAGAGAAAAGAATGACTTATTCAATCTTCAATTACGAATTACAAATTACAAAATTACAATATAATAACGTACACAAGCCCAGATTATTGCTTATGGGTGTTAGATGCTACTATACACTAACATCTAACACCCATCACCTAACACCTACTACTTCACATAGACAACCTTAATAGAGCCATCCATAGATTGCAACAATAACTTGTCGCCCAGCTCCCTTATGTCAAACAGATTCTTCTCATAGACAGAGCTCTTGCCATTGTTCACGATCCAGAGATCAAGACCTTTACCCGATTTTGCCTTACTTCCAATGAAAGTCATGCCGTTATGGGTAATATGCTTTATGCAAATATCTGAATAATGAGCAATCTTCACCGGACTAGCAGGATTAGCAATATTATACCAGTTGCCATCATGCCCAAGGGCTATCACCTTATCTGCGGAATTAGCAAGAGCTGTAAATGTATCATCATCATTCTTGACATACATATAATCAGATTTCATATACTTAACGAATTTGACATTCATCTGATTAAATGTAATCTCCTTGCTATCCATATCAAAAACTGCTTCCTGATTTCGTGAGAGCATGTGTATCTTATTGCCAACCACAACGACATCATCAACATGGAATACGTCTTTATCCACCTTCTTCAGGTATAGCTGATGACCATCCTTAGCATCAAAGGCTGCAACATAGGCTGATTCAAACTGAAGGGCATTCTTTACAACATCGAATATACCCACGGCATGATTGATAAGATAGATGACATCACCCTTCATATACAGGTCTGAGCGTGTAGCCTTATCCGTGAGTTCCGTTCTCCACACCTCATTCAGGTTATCGTCAAAGCAAATCAGACTATTACGATCCGCAAAATAGTTCTTGCCATCTTTTGACAAGATAGCAGATGACAATCCCACGACATTAGCCTTCTTTTCCACACCCCAAGGTATGCAGAACTTCGTAGTCATAGGAGCAATCTCAGGATCTTCACTATCCAACGAGTGCAGATATACCAGATCCGACACAAATTCTTCATTTACGCCTTCAAGAAGTTTCTTGATTTCCTTGTCCTTAAAAGTAACCGCAGTACTTGTCGTGCCAACCTTCTTGTGCTCACCAGTTTTCATATTTACTCGATAGAGCGCATCAGTAACCATATATTCATAGTTCTTATCAATAGGCTGACAATACGACAAACCGTACAATGCATTCACTTTATCAGTCCACAACTTCTCGCCCGTGACAAGTGAGAAGGCTGAGAAATACGGACTTCCAAAGCCTGGTACCATCCTAAGTACAGCTATGCCATTCGACATTCCAACAACGCCACGCATATTGCCCCATACACTAAACTTCTTTGACCAAAGCTTATTACCGTTTTCTACATTATAGACGGCAATCTGCATGTTACTGGTATTCTCAACGAGCAACATACCTGCCTCAGAATCAACCAAGTTAAAAGTCTGGTCTTTGAGCAGAGGAAGCTCCATACTGAACATCTGTTTCATGTCAGAAACACGATAAGCCTTGATTATAGACTGAGGCTCTTTCGTGTTCTTTGTCTTTGGATCTTTAATTCTATATACTATATACTTGGCATCCTTATCCGTATAGAACCAGTAATCATCATTAGGAACAGTAAACTCCAGCGACTGGGTTTTGAAGTTGAATGCCTGAGATGACTGTACAACATCTGGAATTGCCGCCTTTCGTATAGCCAACGTATCATTACTTGCCATCAGCGATTCACACCCCGCAATGGCAAAGGCAAAAAACATAAACGCTCTTTTCATTTTCATGTATCTAAACAATTTTAAATTCGTAATTATAAGTAAGTTCGATGAATTAGCTCTGAAAGAGCGACACCTAAAAGGGTAGTACGTAAGTGCTACCTATGATGATTTTTTTAGTGATCGCCGTAGGTGCGACACCTAATAAATATAATAGATGTCGGTCCTTCAGACCTCATTCCCTAAAAAATGTTTATATAACAGCCCTTACGGACTGCCCTGTTAGGTGTCGCACCTTCGGCGCTTTTCGTCGAACTCACTTTACAACACATTCTCCGCAATCAATGCCTCGATTTCCTCTGCCGAAACATTTCCCTTGAAACTGTTCATCAGTTTGCCGGCATGGATATAGAAGATCTCATCACTTATATCTGTAAGCGAGGAAATGATATGCGAAGAGAAAATAACAGTCTTGTGTTTTGACTTCAATTCCTTGAACCATTTCTTCAGAATGAGAGTGCCCACGATGTCAAGTCCGTTGAAAGGCTCATCAAGAATCACGATATCATGTTCCTGAAGCATAAGCGTCATAATGGCAAGTCGCTTCTTCATGCCAAGCGAATATCTCGTGGCATACTTACCCAACGGCAGACGGAAATGAGAGTTTATCTCATCCAATGCAGCTTTATCAAGAACCTTACCACTTGCCTTCATGCAAAACTCGATATACTCACGACCTGTAACGTAGGTATAGTAGAATGGCGTATCACTCAGATACCCAACCGACACCCCATTGGGCATCTCCACCTCACCATCATAATTCTCAAGATTGGTAAGGCATCTGAACAACGTGCTCTTGCCTGCCCCATTCTCGCCCACCATACCATATATAGCGCCCTCCTCAAGTGAAAGACAGACATTATCAAGGCACACCTGCGAGCCGTATTTCTTTGTAAGATTCTTTACATTAATCATTTTCTATAACATTTGAGACATACGAATATCCGCCGAACACTATCCATGCCAGCACCATTACTGAGAGAATGAACACATACGGTATTCCTACTGAGAAATATGCAATGAAACCCAGTACGACCATAGCTAACGTCATCAAAAGTAAATTGTCGCCTATCGTAAATCGCAACATTTCCATTTCCATCAGCAGAATAACCGTTGCAAAATAAACAGAGACTACAATCGACCATGACAATCCACCGATCAAGAGCAATACAAGGAAGGGTAACAATACCACCAAACTGCATACGGCAGTCTGCATTAACTTCACCTTTACGAAATGCGAAGCTGAGCACCAGTTCAACATCCAGCTTCTGTCAGGAGGAAGGAAAAGACAAAATACCATAATCAAGCCCACAAAACCCGTTGCCACCTCTGCTATGCGGATATTACCATATATCATTCCTATCACAGAGACAGCCAACAATATACAATATGGAATAAGGAACGTTCTCATGCCCTTCTGGAACTCATAGCTTCCCTTCGAGAATAACCGACAACCGGGTATAGAGAATCCTGAACTATATTTCGGCACGAAAGAAAAGACTATCGACAAGCCAATAATGATAGGCAGATAAAGCCAATCGTGGTTTATTATTGCAAGCACGACAAAAGGTAAAGCCAAGAGTAATGTATCTGAAAGCAACAATCTTTTGTATCTCTTGCCAAACTGACTTTCAAGAAAGATCCTATCCCCTCTTGCCTGTAACATCGTCAAGGCTATACCGACAAATAACATCAACCTGAGCTTCGCTTCTGTGAAAAATAGTCCATAGCACGCAAGACACAATAATGCCAAGAGCAGTATCGTTACCACTCCTAACTCACGGCATATCCTACCTGCCATTCTAAACCTTAATTGATAATATATTCTCTGCATTTCAGTCATAAAATATCAAGTGCAAAAATAGTAAAAAAAAACGATACCGCCAAATAATCAGCAAACATTTGCATTTGAAAATAAAAGAAAAAGGCTCTGCGTCAATTTAGGTGGTGGATTTTTATTGTAAAGAATTAACTATCTGGTTAATAATCAATACATTAATTAACTAAATAAAGTTGCAGATGTGCATATTTTTTCGTATCTTTGTATGTGAA
>Ga0310695_10007198_pt1 | contig 17879 bp, 16 predicted proteins | sample RumenRJG_04DNA_FD_203882 | JGI IMG/M metagenome (GOLD analysis project Ga0310695, IMG submission 203882) | Bovine rumen microbial communities from Lethbridge, Alberta, Canada - RJG_04 (v2) (version 2) | ecosystem: Host-associated > Mammals > Digestive system > Stomach > Rumen | place: Canada...
AAAACTTTTCCGCGTAAGGACGTCATACGCGATGCGATAAGGAGGGAGGTGTACTGATGGATTTCGGGAAGGTGGTGTCTGAACTTTCGGCCATGGGATACAAACGGGCCGCCGCTCGTGCGAAGATAGCCCACGATGTTGTCTTGGCGGCGATAAGATCATCGGGTATGAAGGGCTTCGTCACGATCAAGGGTGGCGTTGTGATGAGTGGAATAACAAAGGCCGTCCGTCGCGCGACGATGGATATGGACGTTGATTTTGTACGACGCTCTATATCGACGGAGGCGATAGAGGCATTTGTCGCAAAACTGGACGCTGCGTCCAATTGCTCAATTGCCGTTGACGGGAAAATCGTAGAGCTTCGCCAACAGGAGTACAGGGGTAAGCGAGTTTTTCTGCGAATCACCGACGGGAATGGTTGCAAGGTGCTGACAAAAGTGGATGTCGGCGTCCATGCGAAAGTCGAGGTTGCACAACGAGAATTGCTTTTTGATGTGGTGACGGATGAAAGGCATGTCAAGCTGCTGTCAAATTCCAAAGAACAAATCTTCGTTGAAAAACTGAAGAGTCTGCTTCGGTTGGGTACGTTGTCCAGCCGATACAAAGACGTCTATGACATGTACTACTTGATTGGGAAGATGAACCGCAGACGTCTCGGTCGGTATTTCCGGCTGTACATCTATCAGGACAAGAAAATGCGGGAGCGCGATACGGCGTCAATTGTGGTGCGTCTTGCAGGTGTATTTGGGGATGCCGTGTTCAAGCGGCAACTGAGGAACAAGAAGTATGCATGGCTTGATGTTTCGCCGTCAGTTGCCACGAAAGCCATTCTTGATTTTATACCGACAGTTCGCTGATTTCCGCAATGGCGAGAGGGCGGACAGCGGCGCGGAGATACAGGCCGGTTGTGAAGGGCGCAGCGGCTTGGCTCCGCCGAACCGCCCTCCCGTCTCGCGGCAAACATATCTCACGTCCCGCGTCTAACGTCTCACGTCTCATAATGATAAGTTTTTGGGTTTTTGGGTGTTTGCGTGTTTAAGTGTTTGAGTTGTTGAATGTTGCCAGTGTGGAAGTGTTGCCAGTACCAGTGTTGCCAATTTCCAATTGAGAATTGGTATTGGAATTGGATATTTTCACATTGGCAACATTTTACAAGGGTTTGAGTGTTTGCGTTGGCAGGGGGCGGATGCCGTGCGGCTGAAATGCCATGTTGCATACGGAAGGGGGTTATGGCATACTTTTGCCCCGTCCGGCCAGAGTGGCGTAATGGCAGCCGCAGCAGACTCAAAATCTGCCGTTCTCGCGAACGTGAGGGTTCGAGTCCCTCCTCTGGCACCAGTTTTTCAATGAGCAGCAAAAAGAAAAGTTTCTCTTTCAGGACGGCGTTTCTGCCCCGTTCGCACCCCGAAGGATGGCGCGCCGCGTTCATCCTCGTTTTCGCCGCCGCCGCGTCATTCGTTTCGTCGAAGATGCTTTCGGCGGCGTACGCGGCGAATCCTCCGGCCGGAGTTTCGGATGTCTGCGGTTTCGCGGCGGGCGTTCTCGGCGCGGCGGTATGGCCGCTCCTTGCTGCCGCGTGGGGGGCGCTTTTCTTCTGGCGCGATCCCGGCCGCGTCCCTGACGGGCGCGATCCGCGCGCGTTCGCCTCGCCCGCCGACGGGCGCATCTGCGCAATTGAAGAGACCGACGGCGGACGGCTGAAGATTTCGATATACACGCCGGTCTGCGGCATCCACATCCTCCGCGCGCCTTGCGGGTGCGATCTTGTTTCCGTCGCGCGGCGTTCGCGCCGCCGCTGCGAGGCGGCTTTCCGCAGCATGGACGGCATGGAATTCACGGTGGCGACGCGCTCCAAAGGCGCGCTGCCGGGCAGAGTGACGGTGTATTCCGGCACGGGCGACAGGCTGGAGCGCGGCGAGCGCTGCGGAATCGCGCTTTGCGCTTCGAGGACGGATGTGATGCTGCCGGCAGGATCGGAGCCTCTTGTGCTCGAAGGCCAGACCGCAGTCGCGGGGGAGACGGCCATCGCGAGATTCCCCGCCGGAGAACGCCATGAGTAGATTCAGATTGCGCAGAAGCAGGCGCAGGCAGCGCGAACTCGTCAAAGGCGGCATGCCGCTGAAGGCGATGGTGCCCAACATGATAACCGCGCTCGCGGCCTGCGCGGGAATGACTTCCATATCGCTTTCAAGCGAAGGGCGCTTTTCCGAAGCGCTCACCGCGCTGCTTGCCGCTTGCGTGTGCGACGGAATCGACGGGCGCGTGGCGCGGCTGCTGAAGGCGTCTTCCAGGCTCGGCGCGGAACTTGATTCTCTGGCGGACTTCGTCAATTTCGGCGTGGCGCCGGCGATGTTCATGTATTTCTGGCTGACCGGCGGGCCGGCGCACGCCGGCTGCCCCAGGACTGTCGTGCGCATGGTTCTGGGATGCGCGCTTTTCTACGCGATGTGCGACTGTTTCCGCCTGGCGCGCTTCAACACCATGCTCGAACAGGAGCCGATACCGTACTGGAAGCATTTCTTCACCGGCGTGCCCGCTCCGGGCGGGTGCTGGATGCTTCTGACCCCGTATCTGCTCCTGTCGTCGCTCGACGTGAAAAACGCCTGGCCCGCGGGGTATGCGTTTTTCGCAAGTCCGGCGTTCGGGATGGGGATGCTGCTTGCGACCGGAATGCTCATGGCGTCGCGCCTGCCCACGATTTCGCTGAAATCCGTGCATATAGGCAAAAGGGCGCAGAGGCCGGTTCTGGCGGCGGGGCTGTTTGTGATAGGCTGCCTGTTCACGGACCTGTGGCTCACGCTGGGAGTCGCAGGCGCGCTGTACATTCTTTCGGTGCCGCTGTCGTGCGCGGCGTTTGTGCGTACGCGCGCCGCGTGGGAACGCCAGAATGCGGCGAAAAACGCGGAATCCGCCGCATGATTTCCGCATTGTCGAACTGCACGCTCTGCCCGCGCAGGTGCGGCGCGGACCGCGCGCACGGCGAGACCGGCTTCTGCGGTTCCGGCGCAAAGGCGCGCGTTTTCCGCTGGGGCCCGCACTTCGGCGAGGAACCCCCGCTCACCGGGGAGCGCGGCAGCGGCGCGGTGTTTTTTTCGCGCTGCACGATGCGCTGCATCTACTGCCAGAACTCGCCGTGGTCGTGGCGCGGGGAGGGCGAAGACGTGGAAATTCCGCGGCTGACCGGGATTTTCCGCGAACTCGCGACGGAGTCGAAATGCGAAAACTGGAACCTCGTTTCGCCCGCCCCGTGGCTGCCTTTGATAAGAGAAGCGGTAAAACCGCTGATTTCTGCTGACATCCGTCTCCCGTTCGTGTATAATACTTCCGGCTTCGAATCAGCGGAAACGCTCGATGCGTTCCCGGACCTGTGCGACATCGCGCTGTGCGACTTGAGATATTCGCGCAACGCGACAGCCCGCGAGGCGTCGTGCGCGGACGGTTACGTGGAGGCGTCCCGCGCGGCGTTCAAACGGTTCTGGAACCGTCTGGGCCCGCTTGAAACCGACTCCCGCGGCGTGGCGCGCCGCGGCGTGATATGCAGGATTCTCGTCCTGCCCGGCCACGCGGCCGAGGCGGTGGAGAACCTTGCGTGGCTCGCCGCGAACGTGTCGAACGCGGTGCACGTAAGCGTGATGTCGCAGTACACGCCTGTCTACATGGCAAAGGAAAAGCCGCCGTGGGACAGGACGGTCGCTGCGGAGGAATACGCCGAAGTGACGGAGGCGGCGGCGGATTTCGGATTCGAAAACGGATGGATGCAGGATTTTGAAAGCAACAGGCCTTCCGGGCTGCTGGGCGAACAAATGACGCCCGGTTCCGGCGCGGCGGGTCTGTGAAAACGCAACGAAGCGCGAAAGCGCGTGAAATGGAGCAAGCATGAGCGGTCACAGCCACTGGGCAACGATCAAGCGCGCCAAAGGCGCGGCGGACGCGAGGAAAGGAAAAATCTTTTCCAAGCTCGGCAAGGAAATAACAATAGTCGCCAAAGCGGGCGGCGGGGATCCGAACACGAACCCCACGCTCCGCACGCTTCTCGAAAAGGCGAAAGCGGCGCAGATGCCGAACGACAACATCGAGCGCGCCATCAAAAAGGGCACGGGGGAACTCGAATCCGCCGCGCTCGAGGAAGTGACCTACGAAGGCTACGCCGCAGGCGGCGTCGGCCTCGTGGTGAACGTCCTCACCGACAACAAGAACCGCGCCGCCGCCGAAGTGCGCAACATCTTCAAGAAGAACGGCGCGGAATTCGCCTCCATGGGCTCCGTCCGCCGCAATTTCGACCGCAAGGGCACGGTGATCATCCCCGCCGCCCCCGGGCTTGACGAAGACAAGGTGATGGAACTCGCGCTCGAAGCGGGCGCCGAGGACGTCAAGGCGGAGGAGGAAGGCTTCACCGTCACGACCGCCCCCAACGACTACACCACCGTCGTCGAAGCCTTCGAGAAGGCCGGAATCGCAATCGACCAGGAAAACTCCGCGGTGGGCCTCGTCCCCAACCTCGAAGTGCCGGTGTCCGACGTGGCGGTCGCGAAGGCCGTCAACAAGTTCGTGTCCATGCTCGAAGAGAACGAAGACGTCCAGGACGTCTACAACAACATGGACATGGACGATTCCATAGCCGACGCCGTCGCCGCCGAATGACGGCGCGCGGCGTGCACGGCGGGGAAAAGCGATGAAAATAGAACACGTCGCATTCAATGTTGCCGAGCCGGACAGGGAAGCGGACTGGATGGTTGAAAACCTCGGGTTCGAGTTCGCGTTCAAGGCTCCGCCGGAGGCGTTCGACCGCGGACGCTTCGTGCGCGACTCCTCCGGTTCGATGACCATCGAACTGTACTGCAACACGCAGGACGGCCGCGCGATTCCGGATTACGCTTCCATGGATCCGATGCAGCTGCATCTCGCGCTTCTGTCGGACGACGTTGACGCGGATGTCGCGCGGCTTGAAAAGGCCGGCGCCAAGGTGCTGTCAGTCGTGCACAAGCCCGGACTCGACCTTGCGATGCTGCGCGACCCCTGGGGGCTGCCGATCCAGCTTTGCAAACGCGCGAAACCCATGTTGCGCGCGTGAAACTGCAGGCCGCCGGAGTTCCGGCGGCTTTTCTTCAATCGAATTTTCGACGACTCTACGGAACGGCAATGTTCAACACAGTTCTTCTTTGCGCATATTTCGCGGTTCTTCTCGGCATCGGCTGGCTCTGCCGCCGCCGCGCGTCGGACGTGAAGGGTTTCGTGCTCGGCGGGCGTTCGGTCGGGCCCTGGCTGACCGCTTTCGCTTACGGCACGTCGTATTTCTCCGCCGTGGTCTTCGTGGGCTACGCCGGACAGTTCGGGTGGCGCTACGGCATATCCGCGACCTGGGCCGGCATAGGCAACGCTTTGATCGGATCGCTTCTCGCCTGGAGCGTCCTCGGCCGGCGCACGCGCATAATGACGCAGCATCTCGATTCCGCCACGATGCCGGAGTTTTTCGGCAGGCGTTTCGGAAGCCCCGCGCTCAAACTCGCCGCGTCTTTCATAATCTTCATATTCCTCATTCCCTACACCGCTTCGCTCTACAACGGCCTTTCGCGTCTTTTCGGAATGGCGTTTTCGATCGACTATTCGTGGTGCATCGTCCTGATGTCCGTGCTGACCGCGATATATGTCATCGCCGGCGGATACATGGCGACCGCGATAAACGATTTCATCCAGGGCGTGATAATGCTTTTCGGGATAATCGCGGTGATATGGGCGGTGCTTGAGTCGAAAGGCGGGCTTTCCGCCGCGATGACGGCCCTTGCGCATCAAAACGCCGACCCCGCGATCGTCCCCAACGGCGACGTCCCCGGCATATTCACGTCGTTCATCGGCCCGGAGCCGCTGAACCTTCTTTTCGTCGTGATCCTCACCTCGCTCGGCACCTGGGGGCTTCCGCAGATGGTGCAGAAGTTCTACGCGATAAAAGACGAAGGCTCCATCAAGAAAGGAACCGTCATATCCACAGTGTTCGCTTTCGCCGTCGCGGGCGGGTGCTACTTCCTCGGGGGCTTCGGCAGGCTTTTCTCATCCAGCCTCGGCGTGACCGCCAAAGGCATCCCCGCCGCCGGGTTCGACGCGATAATCCCGGAAATGCTCAAGGGCCTTTCGCCGCTTCTTCTCGGGCTGACCGTGGTTCTCGTCCTTTCCGCCTCGATGAGCACGCTTTCATCGCTTGTGATGACGTCGTCCTCCACGCTCACGATCGACTTCGTGAACGGCACCGTCGTGAAAAAGATGTCCGACAAAAGCCAGGTTTTGTGGATCCGCATATTCGTAGTGGTGTTCATCGCTGTTTCCGCCGCGCTGGCCCTTGTGCAGTACAACAGCAAAAGCCCGATTGCGTTCATCGCGCAGATGATGGGCGTATCGTGGGGCGCGCTCGCGGGGGCGTTCCTCTCTCCGTTCCTGTATGCGCTCTATTCCCGCCGCGCGACGGCCGCCTCGTGCTGGACGTGTTTCATCGCCGCTCCGGTGTTCACGCTCTTCTGCATATTCTTCCGCGACAGCGTTCCCGAAATCCTGAAGTCTCCCATAAACACGGGGGCGCTTGCGATGCTCGCAGGGCTTGTCGTCGTGCCGGTGGTGGATATGATCGCGCGCAGGCCGGACGCGAAGATCGTCAATGGCGCTTTCGCCTGCTACGAGCGCAAGATAGTCGTTTCGCAGTCCACGGCCCTCGGCGACAGAACGGTGAATTGATGTCCGGCGGGCGGGAAAAGATGCGCTGCGCCGCAAATGAAATCATCGCTGTTTCCGTCGTTGGCGCTTTCTCGTATAATTTGTCAATCAGCCGATTTGGCCTGGCGAATGTCAAACTGCGTCCCGTGCCACACGCCTTCAATCCCTTTCGCCTTCCAGATTCGCTCCTGCCGCTTTGCTTTCCGCGCCTTCTTGCGGATGACATGGCCACAGCGCGAACACCCCCAGTAGATGCAATGGGCGGTGTCAGCCGGACAGACATAGCGCAAGCCCTCCTCGCCGCACACATCCTCGCACCAGATATAACTGTCATTGTCCGGATCGGGTATCTGGTCGGGCGAAAGCTCGTCATCGTCCTTGTTGGCTTTTGCATCTTTTGCGGATCGTTGATTACGACTTTGCCGCGATGAGTTTCGCTGTTTGGCAGAACGCTTCTTGTTCTTTGCTGTAGGATTTTTTGTCTCATCATTTAGGTCAGGGGCAAACGAGTTCTCATGCGAGAATGATTGCTCATAATGGGCCGTTCCATCTTCATCAGCCCAAATCCTCGGATCAATTCTAAGTTCTGTATCTTTCAACTCCTGTAGAAATGTTGATTCAGGAATCGCGTTCTTATTGGGGAAAGGATCCGTTATATACTTCCATACAGACTTTGCCGTACCGACAGCAACCTCCTTGACAAAGCCGCCAACATGCTCCGCAACCCAGTTCAACACGGGGTCTTGCTGTATAATATCTCTAAGACCATCATAGATTAGAATACCACCCCCTCCAACTCCCTCAATTGTACCAGCCACACCGAGCGGTCCTATTACGGGGGTTGCCATCCCTGAAATGAAGCCGCCAGCCACACTAAGGGAGCCAAAAATAATTTTTCCCATATTCTGACCAAAACTGCTATATCCATTGACATCAACTTTGACAACAGGATCATTCCCGCAATACCTATACCAATTTACATCGCCGCCAGCGAGGCCGATGGGGTCTGGGGTGATGAAACGACCGAAAACTGGCGAATAGTAGCGGTTGCGCATGAAGAGAAGCCCCGTCGGATCGGTCTCGACGCCAAGCATTCCGACATAGCCTACGGACGACGGACGCGAGAGAGCGCGTCCCTCCCGTGGAAAGCCAAAAGCCGTGTAGGAAGAACGTGAAATCTCGCGTCCGCTTTCATCCGTGACGAGACGCACCGAGCCGATTATGTCGCCATGATAGTATGTAGTGGTTGGTGCGCCATGGCTAGTAGTTAGCGTAGCGACATGCACTACGCCGGCGACGATATGACGCTTCGTCAGTTTACCGTCAACGAACTCCGCCGCAACGGACGGCAGAACGCCAGGAATGAAAACACGCTCCGTTGTGATGCCGTTATCAGTAATGGACACGCGGTTGCCGAGCGCATCATATTTGCAACTCCAGTGAACACCCTCCGTTTCGTTCGTCACGGCCACAAGACGATTCAGAACATCATAAAAGTATCTCGTCTCGTCTTTCTCGTCCTTCTGCGACACCATATTGCCGTCAAGGTCATAAGCGAGATGTTCCAAACGCGGAGACTCTGAGGCGCGGAGAGATGAGATTGTCGTGTATTGGTTGAGGCTGTTGACAGTATATGAGACGGTTGCCGAGGACGGTGCCCCTCCCCAAACCTTGCGATTGCCGACCGGGTCATACGAGAATGTGTCCTTTGTTCCGCTTGGATAGAACACGGTCGTCAGCTGTCCGTCTGCGTCGTATGCGTATGTTTCCCATCCTTCTTGCGAACGGGATGCAATGCAACGTCCGTCTGCATCGTATGTGTATTCAAAGAATTGCATATTGTCATGCTTTATCAAGGCAATACGACCAAGAAGATCGTAGCCGTATTCTATAACGACACCATTGCCGTAAGTCTGCTTTGCCAAACGCCCGGTCTTCGGATCGTATACATTGGCGAGATACGGTTTGCCGTTGCCATCCGTGACAGATGCAAGCATCCCATCCGCATTGTACGCAAACTTTTCGACGGGCACCGCAAGACCGTCGCATTCGCCGCCAAACAATTTTCGCTCGACAAACCGTCCGAGGGAATCATACGCAAACTCTATGCCACGATTTCCCGGATAGGCGATGCGTATCATGCGGTCATTCTTGTCGTATGACATCGTAACCACACCCGTTTCGCTGTCCTGCGCCATGATAAGATTGCCGTGAGCGTCGTATGCGTACTGGAAGGTTCGCCCGTCAGGCCATGTCATGCGGATGACACGCCCCTGAGCATCGCAAATGCGCGCAATCGCCTGTACACGGCGATTGCGGGACTCAGTCATGTCACCCCTGGCGTTGTATGAAAGATGGCAGGAAGAACCATCCGGGAATGTCACTGCGGTTGCACGCCCGAGCGAATCGTAGTCGTAAGACAAGCCCTGTCCGTTAACATCCATGGCGCGAGCCAGATTTCCGAACGGCTCTGTGTATGAGAACTTCGACATTGCACCGGATGCGGCGACGAGCGCGGCGATTCTTCCGTTTTTGTCATGCTCGACGGACACCTTGCCGCCAGACGGAGATGTGACCGATTCGAGGAGTCCGTTCGTAGAGTACGCATACCGCCGCGCGTTGCCGAGCGCATCGGTCGTCTGCAAGACTTCGCCGCGCCTTCCGAACTTCAGTAAGGATCTGCCGCCGTCCGGCCCGACAATAACGGCAACGCCGTCGCTGGAGCGCGTTATCGTCGTTTTGTGGACTGGAGATTTGCCGTCCGCTGTCCCTTCCGCGATTGACGAAACCCGTCCACAGACGTCAAATGTGAAACTTGTTGCCGCTCCATTTGGACGAATAACTCGCGAAAGTATTCGCGCCGTCAGATTGGTTCCGGCGTCTCCATACTCATACTTGGTGAAACGTCCGTCATGCGACACAACACCCACCAGATAATCGTCACTGTATTGGAATTCGGTCTTGCGTCCGCAGTCGTCGACGACAGACGCAATCAACCCGTTTGCGTATGTGAACGTTAGGCTCTGCCCATCGGTATGCGCTACACGCAGAAGTTCATTCCCGTTCCATGTAAAATTCAGCGAATTGCCCTGATTGTCTTGAATGAACGACGTCCGCATATTTTCCTTGGAGAATGACCGGATCGCGCCGTTTTCATACTTGAGAACGTATGCAGACGAAGTCTCGGAAAGTTCTGTAGCGTCTCTTGGATTTGCTGGGTGCCACATGTTCTTGACATTGACAAACGCCTGTCCATCGACGGGCGAATCTGGAAACACAAGAACGTCCGGCCCTTCGCACCTGAAACAAGCGGTCAAGTTGTCGTACCAGCCATAGCCAAGCAGCCCCTTCTCGCCAATAGAATTTGTCGATGTCGCATACGAGCGGACAAATGACAACTGGATGCCGCGAGCCGGCCGCGAGACGTCCACCGACGCATCGAGAATCGGCACAATCCGGTCGGCGCGGGCAAACCACGCGCCAGCCATGGCCAAGAGTAAGGCGACGGCCCTCATGTCACTTCGCGTTTGGCTTTTTCGCTGGCGCAGCACCCTCGCCAATTCCGGCTTTCATATCGGACAGCGTCTCTCTCGCATCTTTAGCGCTCCCCGCAGTTGTAGCACCCGCCTGCGACAATGTTGTATGCATTTTGTTGACCTGCGCCGAAGTATTGGGGGCGTCCTGCAAATCGGCAATGTCAGTATGTGGAGTCGTAAAATCGATATTTTCAGCAGTACCTTCCGTTATAACGATTCGTCCATAACTGTTCTTCCAATACATCGCTACCCCTTCAGCTATCGTCTTTCGGACATAATCCTCTGTGATTCCAGCGTCTCCATAACGCTTAAGTTGGGCATCAAACAAGGCTTTCTGCTTATCAAACAACTCCCCACTCCTGCGAGTCTTTTCGCCTTCGGGCGTAATCTGAAGAACGACGGCAAACTGCTGTCCGTTCTCTGTAAACATCGCCCTGCGCTTGAAAGGGAAGTAATACGGGGGATAGGAAACGACAATATCGTGATGTCCCGGAGCGACCGCAATCTTCGCAGGGCACGTGCCGTAAGAGAATTCGTCTATCTGCACGTCAGCACCAAGGACATTGCAACCGAAGAACACAGTCACGGGTTCAACCTTTCTCGGCTGCCACTTGGCCACTTCTGGCTTTGCGACCAACTTATCTGCGCAAATTTCAACCACAGATGTCACAATCTCGTCAATGAGCGAATCTTTGTTGTCGCGTTCTTGATCAAGATTGTAATTCTGCGATGTTGCCTTGACATTAACACCGCAAACCGAATGAGAGGAAGCACAATCAAAGAGATTTGCCGACATTCGTATGCTGTAATTGCACCCCCAATCCGAAACCAGATTCCTTGAAAAATGGAGAAGCGACACAGTGATCACACCTTCCGCGCCCAGGTTACGCCCAAGCGCAATGGCGGAACTCAACTGTATCGATTCGCTGCCCTTCAGCCTATTCTGTGTCATGCCAATGGAGTTTTCCGGCACGACCACGCTGAATCCACGCCCGGAAATAGCAGCCGTGAACGTATTTGCGACATTACCCGGTAAAACCGGCGCAATCCCCGGCGCGGGGGGCTGGACTATGACCGCTACTTTACGTAAATTTACAGTTTGCGCCGGAGCGTCTTCGACTTCAACGGTTATCTTACCTGCGCCTTTTGACTCGATGATGGTTTTCTCTCCACCATTCAAGACAAGCGGCTCCGCGCCCCATGCAATAGAGAACATGATGGCAGACGCCATTGTCACGCCTATTCGCTTATTCATTTCCATTTCCTTTCTCCAGTTGGCTTGCCTTGCCGTCAGATGCATTACCATCCGATGCTTGGACGTTTGCTTTCCTTGGTGATTTCCTTTTGACCACTCCAATCTAACTCTGAACGGCCTTGCACACGCGTATTCACCAACTCCATAGTAAGAGTGTATGACCTAATGAGGGTGCGCCCTTCGACGACCGGCTCACCTTCGTCAATCCACCCCTGCATGATATAGTCGGTATCAGATCCCGGCTCCACAATAACAAACTTGCCAGAATTCACCAATCGCGACCTAATAGTCTTTACCATAATATCCGTGCGCAATCCATTGTGATCTCCTTTTCCACTGTGTTGACATGTCTTGTTGTGAGCCGAAAAATCACCAAGAGTGATGGTCGGCCGCCTATCCGGGAACTGCTCTCGCAGTTTCTTGTCAAACTGTTGATTCCCCAGCATGGAGTCCACCATCGCCGTTGCATTTATTTTCAGATCGTAATCTGTTAGGCGAGGTCCCGCACCTATCGGCTCACCCGTTGGCACATACGAAGAATCATTGGCAACGCATCCGCCCGCGAAAGCAAATGCTGCGACGCACACCGCTGATTTGATAACATCCTTGATGCTCATGTCTTGCTCCTTTATTTCATCATTTCATGCGCCTAACTCGCACGACAAATCGCATAACATTCGATTCTGGCGCAGTTGCAGCAAAAGTTCCGCACTCGCCACCATGCAGAATCTTGTACTCCCACGGCCTGCCATCCGGTTGCACCTCCATGCCATTGGCATCAAACCATGTAAACTTGTATAGAACACTCAAGTCCTTGTCATACTTGTTGCGGAAGCGCACCGACGCAGAGAGAAAACCACGATCCGTTCTGCATGATTTCACGTCCTCTAATGCAATATGCTGTGCGAAGAATGAATCGTCAATGCGTACAGTCGCCGCACCACCCTCTGAAGTGCCGACTTCCAGCCCGCCGGTGGAAGTCGATACGCAGCCAATCATGGCAAGACTTGCCAACAGACTCATTCCGATTATCGATTTTTTCACTGCCTTTTTCTCCTTTCATTTTATTTTGTCTGCACAAACCGCAAACGCCTTCATGACATTCGGTACAGCCGTGCAGTAAACAATAGTCTTTTGACCGGGCTTTACCTCGGCAACGACATCCTCCTTCATCCCGTCCGACATCAGCGACAGCTTGTGTACGCCAGCCTTCATCTTGAACCGTGCAATCTGCACCTGCCTCGGCAAGAGCAGCCAACTGCGAAGATCGGCCTGTTCCGTCGCTGCAGCCATGATCGCCATGCCTACCGAGCCGATTATGCCTACTCCTAGCAACGCCTTCTGCGTGTATCCTTTGTCATCCCTTATTCTATGCGTCGAGCAGTAGTATCCTGCTAATGCCATGCCTGAGAATACGCCCCTCGTTATGGCCTTTACGCTTGTACGCGATATCTGTCGCGCAAGTATGCCTTGCAACCTTTCTTCGTGGGCCTTGACGGCAAGTGGCGACAAGTCGCAGAACGGCTCGGTCTTGGCCACTCCAGCCCCGCCCTCCGAGACCACAAGCGGGCCGCCACCCTCGTACGGCTGGCAGTCGAAGACGGAATAATACGGGATGTCCATAACGACAGTCGTGAACAACCCGCCGTGCTGAAAGCGATAGTTTCGCTTTTGAGGAATGAAGCCCTCCTCGAAGAATACGACAACCTCTCCTTCGCCGGATGCGAAAGACTTGCGCCCCTCGCATTGCGCAATTCCATCCGCGACACATGGAATTCCGGGCCTTATACGCTCGATGTCCTTGTAGGCGTAAAGCGCATTAGACGTGTCGCCTATAATCTCATGGTAGAGCGCGATGAGGAACAGGGCATAGACGTTGTCGGTAGAATGCTTCAGGTCCGAGACAAACGAAGTTTCCTTGTCCATCAGGGACGTGTATTCCTCGCTGGACGTGAACTCTTCGCGTTCATCGCCCAGTTCTTCGTTCAACTTTTCAATGTCGCGCATGATAATTTCATTTGCCTCGTTGCGCCAGACGACGAGGTTGCGGACATCAACGCCGAAATTGTCCCATTCGCCAAGCGCAAGACGGTTGAACGAATCGAGCGTGTAAAGCATCATCTGGTCGAACGCCGTGACGGGATACTCCAAACCGAGGTCATTACCGTATGTACACGCAAGAGAACTGCTGAGCGTGTCGCCTACGCTGACAATGGGACTATTCTCTTTTCTCGCGCAAAAATCCATCGCTTTGCGATATGAATCCGCACTTTCCCTGTATCGCCCTTGAAGCTGGTCAAGGCGTCCGCTCTCTTCGTATGCCAGCAGTTTGTTTCTGCCATCGACAGATTCGGCCCGGTACTTTACCGGCACGGTGTCGTCAACACCAAGCGCAAGTTGCATCTTTACCTCGCGAACCTTGCTTGGATATGCAGTGCATCCCGCAACCGCCACGACTGCTGCAAACGCTGCGATTGAACCAAACGTCTTAAGAAATTTCATCTTGCGCCTCCTTTCATCATGTCCGACGACTTGGCGATTCGATGCTTGCGATTGATGACTCTCATGATTGCCGCAGCGATGACATCTCCATCAACCTTAGGTTCAAAGACCATATGCTTGAAGCAATCCCGCGATTCAATCTTCTTTGCAGGTGACAGGACGAGCGAATCTTTCCCGTTCCGCATGAAGCAATATGTTTTTGGAAAATCGCTCTCGCCAGGGCAGGGAATGAATCCGGTGGGAAGCACCAGTGCAGACTCCCATACTTCCGACATGCGCACCGCAAAACCGAATTCTGGCGGCCTCGGGTATTTTTTCGGTGCGGCGATATACGCATTCCACAGCTCTTCGTCCGTCTTGTTTCCCGGATTCTCGACGACATACAAGTAGTATATGGTCTCCTGCTCTGCGGCAACAGGCCAGAGCCAATACGAAAAAATTGAAGAATAATCTGGCAACGGCTTGTATTCCGTCGCCCAATCCACTACGACGGCAATTGGAATTGCGTCAGCCGTATCTGCAAACACGGACGGATAACATCTTCCGAGCGCCTCACACACGGAATAGAATATCATCTGCGTATCTGCGGAATGCGTGCCGTCAGGCCCGGATTTCTTGTCTTCCTCGAGAAGTTCCGCATAGGCCTTGCGATCCGACTCTATGCGGCACTTCTCGGATTCAAATGTATCATCATTTAATTTAAGAACTATGTTTCGCCGTGCCTCTGGGGTGAGGGTGTAATAATTATTACGTGCCGTTTCATAATATTTCTGCCCAAACTCTTGCCTATACTCGGCTGGCAAATTATTCAGCCATGTGACCTCAGCGTTGTTTTTGACGGCATTCATATAGGTGTCAATGTCAATGTGCGCAGGAATCTGTTTCTTTGCTTCTTCTTTTTTTCTTTCCACTTCGCGTTCCCTAACCTCAAATTGCTCATATCCCCCGGCCACCTTGCTCGAGAAAGATGACTTTTTGAGGACAATTCTTTCCAGTCTGTATTTTGTTGTAAGCGTCGCATCTGGCATTACCGTGGCGGTACGTACATTCGCGACATGCCGGGCCGACGAATAACAGCCGCCCCATGCAGCAACGCTTAGAGCAAGCAGAACAATTTTTGCATACATACGACAGAACCCTTTCCTTAAAAACCGATATTCACCACCGGAAGAATCGGCAGTTCGGAATTCTCAATTATGTTTACAATGCCAATCTGCACGCCATTTGCCTGATAGGCGTAGTTGACAACACCTACCTGCAGTCCCCAAAGCCCCTCGGCTTTGTTGAAAACTCCAACTTGAACCCCTTCAAGCGTCCCGGCAAGTGAAATTGGCGAAATCTGACATCCGGTCAGAGTGTTGTCCGTTTTTGAAACCACGCCCGACAACTGCATGCCGACAAAATCACCAGTGGCAAAATTGGCCAAAGAGCCGACATCAATGCCGCTCACGTCATGATGTCTACCAGCGAATATATCAATCCGAAACCCATAGACATCCCAATTCTGCGATGGAAGCTCTACAGTCGGCAACATAGACACTGCCAGCGGAGACCAGTCGCGCCCGTATGCAGTATCGGAAAAAGCGTTTCGCGGAAACGCGAAACTTGCGATGGACATCGCAGATACAAATGCCGAAACGCATATCGACATTTTCCTTGCCATAGACTTCCTCATGGCATGCTCACCTCTCTGCCCCTCGTACTCAAAGGAGAGTGTGCCGCCGAAGGGGCAAAGAAGAGCGGCGCACCCTCAAGATTCTGTCTATCGGAGGCACCGCTAAGAGCCTTGGCAAAACAAGAATAGGAAAGTACGCCGCGTGGATACCACGCAACGCACCACCGTACCGAGCTTTGCCTTGGAAAGTTAGCGGTTTTCCGATAAGCTTCAATACGCTGTTGCGTACGTTGCTGCGATCCTTCTGGGATTTCGCAGCTCCCGCCGATTGCCGCAGTCGAAGCGCAATGCTGGCGGGTTCTGTCCGCGACCGCTTTCGGGCAGTTTTGGACTGGCATCCTGTCGATGGCGCGGGTTTGCGACCTCAACTCGCCGGCAGGACTATATCAAAGAGCTGTGACAACTCGCTTAGGAGCAATCAACCAGTAGCATACCATAATTGAGCCGCGGATTGCAACAGTGTGATGGGCGATTTTGCCTTGTCACCTTTTTACTTCGATTTTACATTTTTATGACACATTGCCCGGAATTAGGTGCTATACTCGTTGCGTGACTGCGGCCGGACTCCCCGGCCGCGAAAAAAAGAAAGGACAAGCAATGGACATCAAGAAGTTTGCAGCGGCGGCAGCGATAATCGCAGTAGCCGCCACGACCGCCGCCGCCAAGGGCAAAAAGACGGAGACAGCCAAGGATGCGCCTCAAAAACCTTTCGAGAGCGCTACCGTGGTCATAACCACATACGACAGCTCCAAGGATTCCGCTCCGCAGGTGAAAGTGCTGAAGGGCCGCGAGGCGCTGGACGCCATCGGATCTTTCGATTGCGGATTCGACGGGGAGATCGAGCGCGAGATGCGCGACCTCGAAGAGGAAATGATGCGCCTCGAACGCGAATTCCCGCGCATGTCCGGATTTGGAATGCCGCGCATGGGGCGTCCTTTTGCCAGGTTCGGACGCGGATGCCCTGTGTTCAGCGGCCGGTTCACGGTTGAATGCTGCCCGGAATGCGGGGCGCGTCGCGTCCGCCCGTGCCGCCGCGGCGACTGCAAGCCCGCCTGCAAAGACGCGGATGACGCTGGTTTTGAAGGTTCGGCGATTTCGTCCGACGACTGCAAGCCCGAAGAAGCGGCGGAGGCCGAAGGCAAGACGCCGCCCGAGGCCAAATCCGGAGCGCCTTGCAAGGACGCCGGGAAATGCAAGAAGGCTTGCAAGAAGAACGGCAAGAAGGCCGTCTGCCCCAAGGGCAAGTGCAAGGGTGACGGCGAAAAATGCGCCAAGGCCGGCCGCCCCCGCAAAGGCGGAAAGCACTGCCGCAAGGGAAAAGCCCGTCGAGGCAAGGAAGATTGAACCACTGACAGCGGGATATTGCCATGAAACTGATAAAAACGATTTTGGCTGCACTCTCCGCCGCCGCGCTTTTTGCGGCGCCGGCTGTCGCGGCCGAAGGCGACGCGCCCGCCGAGGGCGCGCCGCGCCCCGAAGGCCGTTCCGACGCCGGCGAGGCGATAAAGCGCAGGATTCCCGAGCGCCGGGAAATGTTCCGCAAACGTGCGCCGCGCCGCGAGCCGGTCACGTGTCCGCATTGCGGCAAGGAACTTCCGCGCGGGTACATAAAGCTTAACCGCAGGATGCGGGACGGCGCCCCCGGCGCCGAAGGCGCCCGGCGCGCAAACGGCGACAAGCCGCGCGCCGTCCACGCCGAAGAAGGCGGCCGCGACGGTCACGCGGAATTTGTCGAGCGCCGCGCCCGCAATGCCCGCAGGATGGAACAGCGCCGCAAGAAAGCGGCGGACGACGCCCGCGGCGAGGAGATTTCCGGCGGCGAGCCGCCTACCCCCCCCAACGGGCGGCCGCCGCCGGATTCCGATTCGTAAATCCGGACGACAGACGTTTCTGTAGATGTCCGGATTCCCGGCATACCGCAGGTCCCGCCTCTACTGGCTCGCCATAGGCGTGCCTGCGGTATTGTTCACTCTCGGAGGGCTGCGTCTCGTTTCGATGGAAAGCGAGCGCGCAAGCGAGGCCGAGGCCGCTGAACTGCGCGTTCGCGCGGAATATCTTGCGGAGTCTTTTTCAGAGCGCCTCAGAAATGCGGCGTGCGGCCCGCTTGAACCGCTTGCGCAGATCCCGCCGGGGCGCATGCGCCACGCCGCGTTCCGCAAAATCGCCGGAGCATCCCCTTTCGTCCTTGACAGATACGTCTTCAGGAACCCCC
>Ga0310695_10007200_pt1 | contig 17878 bp, 6 predicted proteins | sample RumenRJG_04DNA_FD_203882 | JGI IMG/M metagenome (GOLD analysis project Ga0310695, IMG submission 203882) | Bovine rumen microbial communities from Lethbridge, Alberta, Canada - RJG_04 (v2) (version 2) | ecosystem: Host-associated > Mammals > Digestive system > Stomach > Rumen | place: Canada...
GGGTGTATAATGCTTTCATGTGAATTACTCCCTTCTGGTTACAAACGGTTTGTGTGGTTACTTACCATTTTACACCTTTTGGAGAGTAATTCACTTTTTTATTTCTCTAAAACTTGGAAACTGCTAGATATTGTTATAGGTGTACCCGTAAATACCCGTACAGAAAATACACGAAATACTATAGGTATGTTCGTAAACACCGCACCCCTGAGATTAAAACCTGTACGCACCAAAAACGCTGACGAATATATCCATGAAGTAAAAAATACTGTTTACGACTGTATCAAAAATAATACCTGTCCTTACGACCGTCTTGTAACGGCTCTTGTCAGGGAAAGGGACACTTCACGCAATCCGCTGTTTGATATCGGCATAAACTACATTCCCATGCAGACATCATTCTCCGAAAACGGTGTTTCCCTCAACAGTTCCTATCGTTTGCAGCCCTCAGGAAAGGACATAAACCTTATAATGCAGGTTACGGAAAATAACATTAACTGCTATCTGCAATATTCAAGTGAATTGTTTGATGATACCGTTATCGGCAACTTTATAGAACAGTTCCTCTGCACAACAGAAAAGCTCTGTAACGATCAGGCTGTAACAGTCCGTGACGCACTCGCTTTGCCTGATTTGCAGCAAAAGGCATTGAAGGATCTCTCGACCGCTGCCAGTGCCGACATACCCGTAAAACTTCTGCATAAGATGTTTGAAAAAGCTGCCGACAGCAATCCCGACAAAACAGCTCTTATCGCCTGTGATAAGACAATGACATTTGCAGAACTCGAAAACGAATCCAACAGAGTTGCAAATGCCCTGATACAAAAAGGCTTTGTCAAAGGGGATAGTGCCGTTGTCATGCTGCACCGTACATCACGCTTCTTTGCCGCACTTTTCGGCGTACTTAAAGCCGGCGGCGCATTTATACCTATGGATCCGCACTATCCGGCGGAGCGCATACACAGCGTTATTGATGACAGTGACAGCCGGTTTGTCATAACCGATGAAGTTGAATCCGAATACAGCAACAGCATTTCTATAAAGGACCTGTTATCATGCGAAACAAACACCCGTCCGGATGTTGATGTATCACCCGACGACCTTGCATATATGATATATACATCAGGCTCAACAGGAAAGCCAAAGGGCGTTATGCTTCGTCATATCGGTATATGCAACTATCTTACACCTCACCCTGTAAATATACAGGCTGCTTTCCAGCAGCAGGACAGAACATATCTTTCCGTAACGACAGTTGCATTTGATATGTCATTCAAGGAGCATTGTATTACACTCTGCAACGGCAATACCCTTATATTTGCCGGTGACGAGCAGATGAACGATCCGAAGGCTCTGGCTGAGCTTATGACAAAGTACAATGCAGACTGTATCAATGCCACACCTTCCCGACTTGCACAATATCTGCTTGTAGACGCTTTCTCAAAAGCTATATCCGGCTGTAAATATATCCTCTCCGGCGGCGAGGGCTATCCGATGTCACTCAGGGATAAGCTGCGAACCGCTGCACCAAATGCCACAATTATAAATACATACGGCCCTACGGAGATAACCGTATCTTCAAACGGTGCCGACCTTACAAATGCCGGCCATATCAGCGTCGGAAAACCACTTCTCAACTATACAGAATATATTGTTGATGCTTACGGCGATCCTGCACCATACGGCGTTATAGGTGAATTGTATATCGGCGGTGTGGGTGTTGCAAAGGGTTACAAAAATCTTCCCGACAAAACGGCAGCCGCTTTTGTAGAATATCTCGGCCAGCGTATGTACCGTTCAGGCGACTATGCAAAATGGGACAGTCAGGGACAAGTTATGATACTCGGCAGACTTGACAATCAGGTAAAGCTGCGTGGTCTGCGTATCGAACTCGGAGAGATAGAAAGCGTTATTGAAAGCTATGAAGGCATAGAAGAAGTTGCTGTTGCTATCCGCAAGATAGGCGGCAGTGAACATATAGCCGCATATTACAAAGCCGACAGGGAAATTGATCCGCAAAAGCTGCGTGACTATGCTGCATCAAAGCTTACACATTATATGGTTCCCACTGCTTACATGCAGCTTGAAGAAATGCCGCACACGCTCAACGGCAAAAAGGACACCAAAAATCTGCCCGAACCTGTACTCCTTAACGAAGGCACAAAACAGGACACAGCAAGAGAGCTTACAAAAATGGAGCAGGAACTCTGTGCTTTAGCGAAAAAAGCCATCGGCACACCTGTTACAGACGTTACATCAGGTCTGCTCAGCCTCGGTCTTACTTCTCTTACTTCCATTGCATTTACATCATTCATAGAAGAAAAATTCGGCTGTGAGCTTCCTGTATCAAAGCTCATGCAGGGTATGAACATCATAGGTGTAGAAAACTTTATTGTTGACTATCTCATGCAGGGCGGCACAAAGCAGAAAGAAACATCATCACCCGAACAGACAGTGCTTGAAGAATATCCGCTGTCCTCAAACCAGCTCGGCGTATATTATGAGGTAATGAAAAAGCCCGAAGAACTTCTCTATAATATGCCATTGTGCTATATATTTGAAAAAGTTGATACCGACAGACTGAAATCCGCACTTGAAACAGCTATAAGCTGTCACACATATATGAACACCCACATTGAGATAAGGAACGGTCAGCTTGTTCAGGTCAGAAATGACAATGCTAAAGCTGAAATTCCTGTAACGGAAATGACAGAAGAAGAACTGACAGCTCATCAGAATACTTTTGTACGCCCGTTCAATCTGCATAAGGACATACTATACCGCTTTGAGATAATAAAGACAGAGAAAAATACATATCTGCTTTCCGACATACATCATATCATCTTTGACGGTCTTTCAAGGGGCGTATTCATGGATACAGTCGAAAAGGCTTATACAGGCGAAGATACCGCACCCGAAAAATTCACTTACTTTGAATATGCACTCAGCGAAGAGCAGAACAAGGAAAGCGAAGAATACAAGGCTTCCGAAAAGTTCTATGCCGAAATGCTGCAAAAGTTTGAAACGGTCAGTGAAGTGCCTGCCGACAAAAACGGAAAGCCTGAGGACGGCAGTATCGGTCTTACACATGTAATTATGGACAAGAGCCGTGTTGAAGCCTTCTGCAAGGATAATGCAATAACTCCGGCAACACTTTTCTTGGCAGCGTCTTTCTATACAATACAGCGTTTTGTCAACAGCAAAAATGTATATATCTCCACTATCTCCGGCGGCAGAAGCAGCTCAAAGATAAGAAAGACAGTCGGTATGTTCGTACATACACTGCCGCTGCACATGAGCTTTGACAATAAAATGAATGTCCGTGAACTGATAGAAGCCTCCGGCGCTGCAATGCAGAACGGTATCGAAAATGAAAACTACCCATTCATGCAGCTTGCCGACAAATACGGCTATTCAACGGAGATAATGTATGAATGTCAGCTTGGTGTAGGCGGTACAAAACATACACTCGGTGACGCTGCCTATAAAACGCAGTTCCTCAAGCTCGAAACACCAAAATTCAAGGTAACTATCGCCATTGAGGACAAGGACGGTCAGATCGCCGTTTCTATCCGTTACAATGATGCAATCTATACAAACGAATACATGACTACACTTGCGGAATGCATAAAGGTCTGCACCGAGAATATCATGTCCGACCTGAATGCAGATGTAAGTCATCTGAGCCTGCTCAGTGAAAAGGAAACAGAAATAATCAAAGGCTTTGAAACATCACAGATAGTTCCGACACCTTTCGGACTTCTCCATAAGATGTTCGAGGCTTCCGCAGCCGCAAATCCCGACAGAACCGCCCTTATCGCCTGCGACAAAACCCTGACATATTCAGAGCTTGACCGTCAGATAAACATTACTGCCAACAATCTTATAGAAAAGGGCGTACTTCCCCGTGGAAAGGTCGCACTCCTCCTGCCGAGAAGAAGCTTCTACTTTGTTGCAATGTTTGCGGTATTAAAGGCAGGTGCGGCATTTATCCCCTGTGATCCCGAATATCCGGCTGCCCGTATAAACCATATCATTTCGGACAGTGACGCACAGTTCATTATCACCACACAGGAACATCTGTCAGATTATCCTGCCGAAAAAGCTATTGACATACAGGATATACTCAGCGGAAACAATGATACTGCACCCGATGTTAATATCACTCCCGAAGATTTAGCATATCTTATCTATACATCAGGTTCTACTGGCAAGCCAAAGGGCGTTATGCTCAGACACTGCGGTATATGCAACTATCTCTATCCGCATGAACATAACCCGCTGTTCAGCTGTGTAAAGGAGAAAACGGAAGTCTATCTCTCCGTCACGACAATTTCCTTTGATATGTCACTGAAAGAAACTGCCGGCTCACTCTGCAACGGTAAAACACTTGTATTCGCAAATGAGGACGAGCTGAACGATCCCCGTGAACTGACAAGACTGCTCAATGAAACACATGCCGATACTATGAACGCCACACCGTCAAGACTTTTGCAGTATCTTGAATACAAACCGTTTGCAGAAGGTGTAAGACAGCTCCGTGTAATACTCTCAGGCGGTGAAATGTATCCGCTCAGCCTGCGTGACAAGCTACGTTCACTTACCGATGCAACTATACTCAATACATACGGACCTACAGAAATTACTGTTTCTTCAAATATTGCCGTATTGAATGATGCAAAATATGTATCAGTAGGCCGTTCTCTGCCTAACTATTATGAATATATCGTTGATACAGATGATAACTTATTGCCTCACGGCGTTATAGGTGAGCTGTATATCGGCGGCGTGGGTGTTGCACTCGGCTATCGTAATTTGGAGCAGGCAACGGCTGAACGCTTTGTTGAATACAACGGAAAACGCATCTATAAATCAGGCGACTATGCAAAGTGGGATAATGACGGAAATATAATTATTCTCGGCAGAAAGGACAGTCAGGTAAAACTGCGCGGCCTGCGTATCGAACTCAGCGAAATAGAAGGACTTATCGACAAACAGCCGCACATTAAAAAAGCTGTCGTTCTCATCAAAAAGCTGAACGGTGTGGAAAACCTCTGCGCTTACTATACCGCTGACTGCGAGATAAAGCCCGAAGAACTCAAACAGGAGCTTGCAAAGTCACTGACACATTATATGGTGCCTACAGCTTATCTCCAGATGCAGTCCATGCCTGTTACACCTAACGGCAAAACCGACCTCAAAGCACTGCCCGATCCTGTTGCTCTCAGCTCGGGAGAATATGTTCCGCCGAAAAACGACATTGAAACATACTTCTGTGAGCTGTTCAAGAAGATACTCAAGCTGGAAAAGGTTGGCGCAACAGACAGCTTCTTTGAAATAGGCGGTACTTCACTGCTCGTAACATCTGTTGTTATTGATGCGTCAGAAAAAGGCTATGAAATAACCTACGGTGATATTTTCCGCAAGACAACACCCCGTGAGCTTGCCGAGATGTTCAGCTCAGAGGATGTTGATGAGGGCGTGCGTATAGTTGATTTCAGCAAGTACGATTACACCAAGATAAATGCTATGCTTGCAGATAACAATATGAACTCACTCTGTGAGGGCGAAACCCGTGAGATAGGAAATATCATGCTCACAGGTGCTACAGGCTTTATGGGTATCCATGTACTCGCACATTTCCTGACGGAAGAAAAGGGCACTGCTTACTGTCTGCTCAGAAAGGGTAAATTCGATTCTGCAAAGGCAAGACTTAAAAATACCTTATTCTACTATTTCGGAAATGAGCTGCATGATGAATTTGAAAAGCGTGTTGAAGCCTTTGACGGTGACGTTACAAATTATAATTGCTTTATCCCGTTTGAAACACTGCCTGTCGATACCGTCTTTAACTGTGCCGCTAATGTAAAACACTTCTCCAGCGGTACGGATATTGAAGATGTAAATGTCGGCGGCGCACAGAATTGTGTACGTCTTTGCGAAAAGACGGGTGCAAGACTTATACATTTCTCTACAACAAGCGTATGCGGTGCAAGCGTTGATAATTTCCCGCCTGTTTCCTCCGTACTTGACGAACAGACACTCTATATCGGTCAGCGTCTTGACACAAAATACACAAATTCCAAGCTGCTTGGAGAGCGTGAAGTACTTGAAGCTGTTGCAGAACGTGGACTTGATGCAAAAGTAATACGTGTCGGCACACTCGCAGCCCGTGAAAAAGACGGTGAGTTCCAGATAAACTTCCTCACAAACAACTTCATGGGCAGACTTCGTTCTTTCGAGATACTCGGATGTTTCCCGTATTCAATGATAAATTCACCAATTTGTCTTGGCCCGATCGACGAGAGTGCAAAAGCATTCTTTGCCCTTGCAAAAACACCGAAAGCCTGCTGTCTGTTCAACTGTACAAACAACCATTCTCTGCCTCTTGCAGATATCATTACAGTAATGAACCGTTCAGGAATCGCTATTGATTTCGTTGAGGATAAAGTATTTGCCGACGCTCTTTCACAGGCAGAAAAAGATCCTGAAAAGGCTGCTATCCTTTCGAGTATGCTTGCATACAAGAATATGGCACACGGCAAAAAACTCGTTCCGATACGTCCTGTCAACAACTATACAACACAGGCTCTTGCAAAAATGGGCTTCTTCTGGAAGCCGAGCAGCGAAAAATACATTCTCGACTTCATATCCGCACTTTCCTCACTAAGTTTCTTTGACAATACCAATTTAAGCAGGTGACCTACATGGCAAACAAAACAGGTAAGCTGCTCCGCAGCAAGTACAACGAATACCTTGTGTCCACACTTGCAATGAGTGCATCTCTGTATCTTGCAAACATAGTGGATATTATGATGGTAGGAAATATCCTCGGCGCAAACGAACTTGCAGCTATAAATCTTACCATGCCTATTGTCTATATCAAAAATATTGTTTTCAGTATCTTTATATACGGCGGCAATACCCTTGCCGCCATGTATAAGGGAAAACGTGACAATCAGAATGCCGATAAAACTTTTACCTTTTCGGTATTGTTCGGAATAATCTCGTCTGCACTGGTAATGGGTACGGGAATCCTGTTAGCACAGCCTACTGCGTCCCTGCTCTCTCAGGGAGGACAGTTATATGAACCCACACTTGAATATCTTATACCGCTGTGGATAAGCGGCCCTCTTGTAGTACTTAACAGCGGCACGGCTGCATTCGTGCGTACAGACGGCATGAAAAAGCTTGCTATCGCTCTGCCTGTCGTTTCCAACGCTATAAATCTTACACTGGATTATGTTTTTATGGCATGGTTCGGCTGGGGAATTGCAGGTGCAGGCTGGGCAACTGTTGTCGGCTATGCGGCAGGCTCTGTACTGCTTATCGGATATTTCCGCTCAAAACAGCGTTCGGTGCATTTCGTGCGTGTAGGTTTAAAGGATATAAAAATACTCGGAAGTCTTTTGCAGACAGGAATACCCACCGCTCTGATTCATGTATGCAACGCTGTACGCACATCATCAATAAATGCTGTCATACTTTCTACTGCCGGAATGATAGGTATGCAGGTAGTAAGTATATGTATGCAGGCTCTTAATGTGGCACTGATATTCATTAACGGCTCAGCCACAACACTTATGCCGATATGCGGCGCACTTTTCGGAGAAAAAGACAACAACGGTGTAAAATCAGTCATGCGGTTCTCGCTTATCGTCACAGAAATAATGTGTGCTCTGCTGCTGCTGATATTTGAGCTGTTCCCTCTACCCGTAGGACGTTTGTTCGTGAAGCTTTCACCCGAAACAGCCGTTCAGCTTGAAACGGTACTTCGTATTTTTGCGGTATGCATACCATTCTATGGCATATCATACATTCTCAGAGCATTCTATCAGTCCACAAGACAGCGATTTGCAGCATCACTTTTCACCATACTTGAAGGCGTTGTATTTATCGTACCTATGATAATGATTTTCGCTCAGATAAATCAGAATATAATGTGGCTGTCATTTGCGATTGCAGAAGTTCTTGCTATCGCCGTTACGGTAATTGCCATGCAGTTTATTGCAAAACGAAAGAAATACCGCAATTTTCTCATGCTTGAAAATGCAAAAGAGGACAGTGTGCTTGACTTTTCAATTACAAATGAAACAGAATATGCCGTAAACGCCGCAAAATCCATACGTGATTTTTGCAAGGAAAAGGGGATAGACGAAGTAAAAGCCAATACCCTTGCCGTTACTGCCGAAGAATTAGCTGTCAATGCTGTAAAATATGCATACAAGGGCAAAAACGAGATAGATATATGCTTGCGTATTCTTGAGGATAAAATCGTACTGCGTTTCCGTGATAACGGCAAGATGTTCAATCCTACCGAATACATTGATGACTCAGGCAGGGAAGTAACAGGTCTTTCTGTTGCACGAAAGCTGACACCCGATATTGCTTACGGCAGAGCTTTAGGATTTAATGTAACGGTTATAACCGTAAGCAGACAGTGAACTGCTTTCTGAGTTTTTAACGCATCAAAAAATGGTGCCAATCTGGAACACCCCCTTGAAATACATCATCATTTATTATATAATATACATAACAAGCAAATGGGTAAATCTAAAAATTGCACAAAAAACGGCCATTCCTGATGCAGTTAAGAATCTTTTAAGGTTTTCACTGATTTCAGGGTGACAAATAAAGCAAATTTATTGTGCATCATATTATAAATTTGCTCATTTGTAATTTAATAATCATTTTTTTAACAGGAGGTATTATCTATGTCATTATCAAAAAAAATTGTTAAAAGAGTGCTTACAGGTGCTTTGGCTGTATCTATGATAGCAGGCACATCCGTAAGTGCCGCAGCAGCCGTTGCTGTTCCGGATACAGACGGTAACAGTGTTGCTTCTGCTAAGTTCGATCAGATTAAGGAAATAATCAAAAACTACTTGGCAGAGAAATTCCCCAAGGAAGAGATCAAGGCTCTTATACAGGAGTATGCTCAGAAGATCGGTGCTTACATTCCAAAGGAAAAGATCGAGGCTCTTATCGATCAGATCATGCAGGAAGTAGTTCAGTATATCCCCGAAGAAACAATGCAGGAAATACAGCAGATAATAGCTGTCGTTTCTCAGGATGATTTCCCGCAGCAAATGGCTCAGTCCATAATTTCCGATGTTCTGGATACTGTATATAAAGAATACCTTAAAGCTGAAGATCTTGCAGACCAAATAAAAATGGCTGTAAAAGTTTTGGCAGGCAAGGCAAAAGAGGCAGCTGCTGCCGAATATGCTAAGCTCCCCGAAGAAGTACGTGAAAAAATAAGCGATACTCTTATGAAGGTAAAAATGTTGGCTGAGGCTATAAAAGAAAAAGCAAGCAAATACTATGTTTCAGAAGGATATCTGTATCTGACAGAAGACGACTATACATATTGTATCATGATCAACCCTGAAAAAGGTATTGAAGCAATAGCGGTTCGCTATTCAGGAGAAGATGAAAAAATAATTATACCGTCTACTGCAGATTCTATTCCTGTTACATCTGCAAGCCTTTCGGCAGATAACACCGTTACTGCTGTAACTATCCCCGAAACCTTCACAAAGGTTGACGCTTTATCATTCATGGGACTTCCCTCTCTTAAATATATCTATGTAAACAAGAACAATCCTTACTTCAAGTCTGCAAACGGTATTGTTACCGATAAAGCCGGCTCAACTCTTGTTGCTGTTCCTTCAGCAAGAAAATACTCTCCTTCAGAGCGTATAACTGCTATAGGTGAATTTGCTTATGCAGGAAGCTTTATGAATAAAATTAATATTCCGTCAACAGTTACATCTATCGGCAAATCTGCTTTCCTGTACTGCATAAACCTTTCAGAGATAACTATACCTGAAAGTGTTACAGAAATTCAGGACTTTACTTTCGCAGGCTGTATGGCTCTCAGCAAGGTAGTTGTTCCTTCAACAGTTACAAGCATAGCTGATAATGCCTTTGCTGGTATCAATACAGATGCAGTATTCTACTGCGAGAACAATACCGACTATGCTGTAAAATATGCAGAAGATCATGGCTTTAAGGTAGTATCTACTTTTGATGCAGACTTCGATGGAACAAGCATAACTCTTCTCGGCGCTTCCGCAGTATTTTCTGCTCAGGGAAAATACAGTGAAGGTGATTATCAGTACGCTTTCTACTACAGACAGAAGGGCACTGAAAAGTGGAAAACAAAGCAGAAGTATTCCGCTAACAACAGCATTACAATGACACCCGGATATACCAATGATTATGAAGTATGCGTAAAAGTAAAGAATGCAAAAGGTGAAGTAATCGAGAAGATTTTTGACTGGAAGGTAATCCAGACAGCAAACAACAAGTCCTCTATTGTTCAGGAAGGAAATATTATTAAAACAAAATGCAAGGCAGTTGATAAGGGTACTACATTCTCTGTTTATTACAAGAAAGCCGCTGACAGCGATTGGATAACAGTACAGCCATATGAGAAAAACAAATTTGTTGATATTGAATTCGCTGAACCCGGTGACTACAATATATGCATAAAGGCTAAGAGCAGACTCGGCTTTATCTCAAAGAAATACTTTGATGTTACCGTAGAGTAATTGACAACATCTTCCTTAATTCCGGCCCCGGTATACATATCGGGGCTTTTCTTATGTATATCCGGTGTGACATTGATCAGTCAATAGAAACATTACTCTGCATCACCGGACGTTACCAAACGCATATGAAAGTGCCGGCATTTTTCAGCCACTGCTCAGGCATTATAGGGATAGCCGCATTGAAAAAGAACAAAAAGAAATCAAGTAAAGGGAGCATAAAAATGCATTTGTTTAATAAGATGTTGAATTTTATGGTTATCAGGAGCGTTTCAGCTTATGGAGGTTTGTGCAGAAAAAAGCTGATAAAGGACAGCGCCGAAGTTGACAAGGTAAGCGAAAAACTTCTCCTTGATCTTGTAAAAAGAAACAGGAATACGGAATACGGCAGGAAATACGGTTTTTCGGATATACATACAATACAGGATTATCAGGACAAGGTGCCGTTCACAACTTACGAGAACTACAAGGATTATATCAGACGGATCGCCGATAACGGTGAGCAGCATCTGCTCACAGCCGACAAGGTCGAGTTCTTTGCCAACACATCTGGAACGTCAGGCGAAATCAAGCTGATACCTGTTGTCAAAAGAGCCAAAAAGCCCTATTCCGAAACCGTTGCGGTTTTTATGAACATCATTGTTTCGGAAATGAAAAAACGCGGCATCTCCTGCGGAAGAGGTTTGAATACTGTTGAGATAGAAACCAATGCCACCAACAGCGGTATCCCGTCAGGTCTTATCTCAGCCTATACGCTGGGCAGTGCAAAATTTGCTATCCCTGTCATAACCTGCTTTCCAAAAGAGATATTCGGTTACGGCGAAGGCGTTGACATGAAGTACCTGAAGGCCTTCTATGCCCTGAAGGATCGTGATCTTGTCTATATGGCGGCTGTGTTCATGTCGAATATCACAGACCTGATGACATACATTTTTGAGAACACCGATATGCTTATCAATGATATTGCAAGCGGCAGGATCAGCGATTCTGTCAATATTCCTGACGAGCTGAGGAAAAAACTCAGCAAAAAGCTCCGTCCCGATCCCGACAGAGCGGACGAACTGAGAAAGATATTCAGTGATCATTCCTACAGCGGGATCATGAAGGCTATATGGCCAAAGCTCAGCCTTATTATTGGTATCGGTACAGGAGAATTTGCAGGCTTTGCCAAGAAGCTGCGTGACTACTGCGGCAGCGGTGTGACATTCTACTATGAAACCTATTCAGCCAGCGAAGCTTTGATCGCAAATGCGCCGGACATCGAAAATGATAACTACCTGCTGCTGACAGACAGTGCATTTTTTGAATTTATCCCTGTTGATGACGAGAACGCCAGACCGCTGCTGCGTCATCAACTTGAAAAAGGAAAACTTTATGAAATTGTCGTGACCAATCTTTCCGGTCTTTACCGATACAGGATAAAGGATGTTGTAAAAGTAACAGGCTTTGAAGGAAAAAACCCATTGATAAATTTTGCATACCGAAAAAATCAGGTCATCAACATTACCGGTGTCAAGCTGACAGGTGACCATATCACCAACGCCATGAAAGCCTTTGAGCAATCCACTCATATTCATATCACAGATTATACTCTTTATCCGGATACAAGCCACTCACCATGGAGACTGGTACTTTTCCTTGAAACCGAGGAAGAGCTTTCTGAGGAACAGAAAATACACTTTGCGAAGATATTTGATGAAAAGCTTTCCGAAATGAATCATGAGCATGGACGGATGCTCAATATCGGAGAAACCTCTCCGTCCTTGATCTGTCAGGTAGAGAAAAACACTTTCCGTGCCTACAGGGAATACCGGATCAAGCAGGGAGCTTCTCAGAATCAGCTCAAAACGTCTCGTGTCATCAACAGTCCTGATGTGCTTAAATTGTTTATAGATCACACCAAAACAGGCTGACAAACGAAGAAAATATTAAAAAAAGGAATAAACAGCAAAAAATAATGCGGAGCACAGATTCGTGCCCCGCAATTTTTTGGTTTGAACAACGCCGCAAAGAATCCAAGATTGCATTCTTTGCGGCATTTTCTGATATCAGTTAAACTGAGAATTGTAAATTTCGCTGTAAAGTCCGCCGAGTTCCATAAGGGAGTCATGGTTACCTGTTTCAACAATGTTACCATCCTTCATAACAAATATCAGGTCGGCATTCTTGATGGTAGAAAGTCTGTGTGCAATAACAAAGCTTGTTCTGCCGCTTGTCAGAGAATCCATCGCCTTTTGAATCAGGATTTCCGTTCTGGTATCTACGTTACTGGTTGCCTCATCGAGAATAAGCATAGGCGCATTCTCGGTCATTGCTCTTGCAATAGTAACGAGCTGCTTCTGACCTGCGGAGAGAGCACTTTCCTTCTGAATCTCGGTATCAAGTCCTTGCGGCAGGGTGTCAACATAGTGACTCAGGTTAGTCTCCACGAGAATCTCACGAAGTCTGTTTTCGTCAACATTCTTGAGGTTGTAGACAATGTTTTCTCTGAGAGTACCGTTGATAACCCATGTTTCCTGAAGAATCATACCGAAGATTTCTCTGAGCTCCTGACGCGACATCTCCTTGATGGACACACCGTCAACCAAGATATCACCGCTGGTAATTTCATAGAAACGCATCAGCAGATTAACCAGTGTGGTCTTACCTGCGCCGGTAGGTCCAATGATAGCGACCTTCATACCGGGCTTGATTTTACCGGAGAAGTTGCGAATAGTAAGCTTTTTGGGATCGTAGCCGAAGCATACGTCTTTGAATTCAACCTCACCGCGAATGTGGTTATGGTCGAGAAGCATTTTCTTTTCGCCCTCGTCCGGAAGCTCTTCCTGCTCGAGGAAGGTGAATACTCTGTTGCACGCAGCGGTACCGAGCTGGATGGTAGAGCTCGCCTGACCGATTTGTGAAAGAGGCTCCTGGAAGAGTGATACATATACTATAAAGCCGGTAATAACGCCGATGTCGGAAATCATGCCGTTTGCAAAGAGCAGACCTGCAACAATAAGAACCGCAGCATATGTCAGGTAAGATACAAACTGCATGGCAGGCTCGATCAAAGTACCGATAGCCTGTGATTTATACAGGATAGTACCGAACAGATCGTTTTTCTCTCTGAATTCCTCAATCTTTTTATCTTCGGCGTTAAATGCCTTGATAACAAGCTGACCGGAATAGTTTTCTTCAACGGCAGCATTGACTTCGCCAAGGAGCTTCTGGTTTTTGTCAAACAAAGGCAGTGCGTACTTGAAAGTAACACCAATAATAATCAACATGATAGGAAGCGAGCATACAACGACGAGTGCCATCTGCCAGCAGGCAATAAACATTGCGATGAATACGCCGATCAACATAGCACCGGACTGCACCAGCATGCTCACGGAGTTTTGCAGTGATGTGCTGAGGATATCAACGTCGTTGGTGATAACTGAGAGGATATCACCGGTTTGAGTCGTGTCAAAATAATCCAGAGGCATTTTGTTAATCTTGCAAGATATCTGACTTCTTAAATCCTTGGAGAATTTCTGGATGATGGTATTGAGGACAAAACCGGAAATAAAGCCGGAAATGAACGCAATTGCTATGTATGCAACAAGAAGCAGAGCATAATAGGTCACGTTGCCCATGTTGATAACGAAATTACCGTCTACCGCCTCTTTGCCGACCGGTGAAATCTCGTTGGTCAGGCTGCGGACTGTCTCAGGGGTTAATATGGTAAAGACAACGGAAATGATAAGCAAAACAATCGAAATGATAAAGGGAGCATAGTAATTATGGAACGCCTTTACAAGACTGCCCAGCTTGTTTTTCTCCTTAGCAGGGGATTTGATGTTTGTACTCATAGTCCTAACTCCTCCTTACTAAGCTGAGATAATGCAATTTCCTGATAAACAGGACAGTTTCTGACAAGGTCGTAGTGCTTGCCGATACCGACCATCTTGCCTTGATCCAATACAACAATCTGGTCTGCATCCATAATTGTACCTACACGCTGTGCAATTATGACTCTTGTGGTATTCGGTAACTGTTCTGCAATACGGCCTCTGACAGTTTTGTCGGTCTTATAGTCCAGAGCAGAGAACGAGTCGTCGAAAATCAGTATCTCAGGCCTGGTCGCAACAGCTCTCGCAATACAGAGTCTTTGCTTCTGACCGCCGGAAAAGTTCGAGCCGCCCTGTGCTACCTCGGAATCATATCCGTTTCTCTTCTTCATAACAAATCCGTCAGCATCCGCAATTTCCGCAGCCCATCTGACGTCGGCAAGCGTCATTTCGGGATCCTTAAAGGCGATATTATCCTTGATAATGCCCTTGAAGAGGAAACCTCTCTGAGGTGCGTAGCCAATGCGGTCTCTCAGATCCTTCTGAAGAACGTTCTTGACGTTTACGCCGTCAACAAGCACTTCGCCTCTTGTGCAGTCAGCCATACGCGGTATCATATTAATGATAGTGGTTTTACCGCTACCGGTAGCACCGATAAACGCAATGGTTTCACCCTGCTTTACTTTAAATGAAATATCGGACACAGCCTCTTTGTCCGTTCCCGGATAGGCGAAGCCGACATTTTTGAATTCGATTGTACCTTTTTCTTTAAATTCAACAGGATTTTCGGTATCCAATACGGAAACCTCATGAACAATAACCTCGTTGATACGTTTTGCGCTGACAGAAGCTCTCGGCCATATAACAATCAGCGTAACCATAAGAACAAAGGAAATAATAATCTGGCTTGCGAGCATAACGAATGCGTTTGTCGCACTGAAAGTCAGAGAAGCTTCCTCCATATTCATACCGTTAAGAACATAAGCGCTTACCCACAGGATAGACAGGGTCAATCCTGACATAACCAGCATAACAAGCGGTGTAAAGACAGACATAACTCTGCCGGCAAAGATCTGCACCTTGGTAAAATTGGTATTTACCTTGTTAAATTTGTTTTCCTGATAGGATTCAGCGTTGAATGCTCTGACAACTCTGACACCTGTCAGGTTCTCTCTGGAAGCAACGTTGAGAGCGTCGGTCAGCTTCTGAATAATCTTGAACTTCGGAGTTAACATCATCAGCAGAACAACAACGGCAACGACAATGATAATCAGCCATATTGCGGTGACGATCGTCAAAGAAGTGTTTGCATATTGCAGCATAAGAATGACAGACCAAATCATCATGACAGGAGATAAAAACGCAGTTTTTAAGAACGTGATCCACGCAATATGGACGTTCTGCATGTCATTGGTGGTTCGGGTGATAAGAGACTCGGTAGAGAAAGAAGCGAAGTCCGAGATAGCGAACTCGTTGACTCTCTCATACATTTTCTGCCTGATATTGGTAACACAATTGGCAGCGGCCGCACTGGCTACAAATCGGATAATGACCTCGATTGCAGCCATCAGAATAGCGCATATAACCATATACAGACCATACCACCAGATTTCGGCTACACCGTTTTCTCTACTGGTCTGCACAGCACCGGTGAGTAAACTGATGTAGGCTACAATTTGCATCATGAAGAAAACTTCACCCAGTGTCAGCAAAAGAATCGCAATGACTGAGATCCAGTTTTTAGGCTTCATGTTTTTGAAGAGTAATTTAAACACAACATCCCTTCTTTAAAATAAATTTTTTGTGCATATATATTATCGGCAATGCTGCCGATTAATACCGAAATCGTTTGTTCAACATAATGTATAAATACATTTGCCGATATATCGCTGCCATAGGACATCTGACGAGTCTTTTTGCAGAGATATTGAGTGGTTCACCGTCCGGATTTATGTCGTGAAAGTCTTTTCAACTCTCGGATTTCTTAAAAAAGACTAATTGTGTCATATATTCGTATGTTATATTAGTTACAATACTGCTTCCGACAAAATTCCGCATAAATCCACATACAGTATAATAAAAAAAACTACATCCAAAACAATATATTTTATGAAATTAATTGTTCCATTCTGGAACACACCCCTTGAAGATTATGAATTATATTGTAAACTATAAATGAGCAAATTTAATGAGCCGTTGTGAAAATGCACAAAAAATATTAAGAAGCAAGCATGGCAAATAAACCGGCAATATCTTTTTGAGACTTGCCGAATTCATAAATAAAACGAATATGTTCTGAATGGATAGTCTTAGCTATCAAGTTAAATCCATTTGGAAAATGAAAGGACTTCGATTGAGAGCAAGCCAAAAAATAGGCCAGAGCAGTCAAAATCCAAAAACGCTTAATGCCTTTAGCAGAACGAATCTGATAACGGTCAAAAGCTAATTTTGTTTTGCAGGCTCTGAAAAAGACCTCAATTTCCCACCGGTTAACATAGAGTCTCAATATTTCTTGTGTAGAAAGAGATACATCTGTAGAAATAAATGCTCTGAGCGCCTTTGGATTACTCATAGCTCCCACAGGAAAACTGATGAGAACAACCGCATTGTCAATGCCCTTGAGGCTGCCTTCATAGCGAAAGATGTTGTATTTATGTCCCTTCACCGTCACAGTGCGAAAAGACTCCGTATGATCTTTCAGTATGTCGGCTAACTGTCTGACACTGCATTTTACTCCATGAGGATAGATGGTGCGGTTTGTTTTCAAGGCACCTATGGTATAAAATCCCTTCTTCATAAAGCTGTTGATTACCTTGTCACATACATACCAACTGTCACAAAGCAGATAAGAAATGACAGGAGCAGCAGGCAGTTCGGAAGCGATTTTTTGCACCAGTTCGATTTTGGATACGCTTTTATCGTACATTACAATGGCATAATTGAGCGTGATGCCATTACAGGATAACATAACAGCTATCGCTTGATGTCCATAATCCTGTTTCTTTTTGAGATGCGAAAAGTGGAAATAAGCATCTTCTATCGGATGCTTTGCGTGAGAAGACGGGTTTGTTTTGGATGAGATCGTGTCATCTACGATAATATAAATAGGTTGGCCGGTACGTTTTGCTTCTTCGTATATGGTATCTGCAACCTTTTGTTTCAATATGTTTTCAATGATAACCTCATTCCACTTTCCTTTGTTCAGAAAATAACCTATGGTAGTACGATGACAATCACTGTGGCTTTCAAAATCTACCGTTTTGCCGCGATATCCTATACTGAATATAGCAATCAATATTGTTATGATATGAGTAATGGCTATATTGGATAATTGTTGTGTAAGATTTATTTCTTTCAACATCTTGAAAATTGTTTCTGAATGGTGTATGCTTTTACTCATAAGACAACGGCTCCTTTGAGTTTCTTTGGATGGGTAAGCAACTCCATTTTAACTCTTTTCGCAGCCCTTGTCTTTATTTTTGTGCATTTTTCAGATTTGCTCATTTATAG
>Ga0310695_10007201_pt1 | contig 17878 bp, 13 predicted proteins | sample RumenRJG_04DNA_FD_203882 | JGI IMG/M metagenome (GOLD analysis project Ga0310695, IMG submission 203882) | Bovine rumen microbial communities from Lethbridge, Alberta, Canada - RJG_04 (v2) (version 2) | ecosystem: Host-associated > Mammals > Digestive system > Stomach > Rumen | place: Canada...
CTACCCTATTCTCGATTCTCTTCCTTATTATATATAATGTGCGCTCGAATGCCTTCTCCTCTTCGTCTGGAGTGTAATCACTCCCCTCCATTACAGGGAGGGGATGGGGGGTGGGTCCCCTCTTTACGAAAATCTGCTTGATGTCAGGCTCCACTTCGCGGGCAGCCGCACCAAGCACTTCAGGATTAGTAGGCACTGTTCGCAGATGCATCAGCGTCAGTCCCTCGCGCTCAATCTCCTCGATCATCACACTCAGAATCTCCTGCTGCGCCTTCTCGTCCTTAGGCAGGAACACCAGACCTGTGCCATACTTGCCCTTTTCAGGCACAGGGATGCCCTGCAACAAAATAAACTCATGTGGAATCTGAACCATGATACCTGCGCCGTCACCCGTCTTGTCGCGAGTCTCGGCACCACGGTGTTCCATGTTCTCAAGCACCTTCAGTGCATTGTCCACCAATTCGTGACTCTTTCCGCCGTGTATGTTTACTACCATACCCACGCCGCAAGCGTCGTGCTCATACTGGCTCTGATAAAGTCCTTCCTGCGTCATTTCCGATGTTTGAAGTTTGCTTTTTGTCATATTATCCTTGAATTTACTTTCTTTTTGTTCCAATTCGGATGCAAAGGTAGTACTAAATGTTTATCTATAAAAGAAAATGCTTACTATTTTATCTTTCTTTTTCTTTAATAATATCACTTTGCTACGAAAAGCCTCTTTTTCGAATCAGAGTGACAACTATTCAGTACCCTGCGGCCCCCGTTGCTTTACAGTTTATCAGTTGTGTGCGTTTTTAACAATCAAAACGCAAGCATTGCTTTTGAATAATCATCCAAACAATATACCTTTGCAATCGCTAATCCGAGTGACTGCAAGTGAAGGCTGCGGCTCGGATCATAAATTTAAATAGGTATAACAGTGCACACTTTCAAACAACATAGAATGAACACAAAATACATCTTCGTGACTGGCGGTGTGGTTTCCTCACTTGGAAAGGGAATCATCTCCGCCAGCATCGGTAAATTGCTACAGGCACGTGGCTTTAAGGTCACTATCCAGAAATTCGACCCGTATATCAACATCGACCCGGGGACGCTGAACCCCTACGAGCACGGCGAGTGCTACGTGACGGAGGATGGCTTCGAGACTGACCTCGACCTGGGACACTACGAGCGCTTCACGGGCATTCACACCACACGGAACAACAGCATCACAACGGGCCGCATCTACAAGACCGTCATCGACCGTGAGCGTCATGGTGACTATCTGGGCAAGACCATTCAGGTGGTGCCGCATATCACGGATGAGATTAAGCGCAGGATGCTCCGCTTAAGTGAAAAGGGAATAGTGAATAGTGAAAAATTTGCTACCGCCCAAGCGTCCAAAGGCCAAACGGCTACCGCACAAGAAACCACTGCGGCAGCAAATTCTTCACTATTCACTTTTCACTCTTCCCTTGAATACGACTTCGTCATCACCGAGGTGGGCGGCACCATCGGCGACATTGAGAGTGCACCGTTCATGGAGGCCATCCGACAATTGCGATGGGAGTTAGGGCGCGATGCGGTGTGTGTACACCTGACTTACGTGCCTTACCTGAAAGCCGCCGATGAACTGAAGACCAAGCCCACACAGCACTCGGTAAAAGAGTTGCAGGGTATGGGCATACAGCCCGACATACTGGTTCTCCGCACAGAGCGTCACCTCGATGACCACATCAGAATGAAGGTGGCCTCGTTCTGTAACGTCGATCTGGAGTGTGTGGTACAGAGTGAGGACATGCCGAGCATCTACGAGGTGCCGGTGAGTATGCAGAAGCAGGGCCTCGACGCTGCTATCATGCGTAAGATCGGCATCCCCGTAGGGGAGACGCCTGCCATGAAGCCCTGGCACGACTTCCTCGACAAACAGCGCAACGCCACACGCGAGGTACATATCGGACTGGTGGGTAAGTACGACCTGCAGGATGCCTATAAGAGCATCCGCGAGAGCCTCAACCTGGCTGGCATCTATAATGATGTGAAGGCTAAGATTCATTTCATCAACAGCGAGGGATTGACGAAGGAGAACGTCGCCACACAGTTGGCGGGCATGGCGGGTATCGTCATCTGTCCAGGTTTCGGACAGCGTGGCATTGAGGGCAAGATCATAGCAGCCGAATATACCCGCACCCACGACATCCCCACCTTCGGCATCTGCCTGGGTATGCAGATGATGGTCATCGAGTTCGCAAGAAATGTGCTGGGGTATAAGGATGCCAATAGTGCGGAGATGCGGCAACAGACCCAGCAGACTCTCCCCCAGCCCCTCCCTGCGAGGGAGGGGAGTGGTCAGCATGAAGAGCCTGTGAATGTGATTGACCTGATGGAAGAACAAAAAAACATTACGGAGATGGGTGGTACCATGCGACTGGGCGCTTATGATTGTAAGTTGAAAGAAGGAAGCAGGGTGTATGAGGCATACCAGGATCCTTGCGGCAAAACCGCAAGGCACACGACCATTCGCGAGCGCCACCGTCACCGCTACGAGTTCAACAATGCCTATAAGGCGGAGTATGAGGCCAAGGGCATGAAGTGCGTGGGTATCAATCCCGCCGCCGACCTCGTGGAGATCGTGGAGATTCCCGACAAGCGCTGGTACATCGGCACCCAGTTCCACCCCGAGTACTCATCCACCGTCCTGCATCCCCATCCCCTCTTTATGAGTTTCATCAAGGCTTGCGTCATATCGTAACATCGGAATATCGAGACATCGGAATATCGAAACATCGGAATATCGTCATATCGAAATATCGTAACATCGAGAAAACGAGAAAACGAAAAAACGAAAAAACGAAAAAAACGAGAGAAAAAGGAAACATGGAGCAACTGAAGCATGAATGCGGCGTGGCGATGATTCGCCTGTTGAAGCCACTCGACTATTACGAGAAGAAATACGGCACTTGGGCCTATGGCTTCAACAAGTTGTATCTGATGATGGAGAAGCAGCACAACCGTGGACAGGAGGGTGCCGGCATCGCTTCCGTCAGTCTGACGAAGGAGGCAGGCACGGAGTATATGTTCCGTGAGAAGGCCGAGGGCAAGAACGCCATCACCGAGATTTTTTCTCGTGTGACGGAAGAGATGAAGGGCGAACTGCTGATGGGCCACCTGCGCTATTCGACGACAGGCAAGAGCGGACTGCAATACGTTCACCCCTTCCTGCGCCGTAACAACTGGCGGGCGAAGAACCTCTGTCTGTGCGGCAACTTCAATATGACCAATATCGACGAGGTCTTTCAGTTCCTCACCCGACAGGGTCAGTCGCCACGTATCTATGGTGACTCCTATATCACGCTCGAACTGATGGGCCACCGTCTGGACCGTGAGGTGGAGCGACTCTATGCCCTCGCGAAAGAGCAGGGATTGAAGGATACCGCCATTACAGACTATATAGACAACCACGTGGAGATGGCGAATGTGCTGAAGACCACGATGTGTCATTACGACGGCGGTTATGTGATGTGCGGACTGACGGGCTCTGGCGAGATGTTCAGTGTGCGCGACCCATGGGGCATCCGTCCCGCCTTCTACTATCGCGATGACGAGATGATTGCTCTCGCCAGCGAGCGGCCTGTACTGCAGACGACATTCGATCTGCAGGCAGAGGACATCTGTGAACTCCAGCCAGGCGAGGCGCTCATCGTGCATAAGAATGGTGAGAGCCATCTGGAGCAGATCATGCCTGCCCAACAACTGAGTGCTTGCAGTTTCGAGCGCATCTACTTCAGCCGAGGCTCTGACCGTGACATCTATCAGGAGCGCAAACTGCTGGGCGTACAGTTGACGCCTAGCATCCTCAAGGCCATCGACGGCGACGTCAACAACACCGTTTTTTCTTATATCCCCAATACCGCTGAGGTGGCCTACTACGGCATGACCGACGGCTTCCGCCAGCAGGGCTATAACGTACGCACGGAGAAGGTGGTGTGGAAAGATATCAAGATGCGCACGTTTATCGCTGACAACAGCGAGCGCAACGACCTGGCTGCCCACGTCTATGACATCAGTTACGGTTCGCTGCGCCCTTATGAGGACAACCTCGTCATCATCGACGACAGCATCGTGCGAGGCACCACCTTAAAAGAGAGCATCTTTAAGATCCTGGACCGTCTGCACCCCAAGAAGATTGTGATGGTGAGTTCGTCGCCACAGATACGCTATCCCGACTACTACGGCATCGATATGGCCCGTCTGGAGGAGTTCTGTGCCTTCCGTGCCACGATGGCCCTCATCGAGGAGCGCGGCATGTGGCAGTTGGTGAATGATGTCTATCTCGCCTGCAAGCGGAATCCGCAAACCGAGAATCATGTTCGTGCGCTGTACGAGCCGTTTACCGTCGAGGAAATAAACAATAAGATTGTGGAGATGCTACGGCCGAAGGACATGCAGGCCCCCATCGAACTGGTGTTCCAGAGCATCGAGGGACTGCACCACGCCTGTCCGAACCATCCCGGCGACTGGTACTTCACAGGCCACTACCCCACCCCTGGCGGCACCCGCCTCTGCAACCAGGCCTTTGTGGATTATGTGGAGAAGAATAGGAAATAGAAATTCGGATAATCGTTTAATCGGATAATCGTTTAATCAAGTCACCGAATCATCGTTTAATCGAATAATCGTATAATCGTTAAATCGAAAAAAATAACCATTATGTGTGGAATCGTAGCAATACTAAATGTGAAGGAGCAGACGCATGCGCTCCGTGAGAAGGCATTGAAGATGAGTCAGAAGATCCGCCATCGCGGACCAGACTGGAGTGGCATCTATTGTGGTGGTAGCGCCATCCTCGCCCACGAGCGACTAAGCATCGTGGACCCTGAATCAGGCGGACAGCCGCTGTTCTCGCCCGACAGGAAGCAGGTGCTGGCTGTCAACGGCGAGATATATAACCATCAGGAGATTCGCCGCCGTTATGCCGGACAGTATGAGTTCCAGACGGGCAGCGACTGTGAGGTCATCCTTGCCCTCTATCGCGAAAAGGGCATCGACTTCCTCGAGGACCTGAGTGGCATCTTCGCCTTCGTGCTCTACGACGAGGAGAAGGACGAGTTCCTGATTGCCCGCGACCCCATCGGCGTGATACCTCTCTATATTGGCTACGACAGCGACGGCACCGTCTATGTGGCCTCCGAACTGAAGGCCCTCGAAGGACAGTGCGAGCGTTACGAGCCCTTCCTTCCAGGCCACTACCTTACAAACATTGACCATTCACCATTGACCATTGACCATTCACCATTGACCATTGACCATTCACCATTGACCATTGACCATTCACCATTGACCATTGACCATTCACCATTGACCATTCACCATTCACCATTGACCATTGACCATTCTACTGCTTCATCGGATGCGGTAGCCAATAATGGTCAATGTTCAATGTTCAATGTTCAATGTTATTATCGCCGCGACTGGTTTGACTACGACGCTGTCAAGGACAACCCCGCCAGCGTGGAGGCTATCCATGATGCCTTGACTGCTGCCGTCAAGCGTCAGTTGATGTCGGACGTGCCATACGGCGTGCTGCTGTCGGGCGGTCTGGATTCAAGCGTCATCTCTGCCATTGCCGAGAAATACTCTGAGATGCGTATCGAGGACGACTCGAATACGAAGGCCTACTGGCCCCGTCTGCATTCGTTTGCCGTAGGACTGAAGGGTGCGCCTGACCTGGCGAAGGCCAAACTCGTAGCCGACCATATCGGCACCGTGCACCACGAAATCAACTATACCATTCAGGAGGGACTCGACGCCATCCGCGACGTCATCTACTTCATCGAGACCTACGACGTCACCACCGTCCGTGCCTCAACCCCGATGTACCTGTTGGCCCGTGTCATCAAGTCGATGGGTATCAAGATGGTGCTCTCGGGCGAGGGTGCCGACGAGATTTTCGGTGGCTACCTGTACTTCCACAAGGCACCCACGGCCAAGGACTTCCATGAGGAGACTGTCCGTAAGTTATCTAAACTCCACCTCTACGACTGTCTGCGCGCCAACAAGAGCCTCTCTGCCTGGGGCGTCGAGGGTCGTGTGCCCTTCCTCGACAAGGAGTTCCTGGATGTCGCCATGCGTACGAACCCCGAGGCGAAAATGTGTTCCATTGACCATTTACCATTGACCATTGACCATTGCCATGCGGATGGTTCAGAAAAAAATGGTCAATGGTCAATGGTCAATGGTCAATTAATTGAGAAGTACATTCTTCGCAAAGCCTTTGCCGACATGTTGCCCGAAGAAGTCGCTTGGCGCCAGAAGGAGCAGTTCAGCGATGGCGTAGGCTACAGTTGGATTGACACCTTAAAACAGATTACCGCTGATGCCGTCACCGACGAACAGATGGCGCACGCTGCCGAGCGCTTCCCCATCAATCCACCGAAGAACAAGGAGGAGTACTACTATCGCAGCATCTTCGCCGAGCATTTCCCCAGCGACTCTGCCGCCAAAAGTGTACCCAGCGAGGCCAGCGTAGCCTGTTCTACCGCTATCGCCCTCGAATGGGATGCCGCCTTTAAGAACATGAACGACCCCTCAGGCCGTGCCGTCAAGGGCGTGCATGAGCAAGCCTATTGATTTAAAGTAGCGACACGATAGTTTCCAGGCACTCGCGATCTACGTCATCGAAGGTCGCGAGTGCTTTGCTGTCTATATCGAGGACGGCAATGACATCGCCTTGATTCGAAAACACGGGAACGACAATCTCCGAGCGTGAGAGACTGCTACATGCGATATGTCCTGGGAACTGTTCCACATCGGGCACGACGATGGTCTGTCGCCGTTCCCAAGCCGTGCCGCACACGCCGCGGCCATAGCCGATGTGCATACATGCCACTGGTCCCTGAAACGGTCCCAGCACCAGTTCTCTCCCTACAACCCGATAGAAGCCTGTCCAGAAGAAGCCCATCGTCTCGTGGATGGCGGCACACACATTGGCCATCACCGCGATGCTGTCTGTCTCACCTTCTATCAGTGCTCGTATCTGCTCCGTGAGCAGACGGTATTTCTCTCTTTTCTCGTCCATATCTTTAGTTCTTGCTTTCATCGTTGGTGCAAAATTACGAAAAGTCGGGAAGAAAACAAAACAAATATTCCTTAAAAAGCAAAACAACTTGTTTTGTTCCGTAAGGAATGCTTCCTTACACTCGTAGAGATAGTCTCTTCGAGAACAAAACAAGTTGTTTTGTAGTGATAGGAGATACTCCTTCAAAAGAAGCGCCCTATGAGCACCGTGCGTATGCATGCTGGCAACGACGTTCACCAGGGCGAGGAACCATCAATAATCGTCGTCGTATTCCTCGTCATCGAAAGCACCTCTACGACCCAGGCCAGTGCTAACCTGAGTCTCGGGATCTATGCCTCCAGCAGATTCCGATTCCTTCTCTTTGATATAGGGATTGAAACCTGTCTGAAGAACTGCCCCGCTAATGGGCAGTTCCAGTATGTCAGGACGTTGATATTGTTTCTTCATTGTCTCAATTCTTTTCTTACTTAATCACGACCTTGAGCGATGCTCGAGTTCGCTCCCGTTTGGAAGAACTCGAGCGCGCTCAGTTCTTCGCTCACTTAATCACGACCTTTTTACCATTAACAATATACAGGCCCTTCTTCAACTGACCATCATAGACCAGGCGTCCCTGGAGATCATAGAACTTATCTGTTCCACTGAGACCCAAAGCGTCGCTGATTCCCGTTGCGTTGTCGTCCTCGAAGACGATCTTGACCTCACGTGCATTGTTGGAGATGAACGAGGTGGGCACCTGCAAAAAAAAGTGAAAAAAGAAAAGAATGGAGGCTCCTCCCCACATCTTCGTTGAAAACGAGAAAAATTCAGCCCGACAGAGACCGTCAGGCTGAATTTCTTCTTCGATGGAATGGGTGGTTCTCGTTGCCAATCCTCCACCCTACCCCTCAGATGCGGGGAAAAGATAACAATTAATTACCAGTGCGGAGGAACTGCAGGGCACGGTCGAGTTGGGAGTCCTTGCCAGTGGACACGAACTCTGCCTCATTCAGATCGACCTCGATGTCGGGCGTGATGCCTTCACCCTCGATGATCTTATGGTCGAGTGTGAACGTTGCCACCGAGGGCAGATAGACATAGACGGGTGTCTTGTGGCGCTCTCCAATATGACCCATATAGTTGTTGGTGAATGTCGAGTTGTCTGTGGTTAGTCCGCAAATGCCTCCCTTGGACCGTTTGCCGATATGGGTGCCGTTCTCCATGCTCCTGACGACGATGGTGGTTATCTCGGCCATGCTCAGCGAATAGCCGTTGGTCATGACGACTACGGGCTCGGTGATCGACTCATGCATATCGTCTGGCATTGTGTTCAGATAGTTGAGTGTCAGCGTAGAGTAGTCGAAACGTCCGGTGCCACGCTTGAAACGGGAGTAACTAAATGGAGAGCCACCTTCGGGCAGTAGTGATCCTGTGATGAAAAAGCCATCATTCTGCATGCCGCCGCCATTGCCGCGCAGGTCGATGATGACGCCACCCAGGGTGCCAGCCTTATGCAACTGCTGAACGGTATTGAACCATGCTGTCCATACTGCCTGTATGCCAAGAATGTGATTCCGAGTGGTGGGATTACTTACATTGAAAAATTGTTTGGCGGCATCTTCTATCATATGGGCAGTAAGATAGAAGCCGCTGAACTGGAAATAGGCGATGTTGCCCTTCAGCAGGGCGAACTTGACATCAATACCTTTGTCTGCGAATCCAGGATCGAAATATTCCAGTCCAGGTACATGCAGCGATGCGTACAATATGACCAACTCGTTATAACGGCTGACAACGTCCAGGGAGAAATTCATTTTAATGGCTGACAATTCCTCCTCGAGGGTTTTCAGGGAGTCAAGCCTGAGCGTCTGAGCAGCGGTGGGATTGGGCAGGGCACTGAGTTGGGCTACCTGTGTGCTCACCCAGTCGAGGCCTATTCCCTTTTCCTTGAGGACAGAACCTATCAGCCCAGTGATGCTTGTGGAATGTTGCAGCACGATGGGATTGCCATTGTTGTCGGTCTCCACCTCGCCATTGGCCACCTGCGAATAGTACTTCAACGAGGGCTTGTATTTCATGGCAATCTCATAGTCGTCATGCTTCACGGCACGGTCCTGACTGGGTAGATACGCCACTTCCTCGGTGCCCGTCTTGTGGTTATTGAAGATCACGGCCAAGTGGCCGTCGTGAAGGGGCGAGCATACTTTGGCAAGCAGCGCCCTCAACTCTTCGTCGGTGACGGTCTCCTGCTTGTCGAGAGCCTCGAACTGCGGCAGGTATTCGTCGTAGACAGCATCCCAGTCAAGGCCATATTCTGCCTCATAGTCCCAGAGGGCATAATACTGGTTCAGTCCGTTCCACAAAATCTTGAATTTTTCGGCAAAGCAGGTGTCGGCCTTGCTGAAAGCCATCGCGTCGGGGTGGTCATAGGTCATCAGTTTGTCGCTCTCTTCGCGGCAGGAAGAGAATGTCATCGTGAGGAGCGCGGCTCCCAAAATCATTATAATAGTCTTTTTCATCATTGTGTCCTCCCTCATTTAGAAAATATAGTTGATACCCAGTTGGACGGCCGTGGTCGAGTTATAGCGGTAGTCCTTGTTCCTCATATACTGCTTGGTGGTGCTGGTGGTGCTGTAGTAATAGCGCACCTCGGCCTGAGCAGCCCAGTGGTTGGTAATGAGATACTCCAAGCCGATGCCGCCCACGAGACCGCAGTCCCAGCGCTGGTCGCGCGTGTCGTAGAAGTCCACCTTCTCGTCGAACTCGGTAGTCTTATTAGCGAAACTGTTCCAATCAGAACCTTTGCGATTACTGTTGAGCCAGTAGGCGCCATAGACACCCAGGTTGCAGAAACCGCGCAGACGCTCTCCGCCAAAGCGGAACGAGGCCATCACGGGCAGTTGCAGGTAGTTGTTGGTGAGTTTGTAGTTCACATCACTATAGACCACACGCGAGTGGCGATAGTTCTTCTGCGTCCAGTTCAGGTCGGCACGCACGCCAAGCCAGTCGTTCACGTCATACTGTCCCGTCACGCCCAGGGTGACACCCCAGCGACCATCGACCTTGTAGTCGGTCATGTACTGCTGGTCCATGCTGAACACATTGTAGTCGGCACCGCCTGTCACACCGACCCTCCATTGGGCCTGTGCCGTCATAGCCGTCAATAAGGCAACGGCCACCAATAGCTTTTTTCTTAATTTCATTTTAAATTTGTATTACGTTTATGGTTTTATTTTATGATTACTCGAGGGTTACGACGACGAGTCGCTGACCGGCATCAAGGGCGGCCTTGATTTCCTTGTTGCCACTGGTCACCTTGCAACGGCTGATTTCGGGACCCTGTACGGCCTCTATCTTCAGTTTGCCAATCTGCGACTTGGACTCGTGGCCTGCAATAGTTCTCACTTCATAGACGCCCATGTGCATACCATCGAAGGCTCCATCGCTACCGCCCAGATCGATATACACTTCCTTCTGCTTGTCCTTCTTGACGGCTCCAGCCTCGACGATGGTAGCCTCCAGGGGGCGGTACTTGTTGAGCCACTCAGTGATACGGTTAGAAAGTCTTCCGAGGGCATCGCGGATGGCCTGGTCGGAGGTGGAGAACGACGAGACGGTAGTTCCCTGTCCCTTGAACGAGGTATTGGTGATGATCTCGCCCGTCTTCGCATCCTTCAGCGTGAGCATGGCCTCTGCAACACCAGTATAATAGGTTGAACTCTGCACATTGTCTTTTGAGTCCTTCCATGTATGGGTGCTCGACTTTGCCTGAATATTGGTGATGACGGCATCGGCCACCAGATTGCCTTCCTCCACGATGTCGCCAAGTTGCAGCAGCCCGTCGTTAAAGCGGAAGCGGTAGGCACTGGAGAGTCCCTTGATGATGGCGTTCTTCACGTCCTCCTCGTACTTGGTGGCCTGCACCGAGGTCTGGCCGGTCAACACGCCGGTGATAATCTTGCCCACGGCCTCGCCTGTCGACATCTTCTCGTCGTGGTGGGCATACTGCACATTACCCAGCGTAATCTGATACTTCCGGTTCCTGCCCTCCTGGGCATCCTGTGCCGAGACGGTCATGCTGCAGCAAAGTACCATCATTGCCAGTGCAACCAAAAATGAATTCCTTGTTTTCATCGTCGTTTTTTTTGTTTTTAAAGATTGATTATGATTAAAGTTTATATGATTCCTGCTTTTCTCATCTTCTTATGCTGTACCTCGCTCTGACATTATTATTTATATCCATTTTCATAAATGGAGCCTGTATTGGTCGGTCTTCTTTCCATCTTCTTTTTCTTACAATCCTCTCGCGGAGGTCCCCAAAGGTATCCACTATTTTCGAGTAATCAGGGCGCGACTCATAATGATATTGAGACACCATGTTCTTTTCCTTGTGACGAAGCATGATCGATTGGCTTTCATCGGCATCCTCATGCTGATTGCTTTTTAAGGACACCTGTAACAGGCTCGGTTGGGCATGGTGGAACAAGTTCATCTCAAAATCCACTTTCAAAGGCGGAAGTGGGGGGAACCCGCCAGAATGCCTCCATGAAACGGCTGGACTGATCTGTGCCATCGCCATTGTGCAGCAAAGGACGGCTGCTAGTGTCATGAGAATCTTTTTCATATTTATTTATTTTATTGCGTTTGTATGCTTGATTTCGATTGCAAAAGTAGTCAGTTTTCAGGAAACAACAGTCTCATGGTAGGAAAAAAGAGTCTCAAAACGGGAAAAAGTAAGCCTGGCAGAGATTGCCAGGCTTCAGTATATCGATGAAATGGGCGATTTTTGACACACAAAAAAATCCCACACCGTCCATAAACGATGTGGGACACATTATGATATTGGGTTGATTGGTTGATTAATTGCCTAACCAAGACGCTGATGAGCCGATAGAGGCATTGGTAGCCTTCAAACCGTAAGTAGCAAAAGGTATGACACCATGTCTCTCCTTATCGCGCTTGAGAGTCTTAACAGCAGCCTCCACCTTTTCATCGGTACGTTCAAACTTATTGAAGTTGGTAACCTGTTTTAATGCATAATTGACGTCAGTATTCTCGTATTTCAATACGACACCACCCTTCATCTCAACTTCCATATACACGGTGCCGATGATTTCTCTTAACTTCTCTTCATCGAAGTCGTTGATGTAAACCTGCATGGATACTACAAGTTCTTTCTTATCGTTAAACGCGTAACTGAGTGATTTCTGGAAAGTGCTGCTGGTAATCTCCTCAGTTTTGACTTCACCAGTGTTATAGGTATATCTAACCATCACTTTTCCGTCGGTAGAGATGGCCTTAAGGGCATCCAATCCCTGGGTGGTAACAGTGAATTCCGAAGTGGCAGACTTAAGATTGACAGGTACAACCTCTTCCTGAGGCTTTGGCTGCTCCTCTGGTGTTTGAGTGGTAACAGGATCATCATCACCACAAGCCACGAAACTGGCGGTCATCACACATGCACACATCAGTGCAAACACGTTCTTAAAGAAAATCTTTTTCATAAAATGTTGTTAATTAATAAATGGTTTAAATGGTTTATTATGTTGGTATTCTCAAATCCGAGTGCAAAAGTAGTCCATATTCAGGAAACAACTGTCCCACGGTGGGAAAAAAGTGTCTCAAAACGGGAAAAGTAAGCAAAATACCCCTTTGGCGGAAGCCGCTTCCCCGATTAACGTGTCCTACTTGTGCTTCTTCATGTAATTATGATAGGCATCCACCATCTTCTGACGCTGCTCGGGCGTGACGGTAATCATGCGGACATTGTAGCCCTCCTGGGGCACGAAACCATCCTTGGTGTAATTGAAACTGTAGTTCATATCGCCGTGTAGGTCGTCATAGACCTTGCCGTCTTCGCCATAGAACAACTTCAGCCCTTTGGCTCTCTCGTCGTGCCCTTCGTCATTAAGGCCGCCCAGCCAACCCATCAGCGGCATCTCTACATTCCATTTGTTCATGGCAATGACGATATACTTCTTGCCGTCCAAGGTAAATTCGGGCAGCCTGTCGCCAAACGTCTTACGGTATTCCGACAGCAGATTCTCGTACATAATGACGGTCATCGGATCAGAATAGTCAATGCCCGCTTTCTTGTCGTCAGCAGCCTTCTTGCGCATATCCAGCATGTGACACAACGCCTTCGCAGCATCACCGTTCATCAGGTTTAATATAGCACCCATCATATTGTAGGTGATAACATGCTCCTTATTGACGTCCATGTCCATTTTCTCTGCACGCATCAACTCATCAATGTAGAACAATACCTTCTTCATGTCCTGCTTATCTGAAGCCACCGTCATCAGCATGACAATTGACTCCAAGAAAACGGAGTCTGGCACCTCCTTGTTGAGGCCAGCAACCTGCTGGTAGATGCGCTCATAGTATTTGGCGGCACGTGCCTGGTTATAGAGACTGCTCTCCTTGTCGAGCAGCATGTGGCCCACCTCCAACTGAGCCTGCCAGTTGGTGGGGTTCTCGTCGGCCTCCTTCGACAGGCGCAGATACTTGTCCATATTGCTCTCGGTCTCTGCCGTCTGAGCGTTCACTACTGTTGTCATTGCGCAGCAAAAGAAGGCGGTGAGCACCAGTCTTCCGGCTGCATAGGTTATGAGATTCTTTTTCATACTTACTTGGTATTATGTTTTTGTTATTCCTTTGCGACTTTACGATAATCCGATGGCGACATGCCGTAGGCATCACTGAAGATGCGGTAGAACGAACTGCGCGAGAAGCCGGAGAGTTCGGCAATGACTGTTATAGAATCATCGGTAGTGGCCAGCAGGCGTGCGGCATAGCGCAGACGGTAATCATTGAGGAAGGCGTTTACGCTCTTGCCATTAGTACAGGTGCTGATGGCATCGGTCACGTAGTGTTCATTGGTGCCGAGAAGTTGGGCCAGACGGTTGCGATCCAGATCGACATCGGTATAGATATTGTCTGAATTTTCCATGAGGTCACAGATACGGCAGAAGAGTTGCTGATTGGCTGTCAGGTTTTCTTGGGGTTCGGCCTTTAACTGCACGATGGCCTGTTGTTCTTCCTGCTCGCGCTGTTCTATCTCAGCCAGCAGACGGCGGTTCTTCTCAAGGAGTTCCTTATTATATTGTCGTGTACGCCAGAACAGGTAACCTATGAGCAGGATGACAAGGATAGCAGCGACAAGCAATACACGATGGATGCGCGTTTCGCTTTTGGCATCGTTCAGGGCCAGTTCCTTCTCATGAGTCTGATAGATGAACGCCAGTTCGGCCGCATCATTTTGCTTCTGCCAGACGAGGGCAGAGTCGATGGCGGCGCTGACACTGTCGGCAAGAACCAGGGCGTCGGCATTTCGCCCAGCCTTGCGGTAGGCCATGTAGCGGGGAGAGAGACGGGTAGCGATATTGTCGAAAGTCATCTTGGCACCGTCGGTAGCCAAATAGGTGCTGTCAATCTGTTCATACCAGTAGGCAGCCTCATCGTAGCGACCAGCCGCCATCAGGTATTCGGCAGCCGCGGTGTAGGCTTTGGGCTCCATCAGACGGCTACGGGGAATAGCGGCATAGGTGGCGGCAGCCTCGGCAGCATGACCAGATTCTTGTAAGAGCAATGCCCGTTGGAGTGCCACATGGCCTTTCCATTCCTCGATTATCAGCGAGTCGTCATGCTCTTCCTCGGCGAGGGCGAGTCCTTGTGCGCAACGGTCAAGCCATGCCAATGCGCCTTCAATGTCGCCTGATGTTTGGTGAATAGAGGATATGTTCATGCAGACCCAGGCCATAGCCCACCCTGTCCGACTCTCATGTTTGGCATTCTCTTGATTTGCCTCGAAGGCTTTCTGCCCTGAAAGTTGTGCTTCGTCGTACTGGTGCAGTTGCAGTTGGATATCGGCCATGAGCATCAGCAAGGCCGACTCTGTACTTTTGGGGAATGCTTCGTTTCCTTCTGCCTGATGCAGCAGATCGGTGATGACACTCAGGGCACCTTCAATATCGCCCCGACCCAAGCGCAGACATGCCCAACGATAGCCCGCATCGGTATAGGTGTACCAATCCTGTGAAGGGTCTGAGGCATAGCCTTGATAAGACTTCTTGTAGAATTGCTCTGCTATCTTCATCTGCCAGCCTTGGTCGTAGACGAGTCCACGCAGATGGTCAGCCTGTGGCGTACAGACTATCTTCTCCGTCTCCATGCTGTCGATGACGGTCAGGGCGCGGTTCAGGTTCTTAGCATTGTAGGCTTCGTAATACCGCTGCCACGCTGCTTGTGCCTTCCCGTCGTCCACCGTATCGCTGCTATGAGTGCAACCTGCCATCATGGTCAGCACGGCGCATAATATAATGATGTATGTCCTATGCTTCATTCACACACGCTTTGAGTGCAACCCACCTAAAAGATTCCTGCTTTTCTCAGTTTCTGGCGCTGCTCTTCGTTCTGATGAATGAAGCGCTCGATGAATACGTTCTGGTCGCCAATACGCCAACGCTGGTATATGATGATGACCACAAGTGCCAGCACCACCACGATGAAGGCGGCGGCAAGGGCAACTGCTAACACAAATGTTATATCCATAAGCATTGTTTGTTTGATTTCGTCTGCAAAAGTACTCAGTTTTCAGGAAACAACTGTCCCATGGCAGGAAAAAAGTGTCTCAAAAGGGGAAAAAAGTATGCCTGGCAGAATTCGCCAGGCATACCTTTCCCGATGGAATGGACGATTTTTGTTATTTGCTCGCTGCCCTACGATAATCCGATGGCGACATGCCGTAGGCATCGCTGAAGACACGGAAGAAGGAACTGCGGGAGAAACCGGAGAGTTCGGCAATCAGTGCAACTGAGTCTTTCGTGGTGGCCAGCAGACGGGCGGCATAGCGCAGACGATACTCATTGAGGAAGCCGTTCACGCTTTTACCATTAGTACAGGTGCTGATGGCATCCGTCACATAGTGCTCATTGGTGCCGAGGAGTTGAGCCAGGCGGTTGCGGTCTATATCGGTGTCGGTATAGATATGGTCTGGACCATCCATGAGGTCGCAGATACGGCAGAAGAGTTGCTGATTGGCAGTCAGTTTTTCTTGGGGTTCCGCCTTTAACTGCACGATGGTCTGTTGTTCCTCCTGTTCGCGCTGTTCAATCTCGGCCAACAAGCGACGGTTCTTCTCAAGGAGTGCCTTGTTGTATTGATGGGAGCGCCATAGGAAATAGACGATGAGCAGACAGATGAGGACGGCGGCAACGAGGATGATGCGGTGGATGATGAGCGACTGGCGGCGGTCGGCAATCTCGGTCTCCTTCTGGCGGATTTCCTCTTGCTGCTCCACGTCAATCTTCCTTTCCTGTATATGGATGGAGTCGGTCAACTGGCGCATGCGGTCGGACAGAACCTGCGCCTCGTCTTTACGTCCGGCTTTCTGCAAGGTCTCATACTGATACATCAGGTAGTGTTTGATGTATTCGGTGGTGATGGCGCTGCCTTGGGCCATATAGAGCGAGTCGGATTGGCGGAACAAACGGATGGCCTCGTCGTAGCGACCGGTCATCGTCAGATAGCGGGCATCGGCACCGATGTCATAGACTCTCAGATTTTCAGACTGACGGTGCTTCTGATAGAGGGCCTCGGCCTTGTCGTACTGACCGTTAGCGGCATAGATCATGGCTTGACAGATGGTGATGTTGTTGTGGCGGATTTGACGAGCGAGGTCGGGCAATTCACCGCAGCGATCCAGACGGGCCAGGGCCGTGTCACCCTTAGCCACCAGAGGCAGGGCCTTTTGGGGCATGCCCTGCTCAAGATAGAACTCTGTCGCCTCTCCAACGGCGATGATCATAGCGTCCATCACCCAGTAGTCGTCGGTATGCGTCACACCGTCCATCATGATGTCAATGCCCTCCAGATAATACTGTTCGGCCTTGTCGGGGTGCTTCATACTCAACTCGCAACTGCCCTTGAGGGTCAGCGCACGACTTTTTACCCGCAAAGCCACTTCCTCGCTGATACCGGATATGCCACCACCCTGCTCCCGCTCATGCTCCACATCGGCAATAATCTCATCGCACAAGCGAAGGACCTTGCCGTATTCGCCATTCCTCTCCAGCCATCCGTTCAACATGAGAAGGGCTGAATAGTAGGAAACACCTTCGCGCTTCAGTTCAGGGACGTTCACTATCTGCTCGCCGTAGAAGATAGCCAACCGCGTCTGTCCCATTTGCCCGTAGAAGTTAGTCCTGATGAGGTTGGCCGTGGCTGGAGAAAACAAGCCCACCCGCTCTGCACTGTCTATCCGCGCAAATGCCTTTTCGGGTGTCGTGAATGCCATCTCCTGCAACTCGTTCTTCAGTTTTTGCGCCTCCTCACTGCGGTCAGGCTCCGCGCAAGCGGCAATGGCCAGCACGGCACATAGCAACAGGAGGTGAATTGCCTGTTGCATATCCTTACATGACTTTATTCTTTTCATAACGCTATTGAATCGGGAAACCGGACGCAAAGGTAGCATAATTTGATGAGAATACCAAATAAAATATAGAATTCCTGCTTTCAACACTCCCAAAGCAAAGAAGCATTCTGTGTAGACACCCCCTAGTCTACCTTCTTCCTCTTCTACAAGGGAGGAACAGGTAACAGATGTAACAGATAAAAACAAAAAGTAGTCTCGCGCGTACCGTATGCGCGCGGTACGCGGGGGAGTTTTTCCTAAAAACATCTGTTACATCTGTTCCTCTGTTACAATAAACAATTTAACTTTCGGTTATTAACAAAAACCCAAAAAACTCCCATATCAGGATGTAAGGGCTTTTGCCCTTATAATATGCGAGACAGGTATTTTTCCTTACAAGCATACTTGTAGATAAAAATCTCTGC
>Ga0310695_10007202_pt1 | contig 17877 bp, 19 predicted proteins | sample RumenRJG_04DNA_FD_203882 | JGI IMG/M metagenome (GOLD analysis project Ga0310695, IMG submission 203882) | Bovine rumen microbial communities from Lethbridge, Alberta, Canada - RJG_04 (v2) (version 2) | ecosystem: Host-associated > Mammals > Digestive system > Stomach > Rumen | place: Canada...
AAAAGAAAAGAGTGAGATTTCCTTACAACCGAACCTAGAAAATCGTGATTTGCGGAGCTGAGAGGCTCCGCTTTTCGTTTGGCTGGAAGTGAGGGGACAAAGGAAATCGTGATTTTTGCCAGCCAGAGTTACAGAATCCCTACCCATTCTTTTGCCGGTTCCTTTTGCTACAATATTTCCATACCAGACAGCCGCAGAAGGGAGGAATCATGCAGGTGCAGTTGTGCGAAAAATGCCTGAAAGCCGTCATTTCAGACCTGCATCTTGATGAGCAGGCTGCCATCATCTACGTCATGATGGCGCAGAAAGATGCTTCCGGCAGGAAACAGAAGTTCTTAGGCGTTTCATCAACAAAGATGCAGAACATCTTCAAGACGGAATACGCCTACCAGACGGCGACGATGTTCCTCATCCGTCTTGGCCTCATGAACAGGGACAGGAGCGACCATACCTTCACTTATTCCCTCACAAGGGACGGGCAGAAGGTTGGCACCATGATATTAAGCGACGAGAAGGCGCGGGAGAAGGTCAACGCCTTCTTCGTCATTGGAAAGGAAGTCTGAACATGCTCAATTTTTTGGCAGTCGGCATCGGACAGTGCGGGAACAAGTTCGCGGATGCATTCGCCGGATGCAAGATGAAGGCCATCGCCATCAACACGACGGACAAGGACATGTCGAAGCTCAAGAACATCGACAAGCAGAACCTCGTCAACATCAGCATCAATAACAACGGAGGGGCGGGGAAGACTCCCGAAATCGGACAGATTTCCATGCTCCAGAACGTCGAACAGGTTTGCTCCCGCATCGACGCCGTCGGCTCTGATGCAGACTACATCCTCCTTTGGGCGGGACTTGGCGGTGGTACGGGCTCCGGCGGGCTTCCCGTCCTCATGAAGGAGCTCAAGAAAAGAGGGAAAAACGTCATCGTCGGCATGACGCTCCCGGATGCCTCGGAAGGCTACGAGGTAAAGATGAACGCCATCAAGGCGTGCGTCAGCATCCTGAAGCTCGCCGAGAAGAAGCGTGTGCCGTTCTTTATCATCGACAACAACCGCGTGAAGATGGACATGGACATGGAGAGCGAGATTGACCGTTCGGCTTCGAACCAGAAGATTGCACGCATCATCTCGCAGTTCAACAAGTATGCGAATCAGGCGTCATCGCTCGCCACGTTTGACGAGACGGACTATCGCAAGACGCTTGCCGTGCCTGGCATGGTCGTCGTTACGAAGACCATCATTCCTGCGGAAGATGTCCGAACAGCAGATTCCCTCCGCGACGCCGTGGTTGCCGAGTGGAAGAACAATAAGTTCTACTCGGAATATGATGCATCCACGGCACGGATGTTCACGACCATCGTGAATGCTCCAGGCAAATGGCTGGAATCGAAGTCAAACAGCAAGATGGTTGAATCGAGCATTATCAGCCTGCGCTCGGAATGTGGCACGGTCAGCCCGTACTTCGGCGTCTACGCCTATGACGACGGAACGAAGAACGGTGCTGGGAACATCGTCATCTACACGATGCTCACGGGTCTCAAGGCTCCGATGGAACGCCTCCTCAAGCTGAAGGAAGACGCTGTCCGCGAGAACGAGGAAGTGAAGGAGAAGGAGCAGAAGAACAAGATTGACTTCTCCGCCCTCGATATGGATGACGAGGATGACAGCCCGTCTTTTGCAGGGCTCATGCTTCCTGACGATGAAGAATCGAAGGATGAGGACGATGATGACGACGATGACATGGACACCACGCTCGAACTTCTTCGAAAGCAAGGATTGATGAAGTAACATGCAGGAAACATTTGCGGAAATCATACATTATGCAACGACCAAACAAGCTGATTTCCAAGGCGTCTGCGCTCATGCGGAGACTTGCAGGCGGGACTGGCTCGGATTTCTCACGGAACCGGCAACCAGCCGCCTCGTGCAAGACTATCTCGAAATGCAGCGAGAAAAGAGAAACTGAAGGTACGATATACAGGGACATCCTGAGCTATCAGGCAGAGCACCAGCTCGATTTCCACGACCTTGTTCTGTACGCAAGGGACAGCAAGCCGGAATGGTTCCAGTTCCTTTGCGATGACAGGCACTGCGCAGAAGTCATGGTTGCCATCTTGGAAGAGGAAATCTGGAAACTCGAAGAAGCGGAAGCCGAAGAATCGGAACTTTATCCTTTCCGGCAGGCACTCGAAGAACAGCAAAGGATTCTCGAAAAATTCAGCTAAAAAAGGAGGCGGAGCGCTGAATCTACAGATTCGCGCAAACTACATGCAGAACATCACAGGGTCATCTTCAGAAGAGAACATCAACATCCACAAAGACATGCCGTCTGTCGGAGAATTCTTCTCCGCAAAGATGACGGATGCCTTCTCCAGTCTCGGAGAGAGCTTCGGCAAGGGAAAAGAACGGCTGAACCTGAAGAAAGAGCTGTTCTCTGCAAACGCGGAGCTTGAAACAGAAGCAAAGGCTATCGGACGCTACGTCATCGGAGAAGTCTCAAATGGCAGAGAATCCATCCTCGTGCCGCAGGAATTCATCGAGAACATCCTCAAGACGCAGGAGAAAATCCGCGTCCTCAAGTCGAAAATCGAAAATTCATGACACAAAAAAGATGCCCTCCAGACAACTGCCAGGAGGGCATCTTGCTGACCTGAGGTCAGAGGACACTGGAAATATCGACATACATACCGGCGAATGCTCCCGTCAGTCCGCAGAACAGGAGGACATACGCAATAGGCTTGCGGTCAACCTTCTCGCCGCCCCGGCATTCTTCCTCATAATTGAGGGCTACGTTGATGGCCATGTAGAACCACATAGCGATAGCAGGGAGCTTGATGCAGTATTTCACCTCGTATGTCGCGTAGATGATATATGCAAAAACGAGAGAGGTCATCAGCAGGTAGAAGCTCATCGAGTTCTTTGCTAAAATTTTCAGTGCTTGCATATAAATCGCCCCTTTCCCCTGTATTCTATCACAACCCCTGAGGTGGAAAAGAAGGACTTGTGTCTCGAAATACAGGGAAATGGAGGTTGCTATAATATCGGTAGTCCAAAAGGCGAGGCTGTCCAAGAGCCTCCGATAAAATTTCTTTTCCTGAAAGGAGGGAGCGGGATTCCCAAAGGAGCAGAAACTCCCAAAGGCCCCGCGTTTCATTTGAATCTTGACAGAAAAACAAAGATGGTTGCCGGATGCGGCGCGATTCTTGCTGTCCTCGCTGGATATGCGATGTTCACTGCGACCAGCAAGGTGGAGAACCTCGTGCCAGTCGTCGTGGCAACGCAGAACATCGAGCCCCGCACACAGATTACGGACAGCATGGTGAAAATCGAGCAGAAGCCGGCACTCAGCCGTTCCGACAGCATGCTTGATGACGCAAACCTCGTCGTCGGCGGTTATGCCACGACAAAGATTTTCGCAGGCCAGGACATTGTCCAGCCGATGGTTTCCAAGCAGTTCGACCCGACAGGCTCTTCCGGTTTTGCTGGTGCAATCCCTGAAGAGAATCTCCGCGCCGTCTCGTTCCCTGTCGAGCCTGCAAAAGCAGCAGGCGGCAAGATTGCCAAGGGCGACTATGTCGACATCATCGCTTCGTTCAACCCGAACGGCTCTTCGACGAAGCTGACGAAGACCATCATCCAGGGCGTGCAGGTGTTTGACACGAACCTCGGCGGCGAGGGAGACGGCGACAAGTACATCACGTTCCTCCTGACACTCGAACAGGCAGAAATCGTCAACCAGATTGGCTCGGACAAGCTCACCTATGCTCTTGACCCAGGCAGCCCGAAAGTTGCAAAGACGACGGGTGCTATCGACACCATGATTTGCAAGCGCTACAACTTCAACTGCGAGCCGAAACAGTAATCTTTCATCAGTATAAATATCAGAAAAGCCTTGTTTTGTCGGGGATTGGCAGTACCGGCCAAGCAAGGTTTTTTTAGGAGGTAAAAGACATTGGGCTTCAAACTCGCTATCGACGCCATGAAGAACGAGAAGCGGGGTTCCCTGCAACAGAACCAGCCGCAGGCTCCAGCTCCGCAACCACAGCAACCGCCTGCACCAGAACCGCAGTATCAGCAAACGCCGCAGTACCAGCCACAAGGAAATCCTGCTCCGCAGTATGCACCACAAGAAAGCCAACGCCCTGCTCCGTTCAGCATGCAGCCGCAGACCCAGCAAATCCTTCCGTATTCCCCGACGATGACCGTCCAGCAGGCATATTCTTCCTACCAATCTCCAATTTCTCAGCCGCAGCAGGACCCGCAGGAAGTCGAACGACAGAGAGTCCTCTCTCTTTTGCAGGCTTCCCTTGCTGAAATCCGCACGCCGTTCCGCATCATGATGCTTGGCGGCAACGAGGAATATTACAACGACATCTTCACGTTCTTCCATGAGGCGAACGAGAACATCCACTTTATCGAGCATCTCAACGGGGCAGGAGACAAGGCATACTATGACATCGAGGCACTCAATCCTGACCTCATCGTCATCTATCATGCGACGGCGGGACAGACGGCTATCCAGTTCATCCAGAGCCTTTCCGTGAGAGTCAATTCCCAGAACGTTCTCCTGAAGGATGTCTACAAAAACAAGCGCATCCTTGTTGTCGCTCCTGAGGACATGACCTACGAGCTCCTTATCACGCAGAATCTCGGCATCCGTCATTACGTGAAGGAGCGCTCCGAAGACGGAACCATCGACCTCGAAGCATTCGCCATCAACATCAAGAATGCATACATTGACATCGCAACACAGAAACAGAACGAATCCCTTCGCGAGGAAGTGACGGGAGAGGAATATTTCCTCCAACAGAAGGCGAAGCGCATCACAAAGGTCATTGGCGTCTATTCGGCGACGGGCGGCGTCGGCAAGACGATATTCGCGACGAACCTCGCCGTCGTCCTCGGCAAATATGGCAACATCAACGGCAACACGAGCAAGGTCTGCCTCGTCGAGTTCACGCTCGGCGAACGGGAGCTCGACCTCTTCCTCGGGCTCAAGGCCGAAAAGAACATCACGGAGCTTGCACGCATCGTGTCTCCTATGATTCCGGGAGAGGACGAGCCGGAAACCCGCGACCAGATGATTGAGCGCAAGACGAAGACATTCCAGGCCATCCGCGAGCATATCACGAAGGATGAGAAGGACTGCATCGACGTGCTCTTCGGGACGGACGCGCAGTATGACTATGACGCTCTCTCCGAAGCGTTCGTCACCGAACTCTTCACCTGCCTGAAGCAGATGTATGACATCATCATCGTCGATTTCCCGACAGACATGTGCCGCTCCCAAATCATCCTCGGCCTCGTGAACATGGAGGACATCTACTACATCTGCCCGATGGAGATTCCCGCCATCCGCAATGCGAAGACGCTCATTAACCTCTTCACGACGCAGTACGGCTTCCACAAGGAATCCATCAAGATGATTATCAACAAGATTCTTCCCGAAGAGCTCCGCTCCTTCTCCAGAGAGGAAGTCAACGCACACTTCACCAAGGAAGGTATCAATATCATCGGCGAGCTTCCGTGGGAAGACAAGGCTCCCATCTCTATCAACCGTGGCGAGCCTCTCACGAGGTCGCTTGACATCACGACTTTCAACCTTGCCGAAGGAGCTTCCAATTACGCAGAAGCCGTCTATGACATAGCGACACAGATAAACGAAATGCTCGTCCAGCCGCTTGCAGAAGCTGGAGAGGCGAAAGAGGCGGAAGGACAAGCTCCAGCAAAGAAAAAGGGGCTTTTTGGGAAGCTCACGAGCGCCATCTTTTCTAAGAAAGACAAAGGGGAAGCGCCGAAGAAGCGCCGCAAAGCTCCTGCAAAAGCGCCAGCGCAGAAGGGAAACCTCTTGAAGGGCCGCAACAAGTGAGGGGGAATGAATCTTGGATATTGCCGCAATCCTGAAGAAGAACAAAATCAACAAGCAAGAACAATATGAACATCCGCAGACACAGCAGTACGAGTTCCCGCAGGCACAGCCTGCCAAGCATGAGAATCTTCACTTCTATGATGAAGAGGCTCATCGACAGGAAGAAGCCCGGCAGGAAGCCATCCGCCAGGAGGAAGCGCAGAAGAAAGCTCAGGAATCCGTGGATTACGGGATGAAGTCGGCGGCTGACCCGAAGAAGCGGGTGGAAGCCATCATTGAGGAGAAGGCCGCAAGCCCGACCGATGACACTATCAAGACGCTTGACGACCTCTTTGCCGTGGAACGCGACATCGAGAAACTTGTCCGCGACAAGCTGAAGGAATTCAGCGACAAGGGCGAACTCAAGTTCTACGACAATCCGACGACGGAAGAAGAAATCGCCGAGCAGCAGAAAGTCAAGGCGAAGACCGCCGAGCTCATCTCCAGCGCCATCGTCCATTACACGAAGAGCCCGACGACGAAGTACAACTTCATCAACCAAGAGCACACGAAGGAGCTCAAGAAAAGATGCTTGGACGAAATCATCGGCTTCGGCCCCATCACCGACCTCCTCTATGACGAAAGCATCGCGGAAATCAAAATCAACCGAGCCGACCAAATCTTTATTGAAAAAGACGGTATGGATATGCTCGCAAAGGATGTCCGCTTCTGGAACGACCAGCATATCACGAACACGGCGAACCGCATCCTCCGCCTCATCGGGCGCACGGCGACGGAAGAGACGCCTATCGTCGACGGCCGTCTCCCGTCGATGGGCTTCCGCATCAATGTCACGACGCCGCCTATCGCCCTCAAGGGTGTCTACATGACCATCCGCAAGTTCCCGAAGAAGGTCTGGACGACGGACGACATGGTACGCCTGAAATCCGCGCCGCAGAACGTCTATGATTTCATGGGCCACTGTGTCCGCGTCCACCGCAACATCTTCGTGTCTGGAGGCACAGGCTCGGGCAAGACGACGCTCCTGAACGCCCTTTCGAACTGCATGGACGATGACGAGCGCATCGTCACCATCGAAGACTCCGCAGAGCTGAAGCTCGTCGGAAGCCATGTCCTTTCGGAAGAGGCACGCAAGGGCGAGAAGGCCATCACCATCCGCGACCTCGTCAAGAACACGCTCCGCCAGACGGCACGCCGCGTCGTCGTCGGCGAGTGCCGTGGTGCTGAAGCGCTCGACATGCTCCAGGTCATGAACACAGGCCATGACGGCTCCATGACGACACTCCACGCGAACGACCCTCACGGCGCTCTCGTCCGTCTGGAATACATGTGCGCGATGGCTGGCGACCTTCCGCTCTCGGCTGTTCGTCCGCAGATTGCGGCAGCCTGCAACATCATCGTGCAGATTGGCAAGATTGTCGTCAACAAGCGGAGCATCCGTCGCGTCTTGACCATCACGGAAGTCGAGAAGAGGCTCGACAAGGATGGAAATTATGTCCTCCACGACATCTTCGACTCGAAATTCTACGGCCATGACAAGCACGGCCTCGCACCGACAGGCTGGATTCCGACGTTCTTCGACGAACTGGAAGACGAGTTCGGCTACACGAAGGACTTCTTCAAGCAGCCTGCCCCGGAAGATATGCCGAAGATTGAACTGAACTGATACAGCAAAAGAAAAGGGTTGAAAAATTATTCATCCGACCAGAGAAAATCGCAATTTTCATGGCCGGATGTTTCTTTTTCCGTGCTCCCTTTCCTTTTGCTGGATTCTGCTAGAATACTTGGGAACTGAGAAGCGTCGGAAACCAGAAACAAGCTGTCTCGAAAGGGGTTTTCATTATGGATTTGACCAGCCCGGCAACCGTAGGCATTATCACGGGCCTCGCCGTCTTCTGCCTGCTTGCCGCCTACTATCTCAAGAGCGACTACCTCCGCGACCACTTCCTGAAAATCAAGGAAGAGGAGATTACGTGGGATGACAAGAAGAAGAGCTCGAAAGAGGCGGAGATGGATGCCGCCCTCCGTGAAATCGGGAGCGACAAGACGTATGCCGACATCAATAGAATCGGTATGGGAATCATGATTGCAGGCATCCTTGCAGTCGTCCTGTCGGGACTTCCGATTCTTCTCGTTGTCCTGTTTGTTATTTTCTATGCGAAGTTTCCGAGCCTCATGCTTTCTCATCTCCGCAGGAAACGCATGGATGCCGTGCAGGCACAGCTTTCATCGGCTATCGAGCGCATTCGCCAAGTGCTCAATGTCGGCGGCCAGATGTCGCAGGGCATCGAGGAAGCCGCAAACGAATGCAAGGAGCCTGTGGCAAGCGAGTTCCGCAAAATCAGCATCGACCTTTCGACAGGTGCAAGCATGAAGGAAGCTCTCGACAACTTCTACAAGCGTTGCCCGCTTCCGGATGTCAAGATGCTCTGTGTCGGGTGCATCATCTCTGACACGGTATCGAAAGAGGTTGCCGTCCAGACGCTTGCCATGACGGAGGAAATCCTCTATCGACGTAACAAGCAGACGATGGAAATCAAAACGCTTCTCCAGAGCGGCAAGATTCTTGTCATGGTTCTCGGCGCAGCTCCGCTGGTGTCCGTTGCCCTGATGGAAATCGTCATGCCGGAATCATTCAACCAGTTCGTTGGCACCATCTACGGGCAGCTTGGCCTTGTTGCTGCTGCTATCCTCAATATCGTCGGATATGGTATCGCGAAGAAAATCATGGACCCGAACCGCATCATCAACTATTGAGAAAGGGGAATTACCGTGGACATCAGTACCATCAACATCATGATTGCCGTCTGTGCTGGAGCGGGCGTCCTGTTCCTCTGGATGGCATTCTTTTCCGAAGAGTCCGGCCTTCTGGACAAGGCAATCCAGGAGCAGAAGTGGGATGCTGATACCGTCATCAAAGACAAGGATTCGGCAATCATCGGCCAGATTGTTCTTCCTCTGGCGCAGAAGCTGATTCCGTATACGCAGAAATATGCGACGGAGAAGCAGCTTGCCGAAATCAAGGTGAAGCTGACAGCGGCTGGCGAGCCTTACAATCTCAAGCCTATCGAATTTTATAATTTCCGTTTTTCGATGGCGATTGTTGGCTTCGTCGTAGGCTTGGCAGGAGGAATGTTCTTCTTTGACGATTCTTCGATGATTCCTGTTGCGGCACTCGGATGCCTTGCTTTCGGATTCTTCATGGGGCCGCAGATGTTCCTCAACGGAATCATGAAAGACCGTCGGGCGAGATTCAGCAGCGAGCTTCCGAACTATCTCAACCTCCTTTCCGTCTGCCTGAAGTCCGGACTGGATTTCATCCAGTCCCTCAAAGTTATCAACAACTATGTCGACGGGCTCCTCCCAAAAGAAACGAACCTTGTCGTTATGGGCGTTGCTCAGGGCGAAACCCTGTCGGAAGCTATGAAGGGTCTGAACGACAGATGCAAGCATGAAGGCATCGAGTCATTTTATCAGACCATCCGTGGTGTCGAGAAATTCGGCCAGCTTGGCACAGTTTCTGAAAAAATCAATCGACTGTCTGCCGACATCCAGGAAAAGCTCTTCGACAATGCAAAGAAGCGTGCGGCATCCGCCGAGACGCAGATTTACATTCCAGCACTTATGATTCTTGCTGCACTCGCTATCGTCTGCGGTGGTCCTATCGGCATGCAGGCAATGAAGCAGGTCGGATGAAAAGTGCTAGAATAGTACAAGAAATTTTGATGAAGTATTTTCTGTATGAAATACGAAGGAGGGCCAGTCATGGTCACGAAAATGATTGCAAAGGCTGACTGCCTTGCGGAAAAGGCAAAGTCTTGCGTAGCAAAGCTTCATGAGGAAGCAAAGAACAATCGTGGTGCTGAGATGATGGAAATCGCACTTGTTGTCGGCGTTATCGTCGGCATCTATTCAGCTTTCAAACTTCTTCAGAACTCTGTTACGCAGGCACTGGACAGGGCAAGAACGGCAGTTGAGGGAACGGCAGGAAAACGCTAATAACTTTGCGAAAGACAATGGCGGGACGGATTATTGCAATCCTTTCCCGCCATTGTTGTTATAAGGGAGATTCGGTCTTTGCTAAAATACAGGAAAGAATACGAGAGGGGGATGAGGCAAGCGCCTCGAAAAATATGATGCAAAAACTTCTCAAAAAACTGAGGGTGAGATGCCGTTCCTCCTCCAAGCGGGCGGCAGAGATGCTGGAGTTCGCTCTTGCTCTCCCGCTCATCCTCATCGTCGTCTTCGGCATGCTTGATGTCACAAAGATGCTTACTATGTATACAGAAATTGCCTATTATTCCAGCCTTGAACTGAGTGAAGGCGTCACGAGAAACCGAGAGCCTGACATCGAGGCTGTCGCTAAAAGAGCAGAAGATGATTTCAAAAAAGGTTCAATCTTCCGAGGAGCCGTTGCAAAGTCCAGCGGGATGTTCCACAGCAACATCCCGAATCAGAGCTTTCAGAAGTCATCAACGAACGGCTCGGCTATGGGCATCGTTGTCTGTGTCGAGGCAAACGTGCCAATTGAATCCATGACGCCGATTTTCCCGAAAACCATCACGATTCACAAGAAGACCTGCACAGTCAATGAATCGACATACCTGAAGAACGTTTTCTCTGTGGGAAACAAAACACAGGTTACACCGGACATCAAATAAGGAGGGATACTGATTGATGTACAACAAGCTGTCAAGGAAACTGAAGGAGAAGAAAGGCAGCGCGATGCTGGAATTCACCCTCCTCGTCCCGTTCTGGCTCATCATCATGTTCGGCATCATGGATATTTCTGCTTATGTCAATGCCAGATGGGACTGTATGATGATTTCAAAGACGACAGTCCGTTATGGCTCGCTCAAGATGCTTCCTAATGGAGAAAATAAATCTGAAGATATAGGTAAAAATGATGAAGATATGAGAAAAGTCCAAAACGAAATGGCAACTACCGTTATCAACAAGGGAACCGAGGAATTCAGACAAGAACATTCCAAAGTATATTCGGGAGCCGGGCTTGGTGACATGGTGTATGCGAACACCTGTGCGGATGTCCATCTCAACTTGTCCAGCCTGTGGGGAAAGAATTCCGTCGAAGTCTGCCAGGACTACATGCTGATGCGTGCCTATATCGGCAAAAAGACAGAAAAATAAGGAGGTGCGAAGATGCTTTCAAAGAAACGAATCATGCAGAATCTGGAATCGAAGGCCAGAAACAAGCGCGGACTTGGCACAACACTCCTCATGATGGGGCTTCTCATCGGGTTCGGCATGCCGATGCTTGGCGCAGGATGGGACATCAATTCCATGCGCCTCTACAAGGTTGACATGCAGAATGTCGTCGACATGGGACTGCTTTCCCTTCGAGCACATACGAACAATACGTATAATGGCGGCAAAGACATACCGAATCAGGTCAAAACAACAATCGCCTGCAATATCAACACAAAAAACTTGGGGCCTAGCGTTCAAGGATTTGCAAAAGACGTTTGTGCCTCATATACTTCTGATGCGACGAAAACAAGGACAGTCAACCGAAATCCAGATGGCTCAAGACATTCGTCGTATTTTAATTCGAAAAATGGAACAGTTCCAAAGCCTGTCTATCGACCAAATATGATGGTAACAAAAATTACAGCGTATCAGAAAAACAAATCGAGCATTGTAAGCTATATTGACTTCAAATACAAGCCTATCTTCCTCGGAGGCTTTTTGCAGGTAATGAAAGGGAAGAACGATGTTGACATCCGAACTCCTGAAGAAGTTGTTACCGCAAAATACCTCTGCCAGGACAACCAGGACTGCAACAGCGCCAAGAAGGGCATCGAGTTCCAGCAAGGGACGGGGAAAGGAAAAGGTGGAAAGCAAACCCCCCCCATAAAGCCATAAAAACACAAAACAGGAGACAGCAGTTATATGCTGTCTCCTGTTTTTTTCTCTCATAATTATGATAACGGCATGGAATCAAGCAACGAGTTCATCTTTTCAAGTTCTTCCTCAACCTCAGACGGAGCATTATCTTCATCATACTGATATTGCTTGGGAATATAGAATTTGTCAACAATCATCCACTTTTCCCAGCTTGTATTTTTAAGCTTGCTCTGCTTCATTGGCAGGCAGAGATAAAGCATATTGTCATCCAAGTCTTCCGAGAAAAGCTCGGATTCTCTTTTCAACACGGCGTTTGAACGTTTCCATGTCCCATCATGCATCGCCTGAGCAATCTGTCCATGAACATAAAGCACGCGCTCGTAATTGTCAACATCCCGACGAACATCGCTTGGAGAGCTGTATGGAACATTTCGGCTTCCATTCAGAAAAAGCATGGGGCTTTCAAGGCTCTTGATTTCGGTCTTTCCTCCAGCATTTTTCTTAATCTTTTCCTCTACCTTGAAAAAGCGAGATTTGCTTCCATTCGTATTTAGTCCGTCCGTAGCTCCTGAACTACGATAATAAGAACGACGGAAAATACCGAGAATACCACCAGAAGAAAGATACGGGGTGTTATCAAGGAATTCGATGCCGTTCGTATCACCTTTCGTTGCATAATAGGCATCAATATTGTTTCCAATGATTTCTCCGGCAAGAATGGCGATTGCCTGCTGGTCTCCTTCCATAGATGCGGCACCAGACTGAATATTCTCGTTCCTGTCCCATAATTCTCGCCATTCATCTGCATACGCAAGAGAAGTCTTCAGAACAAACGAACCTGCAATCAAGCTGTTGTTATAAATATTTTGAGCTCGGTTGTCTCGTTTTTCTGCTTCAGGGACATAATCTTTCTTTTCCAGGTGGACAAGATTCAGGAAATCAATTTCGCCTGTTCCAAAAACGCAGTATCCTCCAGGATAGCCGCTACCACCACTAATTCCAGACGTTTCAACAATATACGGAAGATGCGCAGACAATCCTCGCGCTGACATCTTATTGTCAAAGTCGTTTTTTTTGATGACTTCCTCAAACACATTGTCCTTCAGGTTGCCTGTTGCAAGCTTGTCATCAGAAATTGTCCAATCATAATTGGAAGCATCTTCCTGAAGCTCACTCCATCCGATAGAATCTTCCTCTTCCCCAGACGTTGCTGCAAATACCGAGCCGCTCACAGCAAGGGAAAGAGAAAGAGCCAGAACCGACGCTTTCGCTTTTGAAAATCGCAATTTTACAACCTCCTTCTGTTGCCCCGAGCCTGCCATCCACAGCAAGAGGCTTTCGGGAACACAAAGAACTTCCTACCTGCATCATACTCCGATTCTGCCCGATATGTGCAAAAGGCTCGGAATATGATGCATTTTTCTGTAATTATCTTCTACGCCTTCGCCTGAAATCCTTCCAAGCCTGCAAAAGAGAATAGAAAAAGACACCATCGACGGAAGGAAATCGCGATTTTCCCAGCAGGAATGCATAAATCCAAACATTCTTTCCTTTTGCTGGCGCTTGCTACAATACTCTCAAAGCATCATCAAAGAAACGAGGTGGCTGGCACTATGAGCCTGGCCGATGATTACAAGGTGCTGGAACGCCGCTATCTTGCGGCACGCCAGCAGATAGAGAAACTGCAATCCAACGTCCGCATCCTGAAGAGCTCGAACGACGACCTCGCCGACCGGGCGGAAGGGCTCCAGAAGGACGCGAAGGAATACAAGAAGGCGTTCGAGGAAATCTTCATCCACCGTGTCGGCGCGGCATGGGACAACATCCCTCCAAGCGAGAGGGACAGCATGGGAATCAAGGAGAAGCTCGAATTCTACAAGCGCGAGGTCAGCAATACGCAGGCATACATGAAGAAGAGTTTCTATGAGTTCGAAGGCAGTTCCCGCAAGGAAGTCGAGGAGCTGAAGAAGAAGGTCGACAAGTTACAGCGCGACCTCCATCAAGCGGAGGCGAGCCTTGCCGAGGCGAAGGCGGCAAAGCCGAAGCAGAGTAATATGTCCGTTCCAAAGAATTGGCAAGGAGGAACAAGGGCGGAAAACAAGACGGATGAGACAGAGATGGCTCAAGCAACGCCGAAAGCAGGCATGAAGAAACCTGTGGATACGGGTTTCTCCTATCGAAAGGAAGGCAAGAATCATCAGAATCCGTTCTTGAAGAAAAAGGCAGCTGGGCAGGAACAAGAATCTCCAAAGCCTGAGAATAAGGAAGCCGAGAAAGCAGCCATCCTTGAAGACCTTGCAAAGGCAGAGCCTGCTCCTCAAGAACAGCTTCCCAAGCAGGAAGCCCAGAAGGCCAAGCCAAAGGCAAAGGAAGAGCCGAAACCAGCACCAGAGGCCGCAACCAAGTCCCCGCAGAAAGATAACAAAAATACTGCAAAGGAAACAGGGTTCAACGGCAGAGCGAGGCTTGAAGCCATGACGAGGGAAGAGAAGGAACAGCTCGCAAAGAAAGTCGCGTTCCTCATCAAAGGCAAGAAGCCTCTCGGTGTGGCGGAAGTCCATGCCATCTACGTTCTCGGTTCGACAGGAGTCTTCACAACCCAAGACATTTTGGAACAGCTCGGGATAGAAAAGCCGGAACTCGGGTTCAAGGCTATCTCCAGCACAACTCTGACAAAGCTCTTTGACAAGCTCCTTGAAAGGGAGCTCGTCTGCAAGCAGGAACTCAAGACGGCGGGCAAGGGACGGAAGCCGAACATCTTCTTCCTCACTGATTTCGGAAAGTGGTTCTACTTCTTCCGTTTCAAGAAAGATCCTGTCGAGAGCATGCTTTATCGCATCAGCAAGGACCAGAAATCTGTCCAGCATGGTGCAGACATCATGATTCTCGTGAACATGCTGACAAGCATAGGCTATTCCTGCGAGCAAGAATTCGAAGAAGCAACAGACGAGGGCGATTCCATCAGCGATATTGTTGCATCGAAAGGCCGGTACAGCTACTATATAGAATACGAGGAAGGAAACTACCCTGAGAAGGGGTATGAACAGAAGTTCCGCCGCATCAACAAGCGCGGACGAAATGTCATCTTCGTCACGAAGGACAAGAAAACGACGGAAAAGATAGAGGGATTCTATAGAAACTTCCTTGCCAGGGAAGAGAACAGTGAATATCGCAACAATCCTGCACTTTTCCTTTCGTTTGCTGATTTCCAGGGGAACAAAGACCCCTTGGGCAAGTTCTGCTGAGGGGGAGAAGCCGTTATGGATGAAATAAAAACCGGCATCTATTTCCTGGGTGTCGTACATGCAAATGCACTGACAGCGGTATGGTACTTCATCATCACGAATGTCTATATTGCCATCACGTTTCTCTGCATGCTCTACGTCTTCAACATGCAGAACCTCATCGCTGAAGATGAATACGTGCGCCCTGTCAGGCGCATGTCCGAAGTCGAGGGGTATCAGTATGAGGAAGGGAAGCTTCACGGCCTGACATCCGACATCGTCATGCTGTCGCTCGACAAGGAGCGCACGAAGCTCCTCGTCACTTATGGCGTGAACCTCCTGCTCCTCGTCCTGTGTCTCCTGTTCGAAAGCCGCATCCAGCTCTTTGCCCTCATGATGATGTGGATTGTCGGGGCGTTCTCCGTCTGGCGTCTCGAAGGCGACCGCAAGGAGATGTGCGACAAGATTGAGACGCACGCCTTCGCCTTCGTGTTCGCGACGCTTACGCTCAAGTTCCTCATCACGCAGCTCATGGGGACGAGTTCCAGCGACCTTTCCAGAGCGCTCGGCGTAGCTCTTCCGGCAACGACGATGTACTCTATTTCCAACTACGTCCCGATGCTCTTCATGATTTTTACCATCATGATTCCGGCAAACTACTTCCGCATCATCTGGCAGAGGTACACCATCACGAAGAATAACCGCGACATCAACACGCGGAGAAGCGAGGTCATGCGCACAGGGAACCAGAACTTCCCGCCGCCGTCGGACTATCCGCACTATCCGATGTGAGGAACCAGCAAAAGGAAAGGAGCGGTTTTCTTGCACAAACGCCAAGAAAAATCGCGATTTCCAGACACACAAAAAGAGGAGCTTTGGCACGAAGCCTTGGCTCCTCTTTTTGTGTCCTGCTATTCGGCAATCAGCACGCGAAACACTTTAAGCATTTGCGGCATTTGGTTCGTCTTCCAGGAATTCAGCGGCACGTTCGCAAACAGCCGATTTTCCTGTGACGACCTCGTCTGCCCAGATGTTGACGACGGGAATGATGAGCATCGGGCGGTCAACACGGGACTTGTCGAAGAAGCTTCTGATGCGGTCGATATAGATTGAATCATACGGGACATTGAGGAACTCTGCCACTTTGCCGAGGTTCTTCGGCTTGACGGTCGTCCAGAACTTGCTCGGCTCCGCCGTGCCGTTCACGAAGACAGGATGCCCCTGCTTGACCTTCATATAGAGCTCTTCCGCCCTCTTCATGTCGTGAACGAGGACGTTGACGTAATCATAGCCTTCCTTCGTCCGATAATCCTTTGGGAGGGCAGCTTCATCCCCTTTGCGCTTTACGCGGATGCGGAACTGGAGCCCCCTCTTGCTGAGGGACGGAGGCATATAGACAAGGCCGCTGACATGAACTTCGTTGATGGTCGGCTCCTTGCCCTGCTCGATGAGTCCTTTTGCATATTCATCACCGTCTCCAATATCTTCAACATAGACGATGTTGCGGCTGAGGCGCGTCCTGTCGGAGAATTCCGTCAGCTTCGCCACTTCATACGCGGCAGAAGACGGCAGACCGAGGCCATCGACAATGACATCCTTCAGAAGAGCGAAGTATGCAGGAATCATATCGTGCTTCATGTGCGGTCGCATCTCCTGAATCGCAGCTCGTCCTGCAAGATACTCACAAGCAGGATTGGAGCGGTCAGGAAGATAGAGCGGCTCGATTTTCGGAATCACTTCCGGCGGGCAGGTGAGCGTGACAAGCCAGTTGCGGTCGCCATCCTTGTTCACTTGTTTTTCCGATAGGATGCTGGCGGTAATCTTTGCAATATCGACGGTGGCATCCTCGTCGTAATTGCGGCGGAATTTGCGGATGAGGAGGCCGTTCTTCTGGCCTTCCCTGTATTCCGGCTTCATCAGGAACTCGAATTCATTCACGCTCGGGACATCTGCATACTTCTGGAAAAGTTCTTCCAGGTCATCGTGGCCGAGGGATTTGCTGAACATAGGCTTCCCAGAAACCAGTTGGCTTCTGGGACACCCCCTTTCTAAACAAGAATATCTGTATCTATTGTATCACGTTTCAGGCATAAGCACATCTGCCGACTGCAAAGCCTGGAGGCGGCGCTCCTCGCGCTTCCTTGCATTGAGAGCCTGCTTCATGGCCTTGCGGCGGTCGATGAGTTCGTCATCCATCTGGCGGAGGACGGCATCAACTTTCTCTCTCGACTGGTTCAGGAAGTCATATTCCTCCTGCGTCATCCAGCCGTCCTTCATCATGTCAGCAACGAAATCTTCGCACTCGAACGACCCTTTCAGGATGTCATACTGCGTCGGCATGATATAGAACGCCTTGCGGTTGTTGTTGCCGTTCTGCACCTGCGTGTAGATGTCGGCCTTGTAGAGGAGGTACAGTCCGTCACCGAGAATATCAAGACCGGAATAGATGACCTGGTAGATGCGCTTGTCCTTGAGGACGTGCTTGTAATAGACGTTGTGGGCATACGTGCGGTCGAACGTGTATACCCACTTCCCAAGGAGGTAGTTCATCCAGATGTCGTCGTGGTAGATGTTCTTGTTCAACCGGCCCCGCTTCGAATCCTTGAGCTCCTGCGTCGTCTTCTTGTCTACGACGCACTCCATCGGCTTGCGGATGCCGAAATTGAAGCTCTTCTTGTGAATCGGGGCTTCCTTGTCAGGCTGAGTCATAAAAATGCCCTCCTTTCTCCCCATGCAAAGCGGGGAAAATCACTTTTTCAAGCTCCAATAGAATGGCGGAGCTCCAGAGAGAATACTTTTATTATCGTCAGATGCTGATTTTTATTCCAAGATACAGGGAGACAGGGGAAGCTATCGACAGTTCCTGATGACGAGAAAAGGAATAAAAATAGTGATGTCTTGAGCTGAAGCTCAAGACA
>Ga0310695_10007203_pt1 | contig 17876 bp, 19 predicted proteins | sample RumenRJG_04DNA_FD_203882 | JGI IMG/M metagenome (GOLD analysis project Ga0310695, IMG submission 203882) | Bovine rumen microbial communities from Lethbridge, Alberta, Canada - RJG_04 (v2) (version 2) | ecosystem: Host-associated > Mammals > Digestive system > Stomach > Rumen | place: Canada...
CTGGCACTTCGAATACGCCTACATTGCGGCATCCCGAAATGGCAATGGCCACGAAGATTAGTCCTAATATCCTCATTTGTTGCGCCCTTTCTCGTTTACGCATTGCAACCAATCACTTCAGCCGCTCGCACAGCGGCAGGATTTCTTCCAGATTGGCGACGATGCGCGTGTGGCCTTCTCTGGCATAATGGTATCATCCTTTCTTATAAAATCACCTCTGTACCCGCAAGGCGCCCGAACGACTTTTCACACGAAAGCGTAATTTGTCCCTGTTCCCTATAGCCAGAAGCAAGCATCCGATCAACAAATCCAGGATTCACCTTATGGATGTTCGGCGTGTTGATCGACACGGCGAAATTCTGCGAAAACGAAATCCCTTCCCCAGACGAGAAATCCTTCAGCGCCGACAGTGCCTCTTCCTTGGACTTGCCGTAATGATGCTGAATCGCATAGTACGCCTCGGACGCGACAACATCACTCACATAAAAGGAATCCCCGTTGGCAATTCCTTCTTGGTAACGAGCAAGTGTATGGGCAGCAAGCTCCTGTGGCTGTCCAGTAAGAAGCCGCAGCACCACGGATGTATCCAACCCAAATGTCATGGCTTATTCTCCGTGCCGGCGGGCGATGCTTTCACGAATGGATGCCATGTCGTGCGGCAGATTCGGATCGACCTTGACGCTTCCAAACCATGATGGGGTCTTTGGCCTCCTACCCTTCCTCTGCCGTGCGGCCTCGGTACGGGGCTCGTCTCCAAGCCACTGCGAATAAAGAACCAACGTAATGGCGCGAACGGTACTGCCCTCCTGGGCCGTCCGCGTCTTAATGCGTCGATACATCGTATCCGGGATGTCTAGTGTTGTTCTCATGGCGCTAATTATATCATATTTGATTCGGCACATCAATATGGATTTATTGATTTATGCATACCCGCTCGAACGGGCGCAGGACTTTCTCCCATCCCTTCCTCGCCGGTTCCTGCTGATTGACGGGAAGCGTTTCAATCTGTACCTCGCACCCTGCCATTGCTTCCGCCGATACGCGGCGCGGGCACGCGCCTCGGCCCTCTTCTTTCCCTCGACGGCCTTCTTCTCCGCCGCTCGTCGCTTGATCGCCTCAATCGTATCGTCTCTCTGCGGCATCGCCATAGTCTCTACTCCAGCATTTCTACTCCACCAATGGGGTCTGGTCCTCTAGCCTTTATCTTGGTCTTAGGCGTCGTCGTGATCAAGTCTTCAATATGTATTATCTCAACACCGGCAATCCTGTTCCGGTTTCGTAGCATCTTTCGCAATGCAGCAATGAATTCTGCGTTTTCAGCAAGCGCTTCATCTATCGGCGTATTAGAACGATCAATCGTCGGAACAAAATTCTCCACAAGCGCATTAGTCCCTTTCACACCAAACTTCATTTTCGCCATGAAGACCTCTTTCCGATCACGAGATGCCTGTGGGTGTTTTCTAAGATACTCTTCAAACCAGGGGTCATTTGACTTCTTCCATTGTTGTTCGAGTACCTTGTATAAACCTTCAATCGCGGCGTCAATCTTCTTCCCTAAGGCTTCTCGAATATGTCCACCGACCTTTTTGCCTAAATCTTCAAGATCGGATATTTCTTTCTCGTAAGCCTCCATGTCACATGTCCGAACATAGGAACCAAAATGTGGTACATAAAGTAGGTACTTGTCCCGAATAGCCTTCTCCATTTCCGCGAACTTGTCGATCCCTTCTTCTGGATACTTCTCCTTAATATATTCCGCGATCTCCTTTTCATCCGGGAAAAGACGGTAATTAGCAATCAGCTTCTTCTCGGCCTCGTTGCCAATCCCAACCAAGAACATTGAGGGGATCGTAGCGCGCTTGCGCCCTATCGCCGTAGGCTGAGAGTGCACTGAGAATTCAACCTTCCTAATCTTGAATCGATTCTTGTAGTCCTCAACGGCCTTCTTCTCTGCCTCTTCAGCACGTTTCTCAGCATCCTTCGCGCGCTTCTCCGCCTCTTCCACCTTCTTCTCGGATTCAACAATCCGTTGCTCATATTCAGCCTTTATTGCTGAAAGCGACTTAGCAGGCTTTAGCTTGATATCACAGATTCTCGCAACCATCAGCTCGTCAACAGCCACCAGCGCGAGCTCGCGAACATCAATCGCACACTTCCCCTCGACGACTTCAAGCCCAGACGGACACCGGGTCACTTGTTCGTAGCACTCATCCTCCATCAGCTTCGCTACGGGAGCATATACCAACGCCCGCCCATCATCCACAAAAAGCGACCCCATACGCAAGCCCGGTAAGTGAAAGAATATCTGCACTCCCAAATCTTGCTGCAACTTCCAGATTATCTCCACCGCTGCAGGTTCCAGATAACCCATGTCAACGGACTTTTGCGAGACATCCAGAACGACCTTGATCGCACCTCCCAATCGCCAGGCCGCGCGATGCAACGTCCAAGCTACCGCAACACTGATGCCCGGCGTATACAGCGCAACCGAACTGTTCGCCGCGTCTATCCGGCGAATCAACTCGCTGTCATCTACTCTCTGAAGAATTAGATTCATAACCTTAACCTTCTGACCCCTCCACGTAGTCGTTGGGGAGACTACGAACACTCCATGAAATCCCTTCTCACCTTTACTTTTGATAAATCAAGAAAGATCATTTTAACTCCATAGCACCTTTACTGGGTTTGGGAAACACTCATCTAGGTATTTATGTGCTAAAGAAATTAAGACAAAAACATCCAATGCCTCATTACGATTTACATCCCACTGTATTTTTGGTTGATGCGATAATGGATTGCGAATCAAATGAAATATCGAATTCATCAGCTCCCTAAGCCCATTCTGCTCACTCTTCTTACTATCATCTTTCAAATCATTTAGGTAAAGATATGGATCGGCCTTCGAAAACGATGCGTCAAATAAAGACGTGCCATCATCGCCTCGGCCAGTCATTTCTCTTACTCTATCCGCTAACCCTTTTGCTGCTTCCAATACAGCCGATTTATAATCATTGTTCAAAAGATCAGCTCGACAATAATGCATTACTCTCTGATGGATATTTCTCTTCCCTAATTCGGAACGGAATTCATCAATGCGCCTATCAACTTCCGATAATGTTCGCGCTTGAGGGATTGCACACAACTTCCCCTCGGCATTGATTTCACAACCATGTAACATCAATGGTTTGTTGATTGCCTCAACCAACAGTTCGTATTCTGATCGTCTTTTCGTGTGAAGAGCGGGATCAAGAACAAGTTCCAAAAACCTTTTAATCCCTTCGGTTGTGTGTCGACCGTTAAAGTCTTCAACAAAACAATTATACAACCATTCCTTCTTGTTAAGTCCGATTTTATACCTACGTCCATCTGTCCATGAACCGTCATCAACACAAGCAATATCGGCACTCTCCAAGAAATGCCGCAAGTCCGATTTGGACAAGAAACAATCTGTAGCACCAATTATTGAGGCTATTGCCTCAAACAACACTTGATCAGCTTTAAGTTCCATTGCTCAATCCTTCCACAATCACGATCTCATTGTCAGTCAAAAGCCGTAGCGTTTGTAATCAGTGGATGCTCACCAGCGGCAGGATTAGTCGAATTGATATAAAGCATGGGCGTATCTTCTTCTCGAATATTCTCCATAAGCAAAGCCGCCTTCCCTTGCTTAAAAGCATTATTCAAACTCTTACCAAAACCTATGGCGGAATAAAACTGCGACGCAAACACTCTGGCAGCCTCATCCCCAATTGACGTGCGCATACCTATCGCGGCATCAACATATGCTATAACTTTCTGAGCTTGTTCAGAACTAAAGCATGCATTGAAAAACACCAGTCGTACGGAGTCTACCGCTGTCGCAATAGCTGCCGCAATGGCCTCAGGGGTTATAATTTTTCTTGTTCCATCGTCTCCTTGTAGCACGACCCCACCATTAGATGAACCATGACCGCTAAAATGAACAACTGTTGGGCTCTCTTCGTTTATGGCTTGCAGGACATCCATAGGTCTAACCGCCCATCTTGATACAAACTTAATAGAATCTCTGTGCTCTGACTTCCTGATCATCTCCTGTATCGCCCTTGCCTCTTCGTCAAGTTTTAGATGATCCGTATCATCTGGATTTGAGGCGAGGAACAATACAACTATCTTATTCTTATCATTCTTTAACGCCGCTACTTCATCCTCTATATGCTGAACATGCAAGCTTGTCGTTTGCATTGATGCCGACATATTTCGAAAATGTCGTTGATGTTCTTCTTCCATGCGGCGACTCTCACGTGATTCTTCATCTGACAACCGTTTCTGCGCATTCGCAAGGTTTTGTTGAGCCTGTGCTATTCGCCCCTCAACATCTGCCAGTTTTTGATCATAGCGAGCAGCATCACGCTCTAATCGTTCTATTGTCGAAGCATAAGTACGTATCATTGACTGACTTGATGTATGTGACATCCAGCTCTTGTTATTTGCAATTTGCCCCATCGTCCTAGCTTTGTCCTGGGCAATATGACTTCGATCGGATTGCAACCGCGATATTTCAGATTGATACCGATTTACAGTTGATCTATACGAATCTAGAAATGACATGATCAGGTTCTCCTATTATGCACTACTCCAGCACCTCGTCGTCGGTTGGCGCTGGCGTGGCTGGGGTGGAGGATTGCCTGCGTCTGCGGGAAGAGTCGGCGGAGCGGCGGGCGGTTTCGCCTTGTGGCTTTTGTTTGATTTCGTTCCGCCCTTCCACAATCGCAATCTCATCGTCGGTCAACAGGATGTCGCTCTCTCCGCGTATCTTATCCGGCGGCATCTGCCCAGAATCTCGGCTTCGTTCATCGGCGCATGCTGCCGCAAGCATTCGAATACCGCAGATATCAGATATGGCTCGCTCTCGGCTGGACGGGAACGAATAAATGATTCGACGCTCACATCCATCCCCTCCAGAAACACGTTCTTCAGCTCTTTCGGCATGGTTGCCTCCTTTGAATAATTTGATTAACGATTTGAAAATTCCCATATCTCATCCTTCCATCGGCTTGATCATAGATTCGATGAACTTCTACTCGGACTTGGCGATGCCGTATTTGGAATAGAACTGCATTTCACACCCGCGCTTTCAGATTGGGGATTTCGGCGGCGGCAAGCTTCGTGAAGGCGAAGCATTTCCAGCCGAGGTCTTTCAGCGAGGCACCGATAAGATACAACACCTTGTCGTCAATGATGAGGAATCTGTCGTGAAAGTTCTTGCTTGTGCGCACAGACAATCCCCCGTACTGCCTGTTGAACATGGCTATGTCGCTCGGCGAAATCTTGTTGCCTCTGGGCGATGCAACAATCTCAACCGTCACGCCATTTGCTTTTTTCGCCAGCAGTTCCAGTGTCACGACATCAACCCAGCTGTCTATGAGAAGGATGGACTTCTTCGCGCTCAAGATGTGCTTCGCTGCGAACACCTTCGCGTCAAACACCTGTCCGTCGTAGAACACGCCCTGCATCGGCGGCAACGAGGTCTGCACGAAGAAATCGACCTTCTGTTCAAGAGTGGCGAGGCGATCATCGTGTTTGGCAAAGCGCCGGTCAACTTTGTCTTCAAGCTGGGCTAGTCGTGTATTGATTGCATAACCCTTGAGAAGATAAGACTTCAGGACTTGTGTGGCCCAGCGACGGAACAATGTTGCATTGCGGCTGTTGACGCGATATCCAACAGACAGAATGGCATCAAGGTTATAGAACATGGTACGGTATGACTGCTTGCCGTCGTTACCCATGTGTTCCAAAATGGAACATGTGCCCTCCCGCTCCAATTCGCCGCTCTTGTAGATATTAGCGAGGTGCTTTGTGATCGCCGGTCTTTTCGTACCAAAGAGATTGGCGATCTGCTCCTGCGTCAACCACACGGTCTCGTTTTCAAGTCGTACTTCAAGCCGGATGGTTTCATTCGGCTGATAGACCACTATTTCATTCTTCACTTCAATCATACTTTCACTTCCCCAGTCCATTCATGATCTCGCGGGTTTTGGCGAGGGCAAGGATTATGCGCTGGTAGTGTTTGAGGTCGTTTTGGGTGAGAATACGGCCTTTGCGGTCCTTGAGCCACTTCTCCGCAGGACGATAGCCGCCGATGGGCTGCTCCCACACCTCGACAGGCACATTGTCGAAATACTGCGTCGCGTTGATATAGACGCGCCCGTCTTCCCATTCAACCTTGTCAACGGTGTTATCTCCGGCGACAGGGAACCTCGCGCGCGTCTCTGAGAGCGTCGGCTCGGCGTCTTTCATGAGATGCGCCATGCGCAACTCGCGCCCTGCATCGCGGAATCGCAAGAACTCCGCCGCGTCCTTCGGGTACGGTATGCGCGGGAAGTCGACCTTCAGGAACTCCTTGAACTTCGCACGGTAGATGGGCGAGTGAAGAACACCGTAGATGTAGTCGAAGATGTCTTCGGGGGATGGGGTTTCTTTGACAGGATTAACAGGATTTACAGGATTGAGAATTTCCGCGATCTTCGCCACAATGTCCTTGTCGAGATTCGCCCGCTTCTCCACCTTCCCCATGTTCTCTTCGTAAAGGTAGAGAGGAAAGACAAACGATTGCTCACCGGTTTGCATGGAAACAGAATTCAAGTCTGAAATGCGATCAGTCGCGAAGACGTGCTGAAAGTCAAACGTTGTCTGAAAGCGGCATGTAAGGATGGCCAAATTATCCCTCCCAACAAAACTACCCATTACCTTGTCCCGTGGGTATGCAACAAAACCACGACTTATGCCCGTGTATGGCACATATCTGACATCAAATGGTCGATAGCAGTACGGCTCTATACAGACTTCGTGATGCAATACATCTTCTTTAGCCGAAGCAATAGTCCAATCTCTTCCGTCCTCTGGCAATTTATACTTTACTCTCAACTGTCCAACAGGCAATAGCTTGAAATCATCAACAACGGCAGTCGCCGAATCCGCATCAAACGAGACCGTTAACTTATCCCTTTTTGTTTGTATTCCTGAATTGTAAACCGCAAACAACTCTGCCACAGAGAAGCCCTTGTTGTATTCATCTTCAAGAGCGAAGTCTTTCGGAACGAAGAAATAATACGGTTCTGATAGCTGAAGTTCTTTCCATACGATGCTCTCCATCTTCGCGGCATCGAGCGTGGCAAGTTTGTCCTTCTTCTTGCCCCAGAGGTCGGCGTAATAAACCTTTGCGTCCTTTGCGTTCTTTGCGGCTATTCCACCCTTTTTCACGAAGAGCGTAATCGCCACGCCCTGCATGATGTTGAAGACATTCTCGTCCTTCGATCCGTCTGGCGCGACTTCCTTCTTTCTCGCGTTCCCGTGAAGATTCAGCACATATATCTCGTCAAAGGTCTCCAGCAGGGACTTTCTCATCTGCCGATGTGTTATGCCATCAAGGAAAGAGTTGTTCGTAATGTATGCAAGGATGCCCTCCTTGTTCTTATCAACGTAGTGCTGGCCAAGGCGAATGAACTTGATGTAGTCGTCGTCCAGATTTATCTTGCGCTCGTTGAGGTTCTTCTTATAGTCTGCGACGAGATTCTGAATCCAGCCGCTCTTGTTGGACGAGGAAACATTGTACGGCGGGTTGCCCATGACGACCATGACGGGCGTGTCGCGCTTCACCTCGTCCGCGCCCTGCTGCTCCGGCGCGAGGGCGGAGGCGAAGAGTCCGCCCGGCAGTTCCTTGTGCCAATCGGAGAGCGAGTCTGTGAGGAACACGCGGAAGCGCTCCTTTCCGGACGGCGCGGTGCCTGTCTCGCGGAGCGCGAAGTCGATCTTGATGTGCGCCATCGTATAGGACGCCATCAAAAGCTCAAAGCCGTTGAGACGCGGCAGGAGGTCGCTTTCGACGTAGCCCGGCCACATTCCCTCGTTGCCCTTGAACTTCTCGAATATCTGGCGAATGGATTCCGCGATGAACGTGCCAGTTCCTGTCGCCGGATCGAGAAGCTGGACGCGGTGGACGGTCTTTTTCACCTTGTGCGTCATGCGCTTCCCGTGAGGGGCGATTTCCTCGCGCTCGATCTCGACCTTCGAGCGGTCTGCGAGGCCATCGGGCAGACCAAAGCGTGTGCGAAGCGCCCAATCCGCCGCGCCGACGATAAACTTCACGACTTGAATCGGGGTATACCACACTCCGCGGTCTTTGCGGAGCCCCGCGTCGTAGGCGGCGAGGAAGTCCTCGTAAAAGTGAATCATCGGATCCGCGCCGGTGCGCCCGTAGCCGCGCATGATCTTGGCGACATCGGCAGAGCGAAAGAGATCGGCGAGATCGTCCACCATCCACTCCAACTCGTCTTCAAGGTTGTTGGCAACATACTGGAAGAGCTGCTTGAGGAACGGGTTTGTCTTGGGAATGAGCGCCATTGCCTCGTAGCGCGAAAAGTCTTCTGGCGTGGGGTCGTTGAGACGCGCGGCGAACATGCCGTAGGTGAGTGTCTGGGCAAAAATATCCGAGAATTCGCCCGCGCCGACATCAGGCATCAGCACGTCGCGCAGACCAAGCATAAGTTCAAGAATCGGCGTTACAGGCGGCTTTGCCCCGGCTGGCGCGTCATCGTATGCCTTCGAAAGAGGCGCAAGATACTCTGCTGCGTTGCGTTGAAGGAGACGAGCCTTTCCCGCCATCAATTCGGCGAGACGCTTGGCGCTGTCTATCTTCTGGGGGTCGCCGGCGGCGGCATCGGCTACAAACGCGGCGAAGTCTGCGTATGCCGCAGGCCTGCCAGAGACCTTGCCCTCTCCATCCCAATCCGCGATTCTGACCGAGTTGGCGAACTGTCCGTGGCGATAGAGGTGGAAGTCGAGGTAATCGGTAAAGACGATCGTATCAAGCGCGGCTTTGTAGCGGTCGAACTGCTCCTTGTGTCCGGTGCGCTTTTTGCCGTCGAGATCGTCGTCGCCCAAGTCCTTCGCCTCGACGTAGAAAACACCAAGGCCCGTCTTGTCCTGAACGATGTAGTCTGGAGCTCCGCAGTCAGTCCGCTTCGGCTCATTCACGGCCTTAAGCCCCGGGGCGAGCGCATCAAGGAGCGCGGCCAATGCGCCGCGAAACGTGTGCTCAGTCGCCTTGCCAGTTTTCGCCAGCCGCGCCACCTCGGCAACATATTCCGTCACCGCTTTGATTGTCTTTGCCTCAGATCCCATTTTTGAAGTTCTCCTTCTCGCCCGTCCCCGTCGCCCAGATGAGATTGCGGCCCGTCGAGCGGTCCTTCAGCAGGACCGCAAGCACCTCTTCTGGAATGCTCCATTCCAGTATGTCGCGCTTTAATGCGCTATCTATCGATTTGCCTCTCATCAGTCATTCGCTCTCTGAGCAATAGTATACCAAAAACTCAACCATCAAACGACCTCCCAATAGCTGATGATATGACATCACTTGCCTCCTTTCGAGGTCTTGCGAGGCGCAGACTTCTTTTTCGGCTTCGACTCGGATTCGGCCCGTGCGTTCGCCATGACGCGCTTCACGCCCTCGATGACCGGCGCGAGCGTCTTGTACGGCTGGGGAATAGACTTGAGGGTTTTGTATGTCGCGACGCCTATCGGCTTGGAAACATCCTGCACAGCGAGCTGGACGACCGGCTTCTTCATCTCTTCACAGAGAAGCAGCCCGATGGATTGATTCTCGTCAGCCCTCTTCACAATCTTGTCGAGCGCCGAAAGGTAGAAGTTCAGCTGTCCAAGATATGACGGACGGAACTTCCCCATCTTCAACTCGACGGCGACGAGCGCGCGGAGTCCGCGATGGTAGAAAAGGAGGTCTATGAAGAACTCCTCGTCTTCAAACACAAGCCGCTTCTCACGCCCCATGAAACAGAAGTCGTCACCACCCAGCGCCTGAATCGTCTTTTCGACATCCGCAACAAGCGCCTTCGACAGAACGCGCTCGTCCACGTCCTGGTCGGCGCGGGCATCGACATTGTCGAGGTTGACGAGTTCAAGCAGATATTCGTCACGGAACGAGCGGACGGCGCGTGTCGCCTGCGCCATCGGCGAAAGCGTCTTTTCGAAGTTGTTCGGCAACGCGCCGATGTGATGATAGTCGTCGGCGCGAAGATGAGCGTGGAGTTGTTCAACCGACCAAGGGGCTTTTGCGCAGGCTGTTATGTAATACCAGCGTTCGTCATAGGTGGCACATTTATTGAGGATTTCCCTATGGTGTGTAAATCCAATAGAAAGAAACGCCGTTATCTGCTCTTCGGTCAATTCGTCACTTGGCAAGTGTCGAATTGGCATTAAAGCATCTTCGTCAGATGCCGTCTGACGATTTTCGTCACTTGGCAAGTGACGAATTTCAAACCATCGCGCCCACTCGTCAAAGAATATTCTCATGTATTTTATGTTCGCCGCGGAAAACCCCCTCAGCCCTGGCAGTTCAACCTGCAACTGGTTCGAGAGCGCATCTATAGCGCCACTGCCCCATTTCGCGTTGCGAGTCTTCTTTGAAATGTATCCGCCAACAAAAAAGTAGAGCTTCAACGCCTCGGCGTTTGCGAGACGAGCGGCATTTGCCCTAGCCTGCAGAATCGCAAGCTTAATGTCCTTTACCGCCGACACAAAATCACTCGGCATTGACCCATGCGTCGCCTCCGCATTATAAACAGCAACCTGCGTTTTGTGCTTATTACCCATGTCCGCCTCCGTTTTCTGCAATCGCCCTGAATTCGACTGGCTCGCCTGCGTTCCAGTCCATGACCTTGCCGCGTGCGGCGTAGTCGTCCGTCGCCCAGATGAGATTGCGGCCCGTCGAGCGGTCCTTCAGCAGGACCGCAAGCACCTCTTCTGGAACGTTCCATTCCAGAATATCGCGCTTTAATGCGCTATCTGTCGATTTGCCTCTCATTCGTCATTCGCTCTCTGCGCGATATTATACCAAAATCTCAGCCAATATACAACCTATCCAACAACCAAAGAGGAAGTGGAAAGTTGTACAATCAAGTGAATCGAATCGGGAAGCCCTGGGGGAGTGGGCAACGGCTACTTGAAGATGTCCATCGGGCTGGTGGCGGAGGCGGTGGCGCGGACGGACGGCGGATGCGCCGCGACGGCGAGTTCCGCGCCGCGGACGGCGAGCTTGAACGCCTCGGCCATCGCCACGGGGTCGCCTGCGGCGGCGACGGCTGTGTTGGCGAGGACGGCGTCCGCACCCAGCTCTATCGCCTCCGCGGCATGGGACGGAAGGCCGATCCCGGCGTCCACGACGACCGGCACCCTGCACTGCTCGACGATGATCTCGATCATGTCGCGGGTCCTGATGCCCCTGTTGGAGCCTATCGGCGAGCCGAGCGGCATGACCGCCGCCGCGCCGGCGTCCTCGCAGTGGCGCGCGAGGACGGGGTCAGCGTTGATATACGGCAGGACCACCATCCCCAGTTTCGCGCATTCCTCGACGGCCTTCAGCGTCTCGACGGGGTCGGGGAGGAGATAGCGTGCGTCGGGGTGGATCTCGAGCTTCACCCAGTTGAAGCCGGCGGCCTTGCCGATCTTCGCGATCCTCACGGCCTCGTCGGCGTTCCTGGCGCCCGACGTGTTGAGCATTACCTCGACCTTCGAGCGGTCGATGACGGAGAGTATGTCGTCGTGCGCGGCGTCGCCCTCGTGGACGCGCGTGAGCGCGGCTGTGACGAGCTCAGTTTCGGACGCGGCGAGCGCCCTTTCCATGACGTCGCGCGAGGCGAACTTACCCGTCCCCAGGAAAAAGCGGTTGGTGAACTTCCTCCCGCCGATTACAAGATCCCTCATTTCTGCATCCTCCTTGTCAGTACATCTTCTCGTATTCGCCCTTGCCGACGCGCTTGAGCGTGTGGAAGCCGGCCCGCTTCGCGCGGTAGTGGAGGTCGGTGCGGGAGTGTCCGATCCCGGGCGTGCCGATCACCTTGACAATCGGCGCCCCGCAGTCCGGGCACGTCTCCAGCTTCGGGTCGGAGAGCTTCTGGACGATTTCGAAGCCGTCCTTGCACTTGCCGCAGGACCTCTTCGGGTCCCTGGCCTCGTAGACATAGAGCGGCATTCCCTCATGCCCCCTTCGCGGCGAAATGGCGGATTGCGTCGGCGTATGAATCAAAGCCGCGTCCGGAGAACACGGCCTCCGCGGCCATGCCGACATAGGAGACGCGCCGGAACGGCTCCCGCTCCTTCGGTTCGGTGAGGTGCACCTCGGCGACCGGGATCCTGACGGCCTTGATGGCGTCGAGGATGGCGACGGACGTGTGGGTGTAGGCGGCGGCGTTCAGGACTATCGCGTCGAAGACGCCCCGCGCCTGCTGGATCCAGTCGACGAGAACGCCTTCGTGGTTCGTCTGGCGGACCTCAGCCTCGGCGCCGGCGGCGGACGCCGCCTCCCGGCAGAATTCGACCAGGTCTGGATACGTCCTGCTGCCGTACAATTCGGGCTCGCGAAGCCCTAGGAGGTTGAGGTTCGGCCCGTTGAGAACTAGGATCTTCATGGCGTGGGAGCGATGCGTCTAGCGGACGCCTCCGTTTGCCTTGGCAAGCTTCTTCAGCTTGCCGGAAAATGAAAGCCGCTCGATCGCGGTCATGTGGTCGACGTAGAGGACGCCGTTGAGGTGGTCCGTCTCGTGCTGTATCGCCCTGGCGAGATAGCCTCGCGCGGTGATCATCTGGGCGCGCCCATCCGCGTCGACGTACTGGCACGTGACCTGGGTGGCCCTCGTGATGGAGCCGCCGATGCCCGGGAAGCTGAGGCAGCCCTCCTTCTCGCGGCAGGAGCCCTCCCTGGCCACTACTACTGGGTTGAACATGACAAGCGGCATGGGGATCGGGGCGTTGAAAAGCTCGTCGTCCACTTCGTCGCAGCCCTTGGGTATGTCTATGACGCACACCTTCTCCAGGCGGCCGACCTGCTCGGCGGCAAGGCCGACGCCCTTGGACTTGTGCATGGTGTCGATCATGTCCTGCGCGAGCTGGCGCAGCTCGTCGGTTATCACGCCTACGTCCTTTGCCTTCTCGCGGAGGACCTTGTCGCCGTACTTGACAACTGGAAGAACCACTTGCAGACCTCCTGCCGGCGAATCAAACGCCAGTCGAGCCGAAGCCGCCGGCGCCGCGCTCCGTCTCGCCGAGCTCGGCGACCTCGGCCACCTGCGCCTCTACGACGGCGGCGACGACGAGCTGGGCGATCCTGTCGCCCTTGCGGACGGCGAAAGGCTCGTCCGTCGTGTTGAAGAGAATCACGCCCACCTCTCCGCGGTAGCCGGAGTCTATCGTGCCGGGCGTGTTGAGGACGGTTATCCCGCTCTTGAGCGCGAGCCCCGAACGGGGGCGCACCTGCGCCTCGTAGCCGGGCGGGAGGGCCATGACGAGGCCGGTGCGGACGAGCGCCCTGCCGCGCGGCGGCACGGACAGCTCGTCCACGCTCCTCAGGTCCATCCCCGCGTCGCCGGGCTTTGCGTAGCCAGGCAGGACCGCGTCGGGATGGGCCCTCTTGAACTCAACCGTCATTCGCGCCTGTCTCCGCTACGCTCCTTGAAGCCGAGGGCAACAAGATTGCTCTCGAGCCAGTTCTCGAGGATCTCGGCGGACTGCATCCCGGCGGAGACGCGCTTCGCGAACCTCTCGCCGCGCAGAAGCTCGGCGGCGTCGCCGCTCCTGCGGTCGTTGCAGACGACGAGAAGCCCGCGCCCGAAGCCGAGCGGGATGAACTCGGAGACCTCCCCCTTGGAGAGCTTCCTCGCGGCGAAGACCACGGGCTCGGCGTTCTGGAAGCCCGCCTTCGAGAAGTCCCACTCGCCGTAGCGGTTGGCCCAGCCCATCGCCTCGTCGCGGACGAAGTCGCACGCCGCGAACGTGAAGTTCGTCGTGACGTTCCCGGATTCCAGAACCGCCTTCACGCCCTTCTTGGCGAAGTCCTCGACCTTGGTCTTGAAGGCCTTGGCCTTGGCGTCGCGAAGCGCCATGTCGCCGATGGACGACTTGGCCTCGTCAAACGTTGGGGTGTGCTTGGGGCTCTTCTCGACGAGGTCGACGAGCCACACAGCCTTGTCGGACGCGACGATGCCGAACGGCCTGTCGCCGTTGCAGACGCTGGCGAGGATGTCGGGCCTCGCGCGCCTCACGCCGGGGAACTCGGTCTCGATGGGGTTCGAGAGGGCGCGGAGCTGGTTGTAGCCCAGGGAGAGCCATCCGCTCGTCTTGAGCTCGCGCTTTGTCGACTGCGCGACCTTGGGGAGCAGGCCCTTCGCCGCCTCCGGGTTGTTCCAGTAGATGTCGTCGCCCGTGAGGTCGTCGACGTCGCCCTTCACCAGCTCAAGCGCGCCCTCCGCGCGAAGAGCCTTCTCGATGTCGGCGCGGACGTCCGCGAGCGGCTTGACCTTCTTGACGTCGTTGGTCGTCGCGGGCTTGATGTCGTACATGCCCTTCTCGGCGTTGGCGTCGTAGCGGGCCTTGATGTCCTCCTCGGAAAGCTTGACGCGCGCGAGGGCGTTCGACGAGTCGGCTTCGAACTTCACGTACCTGAGCTTGAAGCGGTCGGGGACGGAGAGCTTGGAGACGTTCTCGTCGAACCACTCCTTGAGGCCCTTGTCGTCGAGCTTCATCTCCTTGACGTCCTTGTCCTCGGTGAACGTCGCGACCTGGACGGTGAGCTTGTCGGTGAAGTCCCTGGCTGCCTGGTCGGCCTCCATCGGCGAGGGCCAGCTGGATGTGCCGATCACGTTGCCGAGGCCGTACTCAAGCGTCATGACGAGGCGGACCATCGTCTCGAAGGTCTTGACGTCCGCGTTGAAGTAGTTCTTGACGCGGGCGGCATATTCGTCCTCGTTGAAGCCGCCGTCCTCCCCGACGAAGACTGCGCGGACCCTCTCGGCCAGGACGGCGTCCGGAATCGTGAAGCCGGCCTTCCTGAAGGTGGTGACGGCGGCGTACATCTTCCACACGTCGCGCTCGGTCTTGCCAGCGAACAGCGCCCCGACGCGGGACGGGAACTTCTCGAGGAACCCGTCGGAGAGCATACGGCACTGCTCGTAGAGCGCGTCGTCCATCTCGACGTTTTCGAGCCTGTTGCGCCCGTCCGCGCCGCGGCGGTCGTCGTCGCGGCCCCTGAACCACTCGTCCGGCGCCACGAAGGCGAGGGACACTACAATCGCGAACACGCCCCAGACCCATTTGTTTCTGATGAGCTTGTTGAACTGGAGAATAACCATTTGTTGACTGCTCTTTCCTTTGTTTGTTTTTTGTACTGCGATATTGTTCTGCTAGAATCCGAATCCGTCGTCCTGCGCGGGGGCGGGGGCCGGCTCCGGAGCCGGCTCGGAAGCGGGCTTGGAAGCGGGCTTGGAGGGGGCCGGCGCCGGCGAGGCGGCGTCGGCGGACGGCTCCTCGGTGGTGGCCGCGCCGGCGTTCGCGTCGGCGTCAATCGTGTCGGTCAGGCTCGCGGCGCGCTTCTCAAGCTCCTCCATGTCCTTCTTGGAGGTCGGGCCAAGCTCGCCTGAGTTGACCTCGGCGAGGCCCTCGGCGAACGCGCAGCGGTTCTTGAGCTCGCCGTGGGAGTCGAACGTCATGACGGTGACGGACATCCTCTCGCCAATCGCGGGCAGCGCGCGGTGGATCCTAACGACGGTCTCCGGCGAGAGTCGCCAGTCGAGGAACTTGTCCTCCTGGTTCACCTTGCCTGTCGCGAAGTCCTTGACGAAGATGCGCCCCTGGTCGAGCTTCACGGCGATGTCGCCGCTCTTGCCGTACAGCGCGGTGAAGAGGTTGTCCTTCGACGTGCGTATGCGAAGCTCGTTGGCGGCCTTCATCCCGGTTATGTCGAAGTGGCGGCCCTTGATGGACATCGTCTGCGTCACGCAGCGCACCAGCGCCTCGTCGCCTTCGCCGTCGTCCATCGTCTTGTACGTGTAGCGGGACCTGCCGGCGGGGTTGTAGACCGAGAAGCCCGGCGCGTTCACGGTGAACGTGTCGGCGGGGAGGTTGTTGGGCAGCGAAACCAGGATCGTGCCGCCGAGGAGGTTGATCGCCCTCTTGAACTCGCGGATCGGGTGGATCCTGGTGGAGAACGAGGACGCCCCCAGGACGGTCACGTCGCTGTCGGGCCCGAAGCGTATCGTCATCTTGGAAGACGCGCCTATGCAGCGGTATTCTGAACCAAGGGGGTAGTACTTGCCCTCCTCGACCGCCTTCCATTCCGAGGCGCCCGGCATCCTGACCTCGCCCTTGCCGTCGAGCTCCCTGCAGTAGGGCAGGAGGTAGAACAGCTTGGACAGGTCGCCCTTCTGCGGGAGGGCCTCGCCGTCGGCCGCCGCGGGGGCCCCTTCCTCCGCCGCGGGGGCCTCGGCGGCGGCCGGCTTGGGGTCGTCGCCGAGAAGCGCGTCAATGTCGTCCGCTGCGCGGGCGCCAAGCGCAAGGGCCGCGCACGCCGCGGCGAGAACTGGAACTTTCGCTTTCATGGCTGTCCTTTCGGAATTGTGCCTGAAGCGCCGCATCAGACGAGATGGGCGCCGTCGGAGGGCTTGATGAGGCTGCAGACCGGCTCGTCCCCGAACCTGGCCTTGTACTCCTTGATGATCTTCGCGGATATCTTGTCCGCCGCCGTCGGGTCGACGAGGAGGCAGCAGCTGCCGCCGAACCCGCCGCCGGAGAGGCGCGCGCCGTAGACCTCGGGGATCGCCTTGGCGGCGTCGACGATGGCGTCGAGCTCCTCGCAGGAGTTCTCGAACCAGTTGCGGCTGGACTCGTGGGAGTCGTACATCAGCGCGCCGAAGCCCTGGAGGTCGCCCTTCTCGAGGAGCGCCGCGCCCTGGAGGACGCGCTCGTCCTCGCCGATCGGGTGCACCGCGCGCTTCGCCGTCGTCTCGCCCAGCCCGCCGCGGTAGAGGACCCACTCGGCCATCGTGACGTCGCGCAGGTGCGTGACCTTCTTGCGCAGCACGCCCGCGAAGTACTTGGCGGCGTCCTCGCACGCCTGGCGGCGCGAGGCGTACGCGCCGTCGACGAGCGCGTGCTTGGCGTTGGACTTGACCATCATGAACGCGACGGACGGCCCCATCTCGACGGTCTCGAACTCGTTGGTGCGGAAGTCGCTCTTCACAAGCGCGCCGGCCTTGCCGTACATCGACGAGGCCTGGTCGAGGAGCCCGCAGGGGCATCCGGCGAACGTGTGCTCGGCCTTCTGCCCGATCTTCGCGAGCGTCGTCCTGTCCTTCTCGATCCCGTAGAGCTTGCAGAGCGCGAGGGCCGTACACATCTCGAGCGCGGCGGAGGAGGAGAGGCCCGCGCCGAGCGGGATGTTGCCGAGGAACATCGCCTTCCAGCCGTGCGGCGCGGAGGCGGGGTTCCCGTCGAAGAGCCAGTTGAACGTGCCGGTCACGTAGTTCTGCCACGTCATCTCCTTGGCCGGGGCGACGGTGGAGGTGGTGAACTTCGCCGTCTCCATGAAGTCGCCCGCAGTCAGCTCGCACGTGGCGTCCGCCGTCGGCGAGACGGCGAAGAACGTGCCCTTGTCGATCGCGGCGGAGAACACGTAGCCCTCGTTGTAGTCAGTGTGGTTGCCGAGAACCTCGATGCGGCCCGGGGCGTACGCCACCACCTGCGGCTTCTCGCCGTACATCTTCTCGAACTTGGAGACAAGCTCCTCGTAGACTTCCTGGTTCTGCATATTAAACATTCCTTTCAGTTTGATGTTTTTCTCTTAGCTCTTAGCTCCAAGCTCCAAGCTCCAAGCTCACTTCACCTGCTCGTCGATGTCCGCCGGCGGCTTCGAGAGGAACGCCGAGTAGACGAAGAGGTACGCGAGCGCGACGCCCGGGACGATGTACGACCACATGAACGCGGAAGTGCACTTCGACGCGGCCTCGGCGGTGACGACGACGTCGGCCGCGATCTTGCCGCCCGCCGCGCCGGCGAGA
>Ga0310695_10007204_pt1 | contig 17874 bp, 17 predicted proteins | sample RumenRJG_04DNA_FD_203882 | JGI IMG/M metagenome (GOLD analysis project Ga0310695, IMG submission 203882) | Bovine rumen microbial communities from Lethbridge, Alberta, Canada - RJG_04 (v2) (version 2) | ecosystem: Host-associated > Mammals > Digestive system > Stomach > Rumen | place: Canada...
AACTGGCTTGTTTGAGGCGGAGCGTCATCGGCAGAAAGGCGTCAATGAGCTGAAGATGCACGGCAACGCAGAAAGCGGATGGGCAAAATCGCACGCGATTGGCCCTTGACAATTGTTCCCATAAGAGAGCGGTGCGCGCGCGTTAAAATCATGCCGGTGGGGCGCCCGCAAACTGCGGGTCGGGCGAGCAGGTCGGGCGCAGGCCTCGCCATCGGGCGGCGCGGCGATCTCTGCCCTAAGACGAAATGTCGTCCAAATTTACCGCTTTGCGGAGTCGAGCGTCATGCGGTCGATGTCGGGCATCGGCGCGGAGGCGTTGGAAAGGCGGATCGTGTGGATGCCGGCAGAGAGTTCCGTGGCAATCACTACCTTCATGAACTTGCCGTCCGTTCCCTTCACATTTACGCTGCGCGGCGCGGCTCCGTCAACTGCGAGATCGAACGCCCGATCGTCGGGTGACGAGTAGTCGATGGTGATAAGATAGTCCCCGGTCTCGTCGACCTTGACATCACGCCACTCGAGGTAGTTGGTATCGCGCTTGCCGAGCTTGCTGACGACCATGCCGCCCGACGCTCCTTCCATCGGCACAGGGGCGGCCGTGCCGAACTTCTCCGTGAATCGCTCGTCGAGCTCCTGGTAGTCGGCGAGATACGCGCACTCCGCCTCGTAGACCTTCCTCTGGACGCGCCTTTCGGCGTCGAAACGGTAGAACTTCGAGCCGTGAGGGGCGACATTGACGGACACATGATCCTCAAAACAGCCGACATCCGCCATCTCGACGAGATCAAACGCGTCGATCTTTCCGCCAAGGTCGAGATCGGCCGCCCTGACCGTGAAATCGTGCGCCTTGCCGGAGCTGTTGTAAAGCGCAACGTAGCGCGACTTGCCGAACTTCTCGATTGCGTCCTTGACGAGAATATACGCGTCGCCGTCTTTAACAACGACATACCCCTGAAGCCCGAGATCGTTCTGGTTCATCGCAAGAATATAGGGGTTGGTGATAAGCGCCTTCGAGGACGCGGGGATGGTTCTCACGTCGCATCCAATCAAGAGCGGCGACGAAAGCATGCACCACATGCCGAAATGCGTAATTTCCTCGTCGGGGGTTATGCCGGTATCTCCGTGCTTGCCGAAGACCGACTTCATCTGCCCGACAAGCTGGCCGACTTCGAGCATGTCCATGTCGTTGTAGTGCCCGGGCTTAGAATATGCGCTCAAGTAAAGGTTCTCGCCTATGATCCTCCTGATCGAGCTCCAGTTGGCGCGAATGTCGCCAGTCGTGCGCCACGACTCCGCGATGTCCGCGGCCCAAGTTCCGGGGAACGCCCAGCGGCAGATGTTGAGCCGGACATCGGTTCTGCCCGTCGCCTTGATTGCATTCGCGATCTCGGTGTAGCGAACCTTCTCGTTAAGCTTGAGCACAAGTCCGCCGCAGTAATCGACCTTGATAAAGTCGAAGCCGAGATCGACGAAGTGCAACTTGCAGTCCGCCGCGTCGTGGCCATAAAGACCGCCGCCAATGCCGCCCTTGTCCTTGCCATCAGGACCGCCACCCCACATGCTGCCGCATGTGTCCGCGCCGCCATCGGAGTAGATGCCGGCCTTCAGCCCCAGCGCGTGGATTCCGTCAACGACCGGCTTCATCCCGTTGGGGAAGCGCTTCGGGTGGAACCTGAGGATCCCGTCTTCGCCATGCCCCCAGAAAAAGCCGTCGTCGATGTTGACATAGGTATAGCCAGCGTCCTTGAGCCCGTTGGTCGCCATTGCCCTCGCGGTTTCGAGAATGACATCCTCGGAAATCTCCACGCCAAACGTGTTCCAGCTCGACCATCCCATGAGCGGGCGAATCTTCGGGTCGCTCGTCGGCGCAATCTTCGCGGCGTCGAGAAGCTTTGCCGCTCGCGCAGCCACGACTTCCTTGTCGGCACCCTCAAGGCGGCTCAAGTTGACATACGCCTTGCCCGCGGCAAGATCGACGCGGATGCGCTTGTCGCATTTCGGGCAATCCCTGTATTCGACGCGCTTGTCCGCGCGGGAGACTTCCGATGCGCCCTCTGCGCCAAACGACGCGTACGCGCCGACACCAGCAGCCAACAGAGCCAAGCTTCCAACATATACTGACTTCATCTTTCGTTCCTTTCCTTGAGAGATAAGGTATTGTACCAAACCGCCGCTGGCTCTTCAAACAAGATCCGAGCCGCCCTTGACGACGATGGGCGAGGCGTGGGCATGGCAGATCGCGAGCGCGAGCGCGTCAGCCGCATCGTTCTGCGGAAGCTCGGGAAGCGCGAGGAGCGTCTTCACCATGCGCTGCACCTGCTCCTTCTCGGCAAGCCCGTTGCCGCACACCGCCATCTTCGCGCGGCGCGGCTCGTATTCATAGATGGGCTTCCCCGCGTCCGAGCCGGCGACTATCACCGCCCCACGCGCCTCGCCGAGCACCATCATCGTGTTGGCGTTCTTGCCGTAGATCACCTTCTCAACGCTCAGGACGTCGGGGTTCCACGCGGCAATCAGCTCGGCGATCTTCGTATGGATGCGCTTAAGGCACTCCGAGAGCGGCAGTTTCGCCGCGTTTGGGATATTGCCGTAGTCGAGCGCGACAAGACGCGAGCCCTTCGTCTCGACGACGCCGAAGCCCGTCGAGCGAAGCGAGGTATCGACACCGAGAATGATCATGATGTAAAAGTTGAAAAGTTGAAGGGTTGAAAGGTTGAAGGGTTAGGGTGTATGGTTTATTGGTTTTCAATGATGTTCCATGCGGCATTGACGCGAGACATCTTTTCTGTCGCCTCGGACACTTCGCGTTCGCTCGCGCCGGATGCACGAAGGATGTCGGGATGATATTTCTTCGCAAGCGCGTGGTAGGCGCGGCGCACAGCAGACTTAGAGGCCCCAGGTTTCACGCCGAGCGTTCGGTAGGCATCTGCGAGCGGATTCGCACGCTGGCGCGGCGATCGACGCTCGCCTCTCGCACGCCACCGCTCCTCGCGAATGCGCCGTTCGATCCAGCCGCCGAGAAGCGATCCCAGAAACGCGCCGAGCAAGCCGCCCCGCGAACAGAGAATCGCTCCTGCGAGTGGACCGATCCAAAGCATCAGACGATCTTCCCTGCAAACTCCTCGAACGCAGGAAGCTCGATAAGCTCGGCCGCGCCGGCGTCGATCGACGCGGCAAACGACGGGTCGACCGGGAGCCGCACGACTTCGGGGATTTCGAACTTCTTTGCAATCGCCTCGGCCTTGGACTCGCCAAACACCGAAATCTCCTTGCCGCAATCGGGGCACTTCAGATAGCTCATGTTTTCGACGAGCCCCACGACCGGCTTTCCCATCATCTTCGTCATCTTGACCGACTTCGAGACGATCATCTCGACGAGTTCCTGCGGCGAAGAGACGACAACAACGCCGTCAACGGGAAGCGACTGGAAGACCGTGAGCGGCACGTCGCCGGTGCCAGGCGGCATGTCGACGAACATGACGTCAAGCTCTCCCCAGTGGACGTCGGTCCAGAACTGCTTCACGAGCCCCGCAATAACCGGGCCGCGCCAGACGACGGGGTCAGACGGATCCTCGACGAGCATGTTGAGCGAAATGACCTTTATCCCCGTGTTCGTCATCGTCGGCTCTATGCCGTCGTCAGACTTGTAGGTCGAGCCCGCGAGGCCGAACGCCTTGGGGATCGAAGGGCCCGTCACGTCTGCGTCGAGGATTCCCACCTTGAGGCCGCGCTTTGCCGCGGCGACTGCAAGCATCGTCGTCACGAAGCTCTTTCCGACGCCGCCCTTTCCCGACGCGACGGCTATCACCTTGCCGACTTTTGACGCGGCGTTCAACTTCGCGGAGAAGTCGAACTTCTCCTTCCTGTCCCCGCAGTTCTTCCCGCAGGTCGAGCAGTCGTGTGTACATTCTTCAGACATTTAACACTCCTTGTCATCAACTCAGGAGCATTATACCATATTCAGCCCTTGTTCATCCACGAGTCCATCCACGAGTCACTGCGGGGACAGACCCCACAGAACCCGCTGTTTAATTGGCCGTCATCGCTTCTCCGCCTTTCACGCCGCACTTTCCGCCGCCTTCGCGAGCCGCCAGCCGTGCGTCGCATAGCCAAGCTCCCCCACTTCCCGCGCCGCGACGCTTCGCGACCGGAACCGGTCACCCAGCGCAAACGCCGTCGCAGTCACGAACGCGAGGCTCCCGAATATCTTCCCCGCCCCTATCTGCGCCACCCTCCTCATCAGCCTCTCCTCGGGGACAGGCCCCGCGGAAGTGCCGTCAGACGTGGCGATCCAGCTCCAGGCGTAGTCTGCCGCGCGCCTCACCATCCCCGCGCGGACGGGGTTCAGATAGACGTAGCGCATGCAGAGCGCACGGTAGCGACCGTCCTCGACCAAGGTCGACTTGAAGCGCCCATCCCATATCGAGCCGCTGTAGTCGTGCTCGCGCTTGAACCAGACGTTGAAGAGCTCCTTGAACGTCTTTATGAACTCGCTTACGTCGTTCATCCTTGCGCGAAGCCGATCCTGCGCCTCGACGACTGCGGAATCCATGCCGATGTCGCGAAGCTCCTTCCAGTGCGAGGCGAGGTCTTCGGCCGCCCGCTCGCCCTTCAACGCCGCGATGCGGCGAAGAAGCTCGCCCTCGGGCAGTTCGTCTTCACGGCGCACCACCTTGCAGACTATGTGGAAGTGGTTGTCCATCGCCACATACGCCTCGAGCTCCACGCCAGAGAACGCCGCCGCGCGCTTCAGCGCGTCCACGAGCTGCGTCTTCACCCTCCCCTTCTCGAACAGGAAGCGCCTGTCGTTCGTGCGCGACATGAGGTGGTATCGCGCGGTTCCGTTGTTCGACTTCTTGATTCTTGCCGTTCTTGCCATTTTGTAGTCCTTTCTGCCGACGCTTCCCGCGTCGACAGATGCATCATACCACATTTCGGCGAAAGAAAAATGAACCGAATATGAATTCGCTTCGGCCGTCGGCGACAGGGGGATGGCCGGCGACAAGGGCCAAATCGTGGCCGAAAGCGGGGACAGGCCCCGAGAAACGCTGAAAAATAAGGCTTTCGCGGGGCCTGTCCCCGCGGCGCCGACCCCGCGGCGTCTACCGATCTCGCCCACCCGAAGAGGCGAGGAGCGGCGACTGGGTGAACGACACAACGACAGCGCCGCGTCTTGATATTTCATACAGGCCGTTCTTCTTGACGTATCTTGGCGGCGCGTATGACACGTCCAGCAACAAGTCGCCGACGCGGCCCGCAAACGCCTGTCGCTTGTCGCTTTGGAGAATCGCGCGAACGTCGCCAAATGCCGGCACGCCAGAACCGACCATCTTCTCCAGGTCGTCCTTTGGCTCGGCAGGCGGGATCTTCTCGCCGAGCTCCGCCTCGAACGCCGCGACGAAGGTCCTGGCGCATGATTGCAGCTCGTCCTCGGAAACGTCGCCGTCATATGCACGTCTGAGCGAGAAGGAGCAGAGAGGAATGAACATGAACTTCACCGCCTGCTTCTGCTTGCGTTCCGTCATCCCCGCAAAGGGCGTTTCCATGGCCGACCACTCCGGCTTGGACATGAGATCCTTCGACTTCTCGGGGTCGGGCAGGCGATGCGTGTCGATGGGCGTTTCTGCCTCGTCGAAGTCCACGCCGAAGAGGCGCTTCAACGCCGCGCGGATCTTGGCAGCCTCTTCGTGCGCCTTCTTCTGCTCCTCGGTGACCGGAAGGCTCATCGCCGCAGTTGCCGCGGAATTGGTATAGATCGGAATCCTCCCGTTGGAGCGCCCAGGCGAAAAGCCAAAACGGTCGACATGCCTTTCAATCGCCAAGCTGACATAGCAGTTCGTCATGTTGTTGACGAAGCCAGTGACGGCAAAATCTACATCGACACCCTCGATCTCCTTAGTCGCACACGCCGAGCAGAATGACGTGGCGAACTCCCCTGTCCGCGATTTGCCCGTCTTGTTCTCATCGGCGATTTCCGCGCGCAACTTCTCGAGACGCTGAATTGCTTCGGCTTCGTCGGGAACCTGCATCGACCCCGCCATGTCCACGCCCAAACGGCTGTCGATGTCTGCGGCGATCTTCTCGACGGCGCTTAGGCAGTCCTTCATCGAGAGTTTCTTCCTGTTCACTCCGGCGGGGTGCGCATGGATCGTTTCGAGCTTCTTGTCTTTGCCGCGGAAAGAAAGAGCCATACGTTCGATTCCGAAATACGGGCTGCGGAGCCGAAGCGTGGCGGAACGGTGGACGTAGTTCGTCACCACTTCCCCGAGCTCTGAGTCAAACCCCCTTCCCTTGTGCTCATATACGGCATCCCCAAGCATCTTGGCGTATTCCGTGGATCCGATTCTGAGTTCAAAGGGCGAATCGACCACAAGCTCGCGATTCGTGACCGACACCTCTGCGCGGCAAGCGAGGACGAATGCTACCCCCGCACACGCAAAGACGACGCTTCTCATCATTCCATTCTCCATTTCGACTCTCACTTCTTTGACTTCGCCGCAGACAAGATCGGCATTTGAACGATATTGGCAATGACCGCACCCCTTACGACGACTTCGAACGCACCGCCCTCCCGCCGATACTGCGGTAGCGCATAGGCGATCTCTATGGCGACATCGCCGATCTTTCCGACGAAGACCTGCGTGCGGTCGAGCTGAAACGCCGCACGCGTGTCGCCATAGGCGGGAACACCGTCGCCAAACACGAGCGACACCTCCTTTTGTCCATCTTCAGCGTCGCACTCGGGGATGGTCTCGCCGTACTCCTTCTCCAGCAAGGCAAGAAACCCCTTAGCGACGGAGTCCAGCTCGTCGGCTTCCACGTCCCCGTCGTACGCACGACGGAACGAGAGAGTGACCATCGGGATCCCGAAAAGAATGTTCGAGCGAGACACCTTCTTCTCCGTCATCCCAGCGACCGGAACGTCAAGCGCCGCCCATTCTTTCGCCGGATCGAACTTGCGCCGTCTGTTTTCGGGCTCGGCATCGAAGTCCTCGCCAAAGACACGCTTCAAAGTCGCGCGCATCTTGGCGGCCTCGGCGTGCGCCTTCTTTCGCTCGTCCTTTGTGACAATGCCGTCCAGCCCGCTTTCATCTGGATCCGAAGCGCATGCGCAAAGACTGATGTAGCATCCGCTCTTTTTTCCTGCCCACCCCTCCAGCCAGTAGTTGACGACAACGTCGTTGGTCTCGCATCTGGCGAGCATCATCGAGAATCCATGCGAGACGTCCTTTGACTTGTCGTCCTTCTCCAGGGTTTCCGTCAGCTCTTCATTGTCCATTCCGGACATTTCTTTCATCTTGACGCCCCGTCGGCGCTCGATGTCGGACGCAATCTCGCACAAGGTCTTTCGGCAGTCGTTCAGCGCCGTCGCCGTTACTTCCTTCGCCACCGGGCAGCGGAAAAGATGGAAGTTGTCGAGGCGCTTGTCCTCGCCCTTAAAACTGAGATAGACCTCATCGTGTCCGTAAAATGGTTTTGCAAGCCGTGCGTCCGCAGCCCATGTCACGTTAGTCGTCGTGACCTTCGTCTGCGGATCGTATGTGGCTGACGCCGTGGATCTCAGACGCTTGCCAAGCATTTCCGCGTATTTAGTCGAGCCGATCTCAAAGTCGAGAGGAGATTCAGCCCACAACACGCCGTTGCTGACGACGACTTCGCTAGCGCAAGCCATCCCAGCGACAGACAGCGCGACGGCAAACGGCAAAAACGCATTCTTCAAGACAGACTCCTTTCACTGGATCGAATGGGATTAGCCGACGAGCGCGAGGCCGCACGAGCAGCCGAGGCGGTTTGCGCCCGCGCGGATCATCGCGAGGGCAGTCTTGCGGTCGCGGATTCCTCCCGCCGCCTTTACGCCCATCTTCGCGCCAACAGTTTTTCGCATAAGCTTGACGTCGGCGACGGTTGCGCCGCCCTTGCCGAAGCCTGTCGATGTCTTCACGAAATCGAACCCCGCCTTTTTCGCCGCGGTCGACGCGACGACGATTTCGTCCTTCGTCAAGTTGCAGCATTCGAGGATGAGCTTCAGGACTACGCCCTTCTTCGCCGCGCGGCACTCGCGGACGATTTCGGAAAGCTCGCAGAAGCACGCGTATATGTCGCTCTTGAGAAGCCCCTGGTTCAAAACGACGTCAAGCTCGTCCGCGCCGTCGTCTATCGCCTGCAGCGCCTCCTCGACTTTCGCGAACGTGCTCGTCGCGCCAAGGGGAAAGCCGATCACGGTGCATACCGCGACCTTTGTTCCCGCGAGCATCTCGCGGCACTTCGGAACCCAGCACGGGTTCACGCACACGGACTTGAAGCCATGCTCCTTCGCCTCGCGGCAAAGCCGCGCGATGTCAGACGCCTTCGCGTCCGCCCTGAGGAGAGTGTGGTCGATATACTTGGCAAGGTCGGTTTTCATATTCGGATTATGGCTTGAGAATGACGCGGTTGTCGGCAGTCGGCTTGTTGTCGAACGCCCACGTTTCGCAGACAACGCCATCTGGTACCTGGAGGTTCGAAAGCTTTGGACAATCGTAAAACGCGAGCCGCCCGATGCGCTTCAGGTTCTTCGGCAACTTGACCTCGCGGAGATTCGGGCAGCCGTAGCAGATGCCGGCAGGCAACTCCTCGACCGTATCGGGGAACTCTATGGACGCGATGTCGGCGCGAGCCGAGAACAGCCCGGGCGAAAGCATTGCGACCGGCTTGCCGCCCATCGTCTTCGGCACAACAAGCGAAATACCCTTCCCTTCATTGGGAGCCGGACGGTACAAGGAGGCATTGCCGCGCTTGTCGTCTTTTTCGTTTCCAAGAATCGCCGCGACCTCTCCGCTCTTGACAAGGTAGCGGTAGCCGCTTTCGCAAGGAAGGCCGTTCGTCAGCGAGACGACGTCGTCCAGCGTCGTCCATGTTGGCACGCAAGTGGACTTAAAGCTCCAACCGGACATGGAGTCCGGAACGCTTCCGCGCACATAGACACAGCCGTCCTTCGCCAAAATATACCTGGCGCCATAGTTTCTCAGGTCGTCAAGCGAGGACTGTTCCACAAGGAGGGTGCGGAACTTCATTTCCTCGCCGGGCTCCGCGCCGTCGCCATATTCGCGGCACGAGGTTGGAATTCCACCGATCTTCGCCGGCAGCTCCAAAGCGTTTCTGTCGCCAGGCAGATAGGCGATCAGCTTTGCAATTCCATCGCTAATCCTGACAAGCCATCCGTCGGCGGTAACGCGAGGGCCCTCGTAACGGACGACGGCCGTATTCGTGCGCACACGCGCCATCTGCCTGTCCGGCACGGCATCGGACGGCGCAAGGAGGCAGGTCAACGACTTGGCTCCATTCCAGGGGATCCTCACGCAGACCATGTTCTTCCAGATCGCCGCAGGGTGCATGATTTCAAGCGGACCATAGTTGTCGCGCGGATAGACTACGGTCAGCTGCGCGTGCGCTCCGGCGAACGTGTCCACGCAGGCATCTACGGGATTGCGCGACGCAAAGACGACGCATGTCAACTTAGGCGCATCTGCAAACGCTCGCGCGCCGAGCGAGGACACCCTTCCCTCGAAGCTGACCGTCTCAAGGTCCGGAGCGCCGGCAAAGGCACCGTCGCCGACCTCCGAGACCTCCTGTGCGAACACGAGCGTCTTTACGCCCTTGAGCGCGTCCGTTGTGCCAGGGGAATGGCGTCGTTCCTCAAATGCCGCCGGCGCAAACGCCCCCGACTCCTCTGTGCCAAAGCATACCGCCGTCTCGTCTGCAGGGGAGACCCCGAGGATATAGACGACAGCCATAATCGCTGAACAGCTCATTTCTTGACCTCCACTTCGCATTCGCTTTCTTTTTCAAAACACCATTTCCAGAATTCGTCGGACTTCCACATGACGTCCCACCACCAGGCATTCTCGCCTTTCGAATATGTCCGATAAACGAACGAACCGCCGAAACGCTCGACGTCGCCGCGAAACTTGCCCCAGAATTTTTCGTAAAAATCCTTGTACGACTCCGGCATGTCGGCATACGTCGTCTCCTCGTATCCGAACCACCAGTTCCCCGGGGCGTCGGGATGCAGCACCGGCTGATGGTGCGGGCGCGCCCAGGCGACTGCGGTAGCGGCATAACGCCCTGGATGGTCGAGCGACATTGCAATTGCCATCGATCCCCCGCTGCCGAGTCCAGTAAGGTAGATGCGCCGATTGTCGACAGGGGGCGCGGTCTCGCCCTCGGCGCACGACATCTCGACGACCTTGAGCACAAGATCGTCGTAGAGGGTGATGAGCGGAGCCCGCGGCTGGACAGGATAACCCGAGGGAATGCCGCAATTGGCATTTGTGGGCGGCATCGGGACGAGAAGCCACGCCGGATGGTCGTCCTGAAACTCGTCGCCGACGACCCGGCCAATCACGCCGACCTGGCGGAACTGCTTCACAAGGTCCGTGCCCTGCTCGCCGTTTCCAGGGAGATAGACGACAAGGGGAACCTTGCCCGAATCAAACCAGCTAAACGGATTCCACCAGCGACACGGGCGAGGTTTCGGACGGAATAGGAGAAACGGGATCGCGTCTGCATAGCTCTTGGCCTTGCGTCCGTATTCGGCCGACTTGCAATCGAGCGGTTCCCTGACGAACCAGTGCGCCTCGAGACCCGGGTACTCCGCAAGCTTTTCCGCAAGAGCGTTGTCAACCTCGTAATCCTCGACGCGTGACGGCCAGCCGTAGCCAGGCTGCCCCTTCCCCGGCGGATACGGCGCCAGTCTGCGCCAGTCAACCAGCATAGGCGCCGCATCGAACTCCCACCGAGCAAGAGCTGTCGCATCCGGCGCTACAATCGGCTCTGTCATCGGCGCGAGCCTGACCGCAACGGAGGCAATTATCGAAACGAAGACCATCTACGCTCCTCTGCCTCGAGCGACTGCTCCCCTGCGACAGAATTGACGATATACTCAAGATTGTTGCAAAACCTGCCGTTCATCTTGACTACGCCATAGACAAAGCCAGTGGACGTCTTGTGGCGAAACGCAATCAGGCGGACGCCTTCCCCCGAGCGGTTGCTCCGATCCTCTCGGAACATCATCTCGAAGACGCCTGGCGTGTATCCGTCCGTCGGCGCGACAAGTGGCGTCCCGAGCGAGTCCGGGTAGGCCTCAATCTCCTGGAATCCGTCTTCAGGCGACTTCGGCTCCAGGATGACATAGCCCGCCATCAAGTTGCCGTATCCCATGTTGTCCGAAACGCCGGGAAACATTCCGGTCTCGACATTGAACCATTCGGTCTCGTACTTCCCCTCCATCGGCCGCTCGCGGTTGAAGGACCAGAGATTGACCGAGCCGCGCACCATCTCGTGCGGCTTTACCTTACGACGCACGACGATCGGCTGCATGTTCGTAGGCGCAAAGGACTTATTGTCGTCCGAAAGCTCGGAAAACACGATTGGCGCCACGGTGGGCGAATAGATGTCGGGCGACGAGACGGCGACTTGCAGCTGCCCGTTGACGACGATGCCGCGATATACCGCGAGGCCAGCGGAATCCGTATTGACACCGCATACCGAGACGCCTTCGACGGGCTTGCCGCCGGTGTCGACTACCTTGAAAGTCACCTCGGCGTTCGCGCCATATCTGCGAACCGCCGAGGGCAGTTCGGACAACAGCCTGAGGTCGCCCACGGAGTGGGCTTTCGAGGAAAGCGGCAACGCGGCAAGGGCGGCCACTGCAACAACAAATATCTTCATTTCTTCTCCTTACTTCGCAAGCTTTATCTCGATCGGGACGAAGGCGTTCGGGTCCTTCGCGCGCTTCATGATCTTGTCGGCGTATTCGTCGCTGTAGTAGCGGTCGGTGTCGGTGCGGTCGCGCCGCCCGTTGTAGCGGCGAAGAGCGTCGAGCCAGCCGTCGAAGAACCCCTTCGGCCTCGATGCCGCCGGTCGCGCCGAAGCACCAAAGCCCTTGCGCGAAAGATACTTGATCGCCGCGCGAACATTGTTTTCAAGAGAGCCCTCGTTGCGCTTCGTCGGCTTCGTCAGCCCGACAAGCTCCTTCTCGACGCCCCAGTCGCCAGGAACATTAACCTGCAGCGGATCGACCGACCACGCCGCCTTGGAGCGCGGACCGTTGCCGCCAGATTCCTCGATCATGTGCGCCTTGACGAGCGCAGGCGTGAGATCGCCGACCTTCGCCGCCTGCTCCGGCGTGCCGCCGGTCCAACCCTTCTTGTCGGCGTTGAACGCGGCAACAAGTTTCGCTATCAGTTCGTCGTGCACCTGGTAGCGCTTGTCCTCGAAACCACGGAAGATGGGGAGTCCCGCGCCGCCTGCGCTCGGGCGCGGATGGGTCGTCCGCTTCTTCGTTTGCTCAGGGAACCACTTCGCGATCCACGCCTCAATCTTCTTGACGGTCTTCATCTCCTCGTCCGTCACGAAGCGGCGGTCGATGTAGAGTTCGCCCCAGTCGTCGAACGAAAACCCACCGAACGCGGGAGTGTCGATGACATACCGTTCGCTACCGCACGGCGGCACTTCTGCAATGCCCTTCTTCTTGAGCTCGACAGCGTGCTTTGCCTCGCGCTCCGCGGCGCGCTGCTGTATCGCGAGCGCCTCGGCCGCGAGAGGAAGTATCTCGACTATCGCCTGAGGATCTATCTCAAGCACGATGCCCTCGCCGGCAGACACAGGAACAACAAGCGCAGCGGCTATCGCAAGCGCAAGAACGATCTTCTTCATTGGCTATCTCCTCACGCAAGTCAGCCGGCGGCAAGCGCGGCCTTGATCGCCTCGACTGCCGCGTCTGGCGCAACGATCTGCATCTTCGACTTGTCGTCGCAGCGGCGCTTAATCTCTACGCCGCCGTTGGCAAGACCCTTCGCACCGACGACGACGCGCACGGGGAAGCCGATGAGGTCTGCGTCCTTGAACTTGACGCCGGGACGCTCGGCGCGGTCGTCGACGATTACGTCGATTCCGGCCGCCTCGAGCGCGGACTCGAGATCGTCCGCGATCTTCGTAACGTCGGCCTTGTCGGGATCGAGGTTTTCGACGATGACCTGGTACGGCGCGACGGACGCGGGCCATATTATGCCGTCCTTGTCGTGGCATTGCTCGATGACCGCCTGCAGCGTGCGGCTCACGCCGACGCCATAGCAGCCCATGATCATCACATGGTCTTCGAGCTTGTCGTTCTTGTAGACGGCGTTGAATGCGGCGGAGTACTTCGTGCCGAGCTTGAAGACCTGCCCGACCTCGATGCCGCGCTTGATCGCCATGGGCTTGCCGCACTTCGCGCAGATGTCGCCGTCCTTCACGATCACGAGATCGGCGTAGTCCGCGTCCGCGATCTTCGCGTCGCGCGCGAGGTCAACGTTCTTGAGGTGGAAGTCGTCCTTGTTTGCGCCGACGATGCGGCCCTTCGCGCCCTTGAGCGCGATGTCCGCGACGATCTTGAGCGACGCGTCTGCGGGAGCGACGGGGCCGACGAAACCGGCGTTCGCGCCGGTCGCCTTGAGAACTGTGCCGAAATCGGCGAGCGCGACGGACTTCGCGCCGAGGAAGCGCTTTAGCTTCACCTCGTTCACATCGCGATCGCCCTGAACGCACACCATGACCGGCTTGCCGTCGGCAACATAAACGAGAGACTTGACGAAGCGGTCGGCGGGAAGACCGAGGAAAGAGGCAACCTCTTCGATCGTCTTCGCGTTGGGCGTCGCGACCTCTTCATACGCGGGGCAGTCGGCGTCGGCACACGGCGCAGCGCGGCGTTCCGCCTTCTCGAGATTCGCCGCGTAGCCGCAGCCGTCGCAGAACGCGATTCCGTCTTCGCCAGCGTCGGCAAGAACGTGGAACTCGTGCGTCATCGAATCGCCCATGTCGCCGCCGTCGGCCTGCACAGGAACGGCCTTGAGCCCGCAGCGCGCGTAGATGCGCTCGTAGGCGTGGTACATGTTCCAGTAGCTCTTGTCAGCGCCCTCGGCATCCGTGTCGAAGGAGTAGGCGTCCTTCATCAGGAACTCCTTGGAGCGCATGAGCCCGAAGCGCGGACGCGTCTCGTCGCGGAACTTCCACTGGATCTGGTAGATCGTGACGGGCAGCTGGCGATAGGAGCTGACGAGCGACTTCGCGAGGTCGGTGAAGACTTCCTCGGCGGTGGGGCCGAGCGCGAACTCGTGCTCGCCGCGGTCGCGGAGCTTGAACATGTTCGGGCCCATCGTGTCCCAGCGGCCAGTGGTGCGCCAGAGCTCCGCCGGCTGCAGGATCGGCGAGACGATCTCGAGCGCGCCGGCACGATCCATTTCCTCGCGGACGATCTCCATGATCTTCTTGAGCGAGCGCATGCCGAGCGGCAGGTACGCGTAGAGTCCGCCGGCGACCTTGCGCGCGAGGCCGGCGCGCATCAGGAGGCGATGAGAGTCGATTTCGGCGTCACCGGGATTCTCCCGGAGCGTCTGTATGAGAGATTTCGTCCATTTCATGATTGGGATATTATACCAAATCCGCGCGCGTGGAATTTGGTATACTTTACCGCGAATGAAACATCCAGCCATATTCAGACGGACGGAGCTGATGCTCGGAACCGAGGCACTCGACGCGCTCGCGCGCACGAAAGTCGCTGTATTCGGGCTCGGCGGCGTGGGCAGCTGGTGCGCCGAGTCGCTCGTCCGCTCGGGCATTGGGAAGCTGCTACTCGTCGACTCCGACCGCGTCTGCATCACGAATGTGAACCGCCAGCTGATGGCGACGACGAAGACCGCGGGGCTGGTCAAGGCGGATGTCCTCGCAACGCGTCTAAAGGAGATCAACCCCCTCGTCGAGCTTGACGTGCGGCAGCAGATTTACTCGCCCGAGACGGCCGGGGAATTCGCGCTAGACGAATACGACTACGTGATCGACGCGATAGACTCCCTCGACTGCAAGGCGGCGCTCATACGCCATGCGCTGTCGATTCCGACGGTGACGCTCTTCGCCTCGATGGGCGCGGCGCTGAAGATGGACCCCTTCCAAATCCGCGCAACCGAGTTCCGCAAGGTTGAAGGCGATGGTCTCGCACGCGCGCTCCGCACCAAGTTCAAGAAGACCGGCGGCATGCCGACGCGAAAGTTCAAATGCGTGTGGAGCCCGGAGCGCCGAGAGAACCTGGGGCCGGCAGGCGCGGGGTGCGGCCTCGGCGAGTGCGTATGCCCGAAGGACCCGGGCGTCGGCGAGAGTTCGCTCGCAACGCACGAATGGTGCTCGTCAAAGGCGCGCATAAACGGCACGATCGCCCACACAACGGCCATCTTCGGTTTCGCGCTCGCGGGACTCGTCGTCCAAGACGTCGAACGCAGGGTTAGAGAATTTTCTTAAGTTGCTTATCTGCTGCAGAAGCAACCTTGTCGAAAAGCGAATTTCCGTGCGCGTCCATCGCGACTACGCCGCGAAAGCCCTCCACCTCGAAATGCCAGCACGCCTCGGCGGCGCCAAACTTATCGAGAAGGTCAACGCCAGCGACCTTTTTCACCGAAGCGGCGTAAAGCGCACCCGCGCCGCCAACTGCCTGCACGTAGACGCAACCGCACTTCTTCATCGCAGCGAGAGTCGCGTCGTCCATTCCACCCTTTCCGATGATGATGCGGACGCCAGACGACTTGATGAAAGCGGGCTCGTATGGATTTTCCCTGACGCTCGTCGTCGGGCCTGCGGAAACAACCGCCCAGCCGTCCTCGCGCTTGACGCAAACCGGCCCGCAGTGGTAGAGCGCACCGTCGTGGAAATCGACGGGTATCTTCCCGCCGTCCGCGAAGAACTTGTGGAACTTGTCGCGCCCAGTGTGGACGATGCCAGAGATGCTAACTGAATCGCCCGCCTTGAGCGCGCGAATCTTCTTCTCGTCAAATGGATATCTCAGCTCTTTCATAACCCAGTATTTTCAATGGTTCCGCGGGGCCTGTCCCCGCCCATTCTCGTTATTTAAGATATTTCCTAATGTTCTCGAAAAGCCAAGGAATCGTCTTCGGCTTGCGAGAGAGTATCTGGCAGTGCGGCGCCTGCTCAATCCGAGCGGCATACGGAACCTTCGCGGCAGCAAGGCGGTTCGTGAGCGACTCATAATTCTGAACCGCGACGATTCCGTCTGTGCCCACCGACTTGGGCGGCGCCACCCCGGAATCCATCATCTTCCAGAGGTCCGAGTAGGGACGCTTCTTCCCTGCGACATAAGTAAACTTTTTCGTTGTAGGAACGGCTCCAGTGCTCCCATAGAGACAGATCGTCGGCGGGCAATTCTCCGAAACGAGGTTGACGGGCGAGTAGCGAGCGATCTCCTTGACGAGTTTCGTAAAGTCGCCATAGTTATACCCAAGACCAGAAAGGACGCCAAAGTTCGCCGCCCAGGTCGGGAAGGCGCCTTTGTTTGCGTCCATCCCCGCCACTCCAAACTCTGGGCTGGAGATGTCGCTTGGGCCACAGTCGCTGAATACACAGGCGACCGGCACTGTGTGCTTGAGGTCGAGTCTGAGTACGGACGGGTTAGCGCCGTCGTAGGCATAGAGAAGCGAAAGATGTCCGCCCGCCGAGCTACCGCCGATTGCGAACTTCGAAATCTTGATTCCCGCCGCCTCGGCGATCTGCGGAAGGTGCGACACCATCGCGTCGATATCCCTCAGCATATCCGCGAAACCGTGCACCCCGCCATAGTCGCAGTTGCACAAGGCGTAGTTCATCGACGCCACGACGAATCCGTTCTTCGCCATCTCGGCAAAAAGCGGCATTGGCCAATTCTTGTTTCCGCTGATCCATGCTCCGCCGTGGACATAAAGGAAGAACGGCGCATCCTCAGGAATCTTGCCTATTTTCGCTGGCAGATAGAGGTCGTATGTCTGTGCAACGTCCGGATGTGCCGCGCCCTTGCCCGGCTGTCGCGGACCATAGGCAATGTCTTTGCATACGAAGGAATTCCCTCCCTGAGGCATCTTCACCGGCTTGAGCGTCAACTGTTGCTCAGCGGCAGCCGACAGCGCAAAGCAGGCAAAACACGCAAGACAACACGTCATCTTCAATAATAAACTCTCGCGCCACTTCCTCATGCGTCGTATTATATCACAAATCCCAAGACCATGCCCGCAGGAGCAAGCGGGGACAGCAACTGTTCACAATCCAGTGCGACAATAGGCAAAATAGACGATAAGACATATTAAGATATAGCCGGAAATCAGAATGCCGAGAATTCTGACCAACCAACATACCCACTTTCTCTTAATCCGAAACGACCGCTTGACCATCCATGCACCCAAGGAGAACAACCCGATGACAATGGCCATCGAGACAACGACATAGGCGATCTCCAACCAAGGAGGCGGCATGTCACCAGCCCTTTCGTCAGCGTGAGAAGTTGAAGATCGGCAGCCACTTGGCGAGGCCGTGCGGATTGTAGTTGAGCAAGCCGACCTGAAAGGCACTACGCTCACCATAGTCACTCGCAGCATTAAACAATCCAACCTGTAGGCCGCCATCGGCATTGAACGCACCAATCTGGAAGCAACCGTTAAAATTGTAGAATCCAGCCTGCAACCCACCGCCGGCGTTGGCCAGACCAACCTGCAAACCCGGCAACCATGGATATGGATCTCCGCCCCGATCACCAAGATTTGACTCGACATTAAAAGCACCAACACTCACGCCGATATTGCGTCCCGTGAGGTTCAAAAGCCCGACCTCAAATGCATAATTGAATCCGCAGACATCGATCAGCCCAACCTGCGTGAAATAGTTATTCGCGACTGCGTTCAGTGGTGCCAAAGAGGCAATAGCCGATTTCTGGTTCATGTTCAGCAAGCCCGCCGCAACGCCGTACACGTCGGCGTCACCGGGGAAGAGCTGGACCGGACGACACGAGCAAATCCCAACCTGAACAGGCGTCCAGCCAACACGCAA
>Ga0310695_10007206_pt1 | contig 17872 bp, 16 predicted proteins | sample RumenRJG_04DNA_FD_203882 | JGI IMG/M metagenome (GOLD analysis project Ga0310695, IMG submission 203882) | Bovine rumen microbial communities from Lethbridge, Alberta, Canada - RJG_04 (v2) (version 2) | ecosystem: Host-associated > Mammals > Digestive system > Stomach > Rumen | place: Canada...
ATGATACAGGAAGCTGGAGTTCATATCGTTATAGTTTAAAAGGTGGTACTTATAAACATATAACGTTTCTGGCTTCCTCTTTTATATATCGATTAGTATCCTACCAACTGGAAAAGCGGAAGAACCAATAAAGAATAGAGAGCGCTTTGAGCTACTTCCCTATGTGTCCACAGACGAGTTAGAACAACTTTATGAACAGGCGTTTTGCTTTGTTTATCCTTCACTCAATGAGGGTTTTGGCTATCCCCCACTGAAAGCCATGGGATATGGTACTCCTGTTATCGCTTCATCTGCCACGAGTATACCCGAAGTGTGTGACGATGCAGCTTGTTATTTCTCACCGACTAATATGGATGATATGGCGGCTAGGATTTTGAGAGTATCTTATGATGGCGATTACCGCTCTATGTTGATAGAAAGAGGTTTGAGAAGGGTGGAGGATCTTCAGAGCATGCAAGTTCAGGAGTTAGATATTATTTTGAGGATGATATTTGAATAATTGTAATATGAATATTGTTTCGACTTCTAATAGAAGTATTCCTATTAATATGAGAAAAACAACCATTTTCTCTTGGTATCATTCAATGATATGGTCGTTGATATGTATCATAGCAATGGTATTGAGTGACCCAACTAGTTTGTTCTCATACGGATATGCTCTTATTCTGCTTACAGCCAGTTCTTTCTTGATTTGCAAGCATGAGGTAAAAGATGTTTTTTTTACCTATCATTTCTATTTGCTCATTGCTATTGTTATATTCGCCATTCAAAAATTTCAATTCCCTGAACATGAAGGATTGACCGGAGATTTGGCACCGTTGGATGATGCCAGTTTTTATGCAGAGATTGTAGATGGTAGGGTAAGATATTACTGGATTCGTTCTGTTGATGATAAGATGGCTTATTCCATTCTGTTAAAACTGATATATCCCTTTTATATCAATACTCCACTTAATATAGTCACGGTTAATATCCTATCTACAGCATATTTACCCATCTTTGTCCGTAGACTATCTAATCTAATGACTGAGAATTCGAAGGTCGGCTATTATGTTTTTTTGTATTCCATGCTCTGCCCTTTTACGCTATTTTTCGGGTGCATTATATTGCGAGAGTCATTTACGACAGTTATGGTAATTGCTGGCCTTTGCTGTTTCATTCAAAAGAAATATATACCTTTGGCTGTATGTGTTGTATCTTTGATATGGGTACGTTTCGGTACACTGGCATTCTTAATAGTAGGAATTATTCTGCTATATAGGTTCCAGTTGAAACGTAAAAAACGCACAGATTTCTATTTTGCTCTCCTAATAATCGGCGTGATAGCTGCCTTTTATTTGTCTTTTGCATTTCTGCAGGATTTCTCAGGAGGTAAACTCAGTAATACTTTAATACGTTCGACAGATAGTGAGAGGTATGAGGACAGCACAATTGGATCTATTATGATGTTGCCATTTCCTATTAATATTATATTGTCAACTGCATTCTTCCTTTTTATTCCATTGTTCAATATTCCCAAGCCCGTAGAGGGCTATATTATTCTCAATGGTATTTTTCAGGGATTTTTGACGCCGTTGTTTATGTTTTTCCTGTGGAAATATATATTTAACGCATCTCTCGTATCATTTTACAGAAAAAATAATGATGCAGTCAAGCAGATTTTTTACATAGTTTTATTATTTGCATTGTTACTTGGAACCATATCCATGCAGTCGCGACATAAAACCGTATTATTCCCAATTTTATGTATGCTTGCCGCATACGGAAGGGTTTATTACGATAAAAAATTTGCAGGAATTTCTACTTTAATTGCAACATTAATAATTGTTCCGATGCTATTTATCGCCTTTATTAATTTCATAAAAACAGGTTTTTAAGCATGAAAGTATTATATTCAACTCAAAGTGTTGTCGAGTTTGATGGACATCACTATTATAGTAATCCTGTTCAAGCAACCTATAAAAGGTATTTGACACTTGGCGAAGATATAACTGTGCTGAGTTATATGAAGCATGTCGAGAAACCGCAAAGTGATCATGTGGATGAAGGTGCTGTTAAGTTCGTGTTTGTAAAGAAGGTAAACACGCTGAAGGGCATGTTAAAACGAGAAAGCAAGGCAGATGATGCGAAAATTGAAAAGCTTGTTCGTGAGTCTGATGTCTGCGTATGTCACATCCCATGTGGTCACAGCTATAAGGTGATAAAATATGCCAAGAAATATAACAAGCCATATATGACGGTTGTTTGTGGATGCCCATGGGATGCCCTGTGGAATTACGACTGGCGTGGGAAGATTTTGGCTCCGATGTCATTCTTCAATTTGAGGAGCATTCAGAAGGCGGCCCCTTACTCGATATATGTAACGAATGAATTCTTACAGAAACGCTATCCAAATATCGGCAAGTCTGTAGGATGCAGCAATGTGAATATTTCGACTGGCGTGGCTGGCGTTTTGGAGCAACGGTTAGAGAGTTTAAGAAAACGGCAGGCAGAGGGTCGCATACTCAGAATAGGAACTGCAGCTGCGTTGAACGTACCCTATAAAGGTCAGGAATACGTAATCCGTGCCTTGTCTCGTCTTAGAAAGGAAGGAGTCAATTTTGAGTATCACTTGATAGGCCTTGGCAGTGATGAAAGACTAAGAGGCATTGCGGCTTCTGAAGGGATTACAGATTTGGTACATTTCCATGGTCCGCTACCACACAATGAGGTGCTGGCCTTTATGGATGACTTGGATATCTATGTTCAGCCCAGCAAACAGGAGGGGTTGCCTCGTGCCACTATTGAGGCTATGAGTCGTGGTTGTTTGTGTCTGGGTTCACGTGTGGCAGGCATTCCTGAATTGTTGGAACCCCAATATCTGTTTACCAAAGGAAGTGTATCAGAAATTGCTGAAATTCTGAGGAACGTTACGCAAGAATCCCTTTTGAATCAGGCAAAACGAAATTTCAATAAGGCAAAGGAGTATGACCGCGACGTGCTCAACGAGCGTCGACGTCTATTTATTGAGGATTTTAAGGAGAGTTATAGGTAACGATAATGAAGATAATACTTATACCAGGCAATACGGACTTGAACCGTGGCGATCAAGCCTTGGTTTGGGAGTCTATTCGACTGATAGAAGATGCATGTGAGGATGCTGATATTACACTGATGAAGGGAGATGACCTTCGTCAGTATTCTCAAACTGAGAAACTCGGATATCCGTTGATACAAACGGTTCTGAAGCATCCGGGACGTTTTTTCAATAAGCGTAAGCATGTAAGATATTCAGTTTTTGATATTGCGGTCATGGGACTAGTGGCCGTATTTGATTTCTTTCTTTCGAGCGCTTTGTTGGTACGATGCAGATTTGTTAACTATTTAGCGCAAAGGTTTTTTCCAAAGAATAGCCGAGAAACGCTTGCGAAGTTCCGCAACTGCGACGCTGTAGTTGTTAAGGGCGGTGGTTTTATACATTCATACGGAGCTATTACAGATGCATATCAGATATACTACCTATTGTTCTATATGCTTCTTGCGATAAGATATGGCAAGAAGTTGCTGATTCTGCCTAACAGTATTGGTCCGTTAAAAAATGGGATAGCACGCAGATTAGCAATATATGTTATGAATCATGCTGATTATGTTTCGGTAAGGGAGTCGGTTTCCAATGATTACCTTCTCTCCATGAAGTCTCTACATAGCCATATATACCATCATGCTGATCTTGGTTTTTTCCTAAATGCTTCCGCAGGATTTGATGCTATAGACTACCTGAAGAATCATGGTGTAGATACATCAAAGCAAATGGTTGGCATCACGCTTCGCCCATATAGATTTCCGGGCGATGCCAATCCAGAGGAAAAATATAGGAACTACATTGATAGTGTAGTAGCCTTGGTACAAAAACTGCTTGAAAAGCGTTATCAGATAATCTTATTCTCTCATACGTTAGGGCCTGGAGCACATGAAAACGACGCTCTTGCTTTGGAGGAACTTTCTGCTATTCTTGATGAACGGAACCTTCCTTACAAATTTATAGAGGACGTTGCGCTGGATTGTCGCCAAGTGATGTCTATTTACTCTCATTTTACTTTTTTAGTTGGTACAAGGTTCCACTCCGTCATCTTTGCTCAAAACAGTTTTGTTCCCACAATTGCCATTTCCTATGGGGGCAACAAAGGTGTAGGTATTATGAAGGATGCAGGCCTTGACGATTATTCTATTCCAATGGGAGAAATATCTTCTGAGAGGCTTGTCTCGGCTTTTGAGCGATTAGAAACCGATAGGAATGAAGTAATTGAACAATTAAGACAACATCGTAATGAACTTGAAAACGACAGGGATATTATGGTCAACGAAGTTAAAAAAAGTGTTAACAGAGGGGAGGGTAAGTTAATAAGAATTCCCTATGTGCCTGATACTAATATTGGTTATCTCAAAGCAGCGTAAGTGTCAGGTTATGAAAAGGGTTATTACATACGGAACTTACGATCTTCTACATCAAGGACATATTAACTTGTTACGAAGAGCCAAAGAATTAGGAGACTACTTGATAGTTGGAGTCACCAGTGACAGTTTCGACCGAGGACGTGGCAAACTTAATGTGCGCAACAACGTATTAGAGCGTGTTGAAGCAGTTAAAGCGACAGGCTACGCTGACGAGGTAATTATAGAAGATTACCTTGGGCAGAAAATTGATGATATTCAGAAGTATGATGTGGATATATTTGCCATCGGATCTGACTGGGAAGGTAAGTTTGACTATTTGAATGAATACTGCAAGGTGGTGTATTTGCCTCGTACCGAAGGTATATCTTCTACAATGCTCCGTGCAGAAAGCCAGGATATATATAAAATAGGTATCATCGGTAGCGGACGTATTGCCAATCGTTTTGTGCCAGAAACCAAAGTGGTGAATGGTGCTGAGGTGGTTGCGGTATTTAATCCAGACAAGGAAGAATCAGAATTGTTTGCCAAGAAACATGACTTGGAAGCATATACGGATTTTGATTGTTTTGCTGAGAAAGTTGATATAGTTTATATTGCTTCACCACATCTGACTCATTATGATTATATCAAACGGAGTTTGTTAGCTGGTAAGCATGTACTCTGTGAAATTCCCTTTACGCTGAAAAAAGAAGAGGCGCTTGAACTTTACAGGTTGGCTGAAGAAAAGAACCTTGTGCTGATGGAGGCCAGTAAGACTGCTTACTGTCCCGCTTTTGGTCATATCGTTACCCTGATTAAAAGCGGCATTATAGGAGATGTGGTTGATGTAAAGGCCTCTTTGAGTAAGATGGTAGCACCCCCTACACGTGAATTGGATGCGGAACAGGCTGGTGGTGCTATGACAGAACATGCCCCACTTACAGTTATGGCAATCGTTAAGCTTCTGGGCTTAGATTGGAAGGATATAAACTTCCATACCAAACGTGAGAACGGTGTGGACATTTACACAAAAGGTGTCATTAACTATCCACATGCTACTTCATCCTTTACACTCGGTATTGGTGTGAAGACAGAAGGCAATTTGGTTATATCTGGTACGAAAGGGTATGTGTACGTTCCTGCTCCTTGGTGGCTTACCAGCTATTTTGAAGTACGATACGAAGACCAAACTAAGAATAAGAAATACTTCTATAGCTATGATGGCGAGGGTCTGCGTTATGAGATACAGGAATTCCTTTCAATGATAGTCAACGACCGTCGTAGTTGCTATAAACTTCGTCGTAGAGAAAGTGTTGCTATAGCTGAGATAATAGAGAAATACCGTAATGGAGAAAATGTAACTGAAATATGAAAAAGGATCTGAAATATGCTGTTGTAACTGGTGGCACGTCTGGAATGGGGCTGGGCGTAGCTAAAATGCTCGTAGATAAAGGCTATTATGTATTTACCACATATGTTGGCCCAGTATTTACTGAAAAGGTAAATAATTACGAAGCTCATTTGGTAGACCAGACCCGAAGAGAAGAAGTGTATGCCTTTATTAGGTATGTAAAATCAAAGACCAACCATCTTGATTGTCTCGTTTGCAATGCCGGAATGAGTATTCGCAAATCATTCACAGAGACTACGGATGAAGATTGGGATAGACAAATGGAGGTGGCTGTAAACTCGCACTACATCATGGTTCGTGAGTTTTTTGCTATCATACCTTCCGGAAGTCGGATCCTCTTCACTGGCTCACAGATGGCTGTTCATCCTCATGCGACAGTTCTTTCTTATGGAGTAACAAAGTCGGCAGTATGTGCTTTGGCTAAGAACCTTGTCAAGGAATTTGAAGGGACTGGTACTACCGTAAATACCATCATTCCTGGCTTTGTGGCAACTCCTTGGCAGAATGAAAAGCCGGAAGAAATCAAACAGAATATTTACAAGAAGACTGCAATTCATCGTTTTGCCACCGTTGATGAGATTGTAGATGCATTCCGCTTTTGCATTGATAATCCATTTGTCAATGGAAGTATGATAGAAGTGAATGGAGGATATTGTTACAAATGATATAAAATATGGCATCAATAGGATTGGTTAACGCTATTAAATACAATAAGTGGCTGTATAGAATTTATAACTTCACAGGTAGTATTCTTGTAAAAATTCTAAAATTATTTCTTCGTCCTAATGACAAACTGATACTTTTCACAAGTTTCAGTGGCAGGAGGTATGATGACAGTCCGAGAGCAATCTATGAAACCATGCTTGCAGATCCAAAGTTTGACGGTTATGATTTTGTGTGGGCATTTAGGGAGCCGGAAAAATTCATTATTCCCAAAGGACGTAAGGTTAAGGTAGATACTTTTAGCTATTATAAGTCAGCACTAAAGGCTAGAGTATGGATGACCAATGTTGGCATTACTCGTGGACTTGATTTTAGTGGTATCCACACCTTTTTTATGAATTCGTGGCATGGGACGGCTATAAAGCATATTGGCGGCGATGCTCAGGGGAAGGAAACGTTTAAGTCTAAGAAATCAAAGCAACCATGCGTTGACATATATCTTGCACAAGGAAATTATGATGTTGATGTTTTCTCAAGTGCTTTCCGCGTCCCACGCAATAAAGTTGCGTTAACAGGCTTGCCGCGCAACGATGAACTTACTCAAGGGAACACTGTAATGATAGTTCAGCAATTAAGGGAAAGGATAGGCATACCAAAGGACAAAAAGGTAATACTGTATGCGCCTACTTATAGGGAATACGAGAAAGATTATGGCAACAATTGTATCATGAAACCTCCCTTTGATTTAGACAAGTGGAAGAAAGAACTCGGTAATGATTATGTGCTGCTTATTAGGGCACATCAGGAAGTGGTAAGAGTACTTGACCTACAGGAGAATAACTTTGTGAGAAATATGTCAGCGTATCCAGCACTCAATGAGTTGATGCTAATTTCGGACATGCTTATCTCAGACTATTCAAGTATCATGTTTGACTTCTCTATACTTGGCCGTCCCATACTTTGCTACACATACGATTATGACCGATATGAAAAGGAACGGGGTATGTATTTCGACATACGAAAGGAACTTCCTTCAAAACACGATGAGGACGAGCTTATCAAACTCATAAAAGAAGGAAACTTATCTAAATTGTCTAAAAATGCTGTAAGATTTCGTGATAAATATGTAACGGAGTATGGCAGTGCTTCGCAAAAAGCTGTTAATATAATTTATGATGCAATAAATGAGAAAAATTAGAATTATCCGTGCATGCACAGTCCCACAATCCCTCGGCTTTGTCAAAGGGATGCTGCCAGACTTAATGAAGAAATATGAGGTGGTATTGGTTTCATCCCCTGGTGAGCAGATGGATGAGATAAGTGATACGTATGGGGTTCGATGTGTAGCCGTCCCTATGGAACGACATATTTCGCTGAAACGCGATATAGTATCGCTCTGGTGTATGATAAAAGCCTTTAGAAAGGAGAAACCAGATATGGTTCATTCCATGACCCCTAAGGCTGGAATGATTTGCATGTTGGCAGCATGGCTGACGAGAGTTCCTGTGAGAGTACATACGTTTACAGGCTTGGTTTTCCCCACTTCTATTGGAATGAAACGTCGCATACTTATGGCGACAGACTGGCTGACATGCGCTTGTGCTACACATGTTATACCTGAGGGTGAGGGTGTGAAGGCCGATCTTCTTAACAACGGGATAACAAAGAAGCCATTGAAAGTGTTGGGCTATGGTAACGTTCGAGGAATAGACTTAGATCGTTTCTCCATGAGGAGGGAAATTAAAGCGAAACTGGATGAACTTTGTCTCAAAGACAGTTCTAAATTCACCTTCCTCTTTGTTGGACGTATTGTTAAAGATAAAGGCATCAATGAGTTGTGTGAAGCTTTTGATAAGTTGTCAAGCATAGCTCCTACCCGATTGCTACTGGTTGGCGCTTACGAGGATTCATTAGATCCAATCTCAGAAAAGTCACGTGAAATTATCTCCAAAAACAAAGCAATAGAGGCTGTTGGACCCAAATATGGTGATGACCTTCTGGTTTATTATGCAGCCGCAGATTGTTTTGTCATGCCCAGCTATAGGGAAGGATTCCCCAATACTGTATTAGAAGCAGGAGCAATGGGATTGCCTTCTGTAGTAACTGACATTAATGGTTCTCGTGAGATTATTAAGGATGGATATAATGGTTTGATTGTGCCTTCGAAAGATGCAGATGCACTCTATAAAGCTATGAAGAGAATGGTTGAGAATACAGAGGAGCGAAATAATATGGCTTCGGTCGCTCGAGAACATATTGCAACTCACTATGAGCAAGGATTTGTGAGAAAGTGCCTGTATGAATTTTATGACGAGATTTTACCTATAGAGAAGGATTGAATATGTATAAGAACTTTTTTAAACGATTTTTCGACTTTTGGATTGCATTGATAGCATTGATATGTATCAGTCCAATCTTGTTGGTGATAACCATTTGGCTGCACTTTGCCAACAAAGGCGCTGGAGCATTTTTCTTTCAGGAGCGTCCAGGTAAAGATGGAAAGATATTTAAGATTATCAAGTTTAAGTCGATGACAGATGAACGTGATGCAGAAGGTAATCTGTTACCAGGCGAACTGCGTATTACGAAAGTTGGAAGGTTCGTCAGGAAAACATCACTTGACGAGCTGCCTCAGTTGTTTAACGTGCTGAAAGGAGATATGTCGCTGATAGGTCCTAGACCTCTGATGCCAAGATATTTGCAATTATATAACAAAGATCAGATGAGAAGGCACGAAGTCCGACCTGGTATCAGCGGCTGGGCACAGTGTCATGGGCGAAATAATATCACATGGACAGAGAAATTCAAACTTGATGTGTGGTATGTTGACCATGTATCACTTTGGATTGACATAAAAGTGATATATCTTACGATAATGAGTGTTTTGAAACGACAAGGCATTGACTCTGGTGATGGGAAGGTCGGAGCCGTTGGATTTGATGGTACTAATTGAATTGAAATTTCTAAATTATGAAAGCATTGGTAATTGCTGGCGGTCTGCCTCAGATTGAATTAATAAAACAGTTAAAAGAACGTGGTATAGAGGCCTTGTTGGCAGACGGTAGCCCATACGCAGTGGCGAGACCCTATTGTGACAAGTTCTTTCATGTGGATGTTTTCGACATGGAAGCTATCAAAGATATTGCTGTCAGCGAGAAAGTGGATTTTCTTATCACGGTATGTGCAGATCAAGTTCTGCTGGTGGTAGCCAAAGTGTCGGAAATGCTCGGACTTCCCTGTTACATTGACTACGAGACATGTCAGGATGTGTCGGACAAGATACGTATGAAGCGTATCTTCAAGCATTCTGGCGTACCTACAACTGATTATGTTGAGACAGACCATTTAGACATGGATGTTATTGGGAAACTGAAATTTCCCTTGGTGGTCAAGCCTGTGGATGCCTATAGTTCGAAGGGCGTGCGTAAGGCAGAGAACTTGGAAGAGCTGAAGCAGTATTATGAGGAGGCGCATCAAATCGGGCGTAGCGGCCGTGTAATTGTGGAGGAATTCTTTGCTGGTGAAGAAATAAGCGTGGATGCCTTTGTTGTCAATGGCAAAGCACAACTGCTGAATGTGACGAACAGTGAGAAGGTGAAAGACAAAGACCGCTTTGTCATCTTCCGCGGTCGTTATCCCGTAAAGGCTTCTGAGAAAGTGATGAAACAGATTGAGGATATATGTCAGAAGATTGCCGACGGCTTCGGATTGGTGAATGCTCCTTTGCTGGTACAACTGCTGCACGATGGCGATAGGGTTTCTGTGCTGGAGTTCTGCGCCCGGACTGGAGGCAATATGAAGTATTTGCTTATCAAGTATGCCAGCGGTGTAGACGTAATAGGAGCTACGCTGGATATTACTCTGGGGCAGAAACCTGATTTGAGACCGAAGTTTGAGAAGCATAACGTGGTGGTTAACGATTTCATATATTGCAAGCCTGGTACGTTTGACCATTTCGAAGGTTTTGAAGAGTTGGTAAAAGAGGGTGTGATTAATGAATTCCACCCAGTGAGACTTAAAGGAACTCAGATGTGTGGTGTTACCAGTAGCAGTGACCGTATAGCTGGTATGAACATCGTTGCAGACACACTCGAAGAATATAATGCAAAACGTGAAAAGATAAATGCCAAAGTGAAGGTAGTTGATGTTAATGGTGAAGACATCATGCGACACGATTTGCTTCCCGAAATGAAATAATCATCAATAAAGACAATAATATAATGAAAGAGACTAGAGACTATTTGAAGAGTATAGGCATGCCTGCAGGCGACCTGTACAATCTACCAACCTCTGAGAAGCGATTCGAGGATGGTGGACAGTATCGTTTTGAGGTACCTGGAATCCAAGGACCTGGACCAATGAAAGCATTGCTAGAAGCGCTGGACAATTATGGTATTCAGATTCACCGCGTGACTCAGACTCAAGGTATTATGCGGTTGTTGGACAGCGAAATTGAGCAGATGCTGGAATACGCGCATAAGTGGAACGTGGAACTGCTGCTGGCTACAGGCCCTCGTGCTACGATTGATACCAGTGCAAGCGTGAATACTCCGGAGGGAGTACGCATGGGCTATCGTCTTCGTGGTCAAGAGCAAATTGTGCGTGCGGTGGAGGACATTAAACGCGCTGCCAAGATTGGTGTGCGTTCATTCATGGTATATGATGAAGGCCAGCTTTGGTTGATGAATCAGATGCGTAAAGATGGCTACTTGCCTGCAGATGTAAAGTTTAAGGTGAGTGCCCATACAGGTCATGGTAACCCCTGTTCTGCCAAGATGCTTCAGGAAATTGGTGCTAACTCGTTCAATCCCGTGCGTGACATTCAGCTTCAAATGCTTAGTGCCATCCGTGCTGCAATTGACATTCCCATTGATATTCATACAGAGAACCCAAAAAGCACGGGTGGCTTTATCCGTCACTATGAAGTGCCTGAGTTTATCCGTGTGGCTGCTCCTATCTATCTGAAGACTGGTGGCAGTGTTGCTGCTACGCATAGTTGGGATACTACTGAGGCTGATGCCAAGAAACGTGCCAAGCAGGTGGCATTGGTGAAGAGAGTGATAGATACCTATTATCCAGAAGCGGTTGTTTCACCCAAAAAGTGAATAGTGAATAATGAAAAGTGAATAATTTGCTATCATAAAAGAAATAATGAGACATCATATGTATAATCCGGGGTTTAACTTTGTGAAGGCCCCGATGGAGTTTAATAAGAGTACGGAACGCGACACCCTGCAGTATTGCTTGGGTGCTACGCTTTATATGCCTGGCACGAAGGACATCCGTGAGAAGGTCATTAACCATGAGTTGCCTGTTACATCATTTGTGATGTGCTGTGAGGATGCCATCAAGGAGGAAGATCTGCCTGCCGCAGAGCAGAACATCCTCGACACGATGGACTATTTTGCTGATCAGATAGAAGCTGGCAAAATTACCCAAGATGACATTCCCCTGATTTTTATGCGTGTTCGCAATCCGGAACAATTCAAGAATTTTGCCCAGCGTATCACCAAGCGCCAGGCAGATATTCTGACTGGATTCAACTTCCCGAAGTTCAACAGTAAGAACGCCCTTGGGGTATTACGTACTCTCGTAGAAACAAATGCCCGTTTAGGCGTGACGCTATATGGAATGCCTATTTTGGAGGGTGAGGAGATTGCTTTTCGTGAAAGCCGCAATCAGGAACTGTTGTTGCTGAGAAATATTCTGGAGCCTTACAAGGAGTTGATATTGAACATCCGTGTTGGTGGTACGGATATGTCATCACTTTTTGGCGTGCGTCGTGGTATCAATTCTACGGTATTTGATATCATGACCGTACGTGACGCGCTGTCTGACATTCTCAATGCCTTCAACCGCTTCAATGACTACTGTGTGTCTGCAGCTGTATGGGAATACTTCCGTGCCTATAAGGATGATGATATCGACGATGTCATTAAGCGTAATTTCCACAATGCGCTGATTAAGGGGCAGGATATCGTTAACCCTGCTATTGATGGACTGCTGAAGGAGGTGTTGCTCGACCGTGCCAATGGCTTTGTAGGTAAAACTATTATTCATCCGACTCACGCTAAGTTCGTGAATGCGATGTTTACCGTGGTTGAAGAGGAGTATAATGATGCCATTCAGATTCTGAACACCAGTGGCGGTGTGATTAAGAGCGAGGGCGGTGGTAAGATGAATGAGATTGGACCGCACCATCGCTGGGCTGAGAAGATTGTCCGTCGTGCCAATGTATATGGTGTCGTGAAGAACGAAGACTCGGTACTGAACCTCGTTCTTGGAAAACAGGAATAAAAAGATGAAGATTGTTTTAGGTACGATGAACTTCGGGCCGCAGCTGGACCTGGAAGCCAGCCGTTTGATGACCCGAAGTTTCCTGAACTCCGGTTTTAACGAACTGGATACGGCCTACGTGTATAATGGTGGCGACACAGAGAGGTATTTGGGAGATATACTCCCGAATCTCTCTGGCTACTATTTGGCCACAAAGGTTCACCCCAGAATTACGGGAAAACTGGACAGGGAAACCATCCTGATGGAGTTTAACGAGAGCTTGAAGCGGATGAACCGCGACAAGGTGGACTTGCTGTACTTCCATTTCCCTGATGGTAAGACTCCCATTGATGAGGCTTTGGAAACTGTTGCAGAACTCTATGAACAGGGTAAGGTGAAGGAACTGGGGCTGAGCAACTATCCCGCATGGCAAGTGGTTGATATATGGCACAAATGCGAGAAGTATGGCTGTCCAAAACCTACTGTTTACCAAGGCATGTACAATGCGCTTTGCCGCAATGTTGAACCGGAACTATTCCCTGCTATCCGTGCATTGGGAATGCGTTTTTATGCATTCAATCCTCTGGCAGGTGGAATGCTGACGGGAAAACATCAGCATTTTGAGGATGCACCAGAACCTGGACGTTTTGCCCGTTTGAAGAGCTATCGTGACCGCTATTGGAAGCAAAGCTACTTTGATGCCGTGGATGAAATCCGCAAGGCATGTGAGGCAGAAGGTATTCCCATGGTAGAGGCTGCTTATCGTTGGCTTTGTAATCATTCCATGATGGATGCCACAAAGGGTGATGGTATTCTGCTTGGAGCCTCTAAGATCAACCAGATGGTGCAGAATATGGAAGCTGCCAAGAAGGGTGAACTTCCACAATCTATATTAGATGCGATGGATGGTGCATGGGAAATAGCGAAACCTGATAGTCCAGCTTACTTTAAATTTATTTGATAATACTAGATGAATATCTCTCGAATATTCTTTGAAAGTATAGATGAAGTAGCCAAACGAGAAGTACCAGCAGAAGTCATGGCAAGAGCAAAACGCTCATTGCTGGATTATTTAGCAGTGACTTGTGCAGGTGCGGCTTTTCAGAAAGAGAAGTTGGAGGGTTACTTTGAATTTGCACAGCCAGAGTTTGGTTCATTTAAGGCTATTGGTACAGCTAGGAACCTTGCATTGAAAGAGGCTGTTTTCTTGAACGGTTTGAATGGTCATGCACTGGACTTTGATGATGGTACGAACTCTGGCATTATACATCTTGGATCACCTATCTTTTCCTTACTGATACCGTTAGCACAACGGTACCATATCAGTGTTGAGAACGTGCTCCGTGCCGCTGTTGTGGGCTATGAAGCATCCTATACGATGGCTGTTTCTATCCAGCCGAAGCATAAGGCATTGGGTTTCCATGCTACAGGAACTTGTGGAATGTTGGGCGCAACATTGGCTGCTGCTTATATGCTGGGATTCTCTGATGAAGAGAGATTTGAGGCTTTCGCAGCTGCGAGTGTAGCAGCATCGGGCATGTTGAAGGTGCTGGATGATGGCTCTGAGTTGAAACCCTATAATGTAGCAAAGACGGCTTTGTTGTCATTGACAAGTCTTCAGCTGGCAAAGGCTGGATTCAAAGGACATCCTGACCCACTTGGCGGTTATCGTGGATTTCTGAAGATGATGTCAGGTGACGAGAATACAGAAATTAAGCCTACGCTGCTGAATGGTACCTATGCCATCATGAAAAGCTATACCAAGCCGTATGCCTCTTGCCGTTATACCCATCCGCCTGTAGAGGCTGCTATCCATCTGAGAAATCAATACGGTATTACACCAGAAAAGGTTGATAAGATAAAGGTAGAGACTTATAGCCTGGCTGTATCTGGTCACGACCATACGGACATTCAAGGAGCTTATTCCGCCAAGATGAGTACACCGTATAGTACCGCTGTGGCCCTGATCTACGGTAAGGCTGGCTTGCAGGAGTTTGGTGAGGATGTGCTGAATAATCCTACGGTTGCCGCTTTGACCAAGAAAGTGGAGGTTGTGGCTGATGAAGAGTTAAGTAATATCTTCCCCGATAAGCAGTCTGCTATATTGACCATTGAGGCAAACGGAAAGACGTATTCGGAACGTGTGGACTTCCCCAAGGGAGAACCGGAGAATCCGTTAAGTGAAGAGGAATTCAAAACCCGTTACGATGCGTTGATGGCATACGGTTGCATTAAGAAAGAGGTGTCTGATGCTATTTATGCGAAAGTAAATGAGCAGAATGCAAGCGTAGAAGAACTAATAGAAAAACTATAAGATATGGTAAATCAAAAAGAATTGTTTGAGGCATTAGATGCAATGGGAGTGGACTTTTTTACGGGAGTCCCAGATTCGCTGTTGAATGATTTCTGCCTATATATGACCAACAATATGACAGCAGAACAGCATGTGATGGCAGCCAATGAAGGCAATGCTATCGCTATTGCAGCCGGTCATTATATGGCAACGGGCAAACTGCCGTTGGTGTATATGCAGAACTCGGGTATTGGTAATGCTACCAATCCGTTGTTGTCGCTGACGCATGATTGTGTGTATGGCATTCCGATGATATTGGTCATCGGTTGGCGTGGAGATCCTGCCATCAGTGACCATGCTCAGCATAAGAAGCAGGGAGAACTGACTCCTGTATTAATGAAGGATATGGATATTCCTTACGAGATACTGGATGATGAGAACACGGTAATTGAGAAATTCCACAAGGCGGCTGACAAAGCCCGTGAGATTTCTTCTCCTGTGGCACTCATTGCTAAGAAAGCTATCCTCACAGAAAAAGTAAAGAAGCAAGTATATGCTGAAAGTCCGCTGATGAACCGCGAAGAGGCAGTGGCTGCTGTAGTGGATATCCTTGGTGACGATGCCATCTATTTAGGTACTACAGGTCGTGCAACTCGTGAGGTTCATGAGCAGTTGAAACTACATGATATTGGTGCAGGCCATGAATGGCAGAACGTAGGTTCAATGGGCCACGTTTCATCTGTAGGTCTTGGATTGGCATTGGCTTGTCCTGAAAAGAAGATTGTGGTATTTGACGGTGATGCTGCCGCAGTGATGCACATGGGCGCTTTGGCTACCAACTGCCGTTATAAGGCAGGCAACATGATTCATATCGTACTGAATAATGGCGTGAATGAATCTGTTGGAGGACAGCCCTCCGCCGGTTATGTGGTTAACTTAACAGGAGTGGCAGCGGCTTGTGGCTACCGTACGCCTGGTCATGCCGTTGAGACTAAAGAGGAGCTGCAAAGCATTATACGCGAGTATCAGAAAGACGAGATGCCATTGTTCGTAGATGTGCATGTTAGACAAGGTATTCGTGCAGATATGCCTAAGTTGGGCATTGACCACAAGGCTGTGAAGAGGGAATTGATGGAGAATCTAAGCAAGTAAGAGATATGATTGAATTAACAACACCCTTTAGTGAGGAAGCAGTAGCCCAATTGAAAGTAGGGGATGTGGTAAGTATCACGGGGTATATTTTCTGTGGCCGTGATGCTGTGCTGCCTCGAATATCTAAAGAATTGGAGGCTGGTACATGGGAAAAGCGTGGCATTGACTTGCAAGGTGGTGTGATATTCCATACCGCTGTTAGTCCTGCAGGAGTTGGGCCAACGTCCAGCAATAAACTGGAGATAGAAGGTAGCTTCGAAGTGCTTTCTTCAAAAGGTGGAATCAAGATGCATCTGGGCAAAGGTGCCATCAAACTGGAAACCGTAAAGATGCTGGCAGAGAACAATGCTGTATTTGCTATTATCCCACCTGTGACTGCACTTTTGGAAAGCCAGACTTTGGAACGTGAATGCGTAGCCTGGCCAGAATTAGGTATGGAGGCTCTATACAGAATCAAGGTAAAGAACTATCAGGCAATCATTGCCGCTGCGAAAGGAGAAAGTATATATGAGTAACATTATTGATAAAGTTGCTGAATGCCTGGTAAGGGCTGGATCAACATTCCGTGAAGACCAGAAGGAAGCGTATCGCAAGGCAATAGCCAATGAGGAGGTTGAAAGCTCCTGTTGGGTAATGAAGCAGGTGCTGGATAATGCACTGGTGGCAGAGGAACGTCGTAGCCCACTGTGTGATGATACGGGTATTCCACATCTTTTCCTTGAAGTAGGAAAGAACCGTGCAGTGACAGGGGAACTACTTGAAGAGATAAAGGAAGGTGTGCGCCAGGGCTTGTGCCAGTTGCCTGGCCGTCCGATGGCTATCAAGGGTGATGATTATGCACGTATTGACCAGAGCGGAGGTCTGAATGAAGATAGTGGAGCGCTGGATGCATCGCCTATTCTGATTAAGCCCGTTGATGAAGATGTAATACGTCTGACCGTACTGATGCTTGGCGGTGGACCTGCCATCCGTGGCATCACCCAACGAGTGTTCCACAAGCACAGCGTAGATGTGGTGATAGAAGAGATTGTAAACCGTGCTAAGCCTGCTGTCAGCCAGTTGGGATGCTCTCCTTGTACATTGGCCATAGGTATTGGTCGCAGTCAGTTTGAAGCCACCAGTCTGATGATGGAGGCCATGGCTAAAGGTGACTTTGGAATCCAAAGCGATTTCGAGAAACGCATTACGGAGAAAGTGAATGAGGCCAATGTCGGTCCTCTTGGTTTGGGTGGTAAACATAGTATATTGGCCACATTTGCAAAGATAGGCCCTCAGCGAGCCAGTGGCGTGAGAATTGTAGCTCTAAGACCCTGTTGCTGCTTTGAACCCAGAAAGGCAAGTGTGGAGCTATAAATCGTAAACTGTCAATTTTGACGTCTTGTGCATGAAATGGGAAAATGATACCTTTGCGCTCGTTCAAAGAATGAGAGCTATGGTATACAGCAGTAAAGATTTTGAGAGCCTTTGGTTTTTGTACCAGGCTGAGGGTCTCCCGAAGAATATCTCGATAGAGGAATTCTGCACAAAGCACGGAGTTGACTATCCTACTTTCGACAAATGGTACAGGAAGACGCATAAGAAGGTTTATCCTGTTACAGTAAAAGGAATACCCTCTGTTGAAGAAGCGGAGATTCAGACTGAAGCAGAAAAGGTGAGTGAGGAGA